>Ga0209370_1001082_pt1 | contig 26678 bp, 23 predicted proteins | sample AgamicAtPrz_FD_187164 | JGI IMG/M metagenome (GOLD analysis project Ga0209370, IMG submission 187164) | Agave microbial communities from Guanajuato, Mexico - At.P.rz (SPAdes) (version 2) | ecosystem: Host-associated > Plants > Phyllosphere > Phylloplane/Leaf | place: Guanajuato, Mexico... | reverse complement strand
TCCGGCGCGTGTCGCCATCGTGATGGGGTCCAAAAGCGACTGGGCTACCATGCAGTTCGCCGCCGAAATCTTTGACATCCTGAATGTTCCGCACCACGTCGAAGTGGTCTCCGCGCACCGTACCCCCGATAAACTGTTCAGCTTCGCCGAAGGGGCGGAAGAGAACGGCTATGAGGTAATTATTGCCGGCGCGGGCGGGGCTGCACATCTGCCGGGCATGATTGCCGCTAAAACCCTGGTACCGGTGCTGGGCGTACCGGTACAGAGCGCGGCCCTGAGCGGCGTCGATAGCCTCTACTCCATCGTCCAGATGCCGCGCGGCATTCCGGTGGGCACCCTGGCGATTGGTAAAGCGGGCGCGGCCAACGCGGCGCTGCTGGCGGCACAAATTCTGGCGACCCACGATAAAGCCCTGCGCCAGCGTCTGGCGGAGTGGCGTAAAAGCCAGACCGACGAGGTGCTGGAGAATCCGGACCCGCGGGGTGCGGCATGAAGCAGGTTTGCGTTCTCGGTAACGGCCAGCTGGGCCGCATGCTGCGCCAGGCCGGTGAGCCTTTGGGCATCGCCGTCTGGCCCGTCGGGCTGGACGCCGAGCCGGAGGCGGTGCCATTTCAGCAAAGCGTGATCACCGCTGAGATCGAACGCTGGCCGGAGACGGCGCTTACCCGCGAGCTGGCCCGCCATAACGCCTTTGTGAACCGCGACGTCTTCCCGATCATCGCCGACCGCCTGACCCAGAAGCAGCTGTTTGACAAGTTGAACCTTGCCACCGCTCCCTGGCAGCTGCTGGCCGACAAGAGCGAATGGCCGGCGGTGTTTGATACCCTGGGCGAGTTGGCGATCGTCAAGCGCCGCGTCGGCGGCTATGACGGCCGCGGCCAGTGGCGCCTGCGCGCTAACGAAACCGCAGAGCTGCCGGACGACTGCTACGGCGAGTGCATCGTTGAGCAGGGCATTAACTTCAGCGGCGAAGTGTCGCTGGTGGGCGCCCGCGCCCACGACGGCAGCACCGTCTTCTATCCCCTGACCCACAACCTGCATCAGGAAGGCATTCTGCGCACCAGCGTCGCCTTCCCGCAGGCCAATGCCGCCCAGCAGGCGCAGGCCGAGAGCATGCTCTCGGCCATTATGCAGGAGCTGGGCTACGTGGGCGTGATGGCGATGGAGTGCTTTGTTACCCCCGGCGGCCTGCTGATTAACGAGCTGGCGCCCCGGGTGCACAACAGCGGCCACTGGACGCAAAACGGCGCCTCCATCAGCCAGTTTGAGCTGCACCTGCGCGCCATTACCGGCCTGCCGCTGCCGCCGCCGGTGGTCAACAGCCCGTCGGTAATGATCAACCTGATCGGCACCGATCTTAACTACGGCTGGCTGGCGCTGCCGCTGGTGCATCTGCACTGGTACGACAAAGAGGTGCGTCCGGGGCGTAAGGTCGGACACCTTAACCTGAACGATGCCGACCTGGGCCGCCTCAGCGCCACCCTGGAAGCGCTCCTCCCTCTGCTGCCGCCGGAATATGCCAGCGGCATTGCCTGGGCGCAGGCAAAACTGGCGTAAGCCTTCGCGCCGGGGAGTTGATCTTCCCCCTCCCCGGCGTACAATCCCGCCCATTGCTTTCGCCTCTTCAGGATCGATCATGAACAATGGGACGGACTACCGCGCTATTCTGGCTGCGGGACTCCCCTTAATCGACGTTCGCGCGCCAACGGAATTCACCCAGGGCAGCATGCCCGGTGCCATCAACCTGCCGTTAATGAACGACGACGAACGCGCCGCCGTGGGCACCAGCTATAAACGCCAGGGGCCGGAGGCGGCGCTGGCTCTCGGCCACCGGCTGGTCAACGGCGAGCTCCGCGAACAGCGCCTCAACGCCTGGCGCGACGCCTGCCGGGCACATCCCGACGGCTATCTCTGCTGCGCCCGCGGCGGGCAGAGGTCGCATATCACCCAGGCCTGGCTAAAGGAGGCCGGCGTGGAGTATCCGCTGATCGTTGGCGGCTATAAGGCGCTGCGCCAGACGGCAATTCAGGCCACCCTTGAGCTGGTACAGCGGCCGGTGGTGCTTATCGGCGGCTGCACCGGCAGCGGTAAAACGTTGCTGGTAAAGCAGCACCCGCAGGGCATCGACCTCGAAGGGCTGGCCCACCATCGCGGCTCGTCGTTCGGCCGCACCCTCACCCCCCAGCTTTCGCAGGCGAGCTTCGAAAACCACCTCGCGGTGGCCCTGCTGCAAAAAGATGCCCCGCGCTGGGTGCTGGAAGACGAAGGCAGGATGATCGGCTCCAACCACCTGCCGGAGTGCCTGCGGGACCGCATGGCGCAGGCGGCTATCGCCGTGGTGGAGGATCCCTTTGAAACACGCCTCGAGCGGCTGCGCGAAGAGTATTTCGACCAGATGTGGCAGGATTTTTGCGCCGCTTATGGCGAAGAGGCGGGCTGGAAGGAGTACGGCGAGTATCTGCACCACGGCCTGTACGCCATTCGCCGCCGCCTGGGGTTACAGCGTTTTGCCGACCTCTCGATGGTGCTGGACAGCGCCCTGCTCGAACAGCGGCGTACCGGCAGTACCTGGGCGCACTTCAGCTGGCTGGCGCCGCTGCTGAAGGACTATTACGACCCGATGTACCGCTATCAGCTGGAGAAAAAGGCGGAGAAGATAGTTTATCGCGGCACCTTCGAAGAGGTGGCGCAGTGGCTTATCCAGTAACAAAAACGAAGGCCTGCATAATGCAGGCCTGTCGGTAAGTTAGCGTCTTTCGCGCTTGTCGGCACGCCTGGCCAGCCAGTCGCCGATGACCTGCACAATCTGCACCAGCACGATCAGGGCGATGACCGTTACGACCATGACCTGGGTTTCGTAGCGGTAGTACCCGTAGCGGATCGCCAGATCCCCCACCCCGCCGCCGCCCACAATCCCGGCCATCGCCGAATAGCCGATCAGGCTTACCAGGGTAATGGTCAGGCCGCGCAGGAGCCCGGCGCTGGCCTCCGGCAAAAGCACGGTGCAAATAATACGCATCGGACTGGCGCCAAAGGCTTCGGCCGCCTCGATAATGCCTTTATCCACCTCGCGCAGCGCGCTGTCCACAAGCCGGGCGTAAAAGGCGATGGCCGCGACCGACAGGGGCACGGAGGCGGCAATCGGGCCGATAGTATTGCCCAACAGGAGCTGGGTTAAGGGCAGCAGCAGCACCAGCAGAATCACAAACGGCACCGAGCGGATGATATTCACCAGCACCGACACCACCATGTAGACAAAGCGGTTCTGCCAGAACAGATGCCGGTCGGTAACAAAAATCAAAAAGCCCAGCGGCAGGCCGCCGACGATCGCCAGCAGCGTTGAGATGCTGAGCATCTGGAAGGTCTCATTGAAGGCCAGGCTCAGGTCGGCCAGTAAATCATCCACGGATCACCTCCACCCGAGCGGTACGCTTGCGAATATGCTCAATGGCCGCGGCCACCGCCGGCGGGTTATCTGGCGCGGTAAGCTGAACCACCAGCATTCCCAGCGCGCGCTCGCCGATATACTCAATTTTTCCATGCAGGATATTCACCGCTACGCCAAATTTGACCGCCACCTCTGACAGCACAGGCTGCCCGGCGGACTCGCCGATAAACAGGATTTTTAACAGCTGGCCCGGCAGATCCTGCAGCAGGCGCTCCGGCAGCGTCAGGTTCAGCGTATGGGACACCAGCTGCCGGGTGAAGGGGTGCTGCGGATGGGCAAAGAGATCGAATACCTCGCCCTGCTCTACGACTTCCCCACCTGCCATCACCGCCACGCGATCGCAGATCGATTTGATCACGTCCATCTCATGGGTGATCAGGACGATGGTGATCCCCATCTGCGCGTTGATCTTTTTAAGCAGCGCCAGAATGGTCGCGGAGGTTTCCAGATCCAGCGCCGAGGTAGGTTCATCACACAGCAGCACGTCAGGATGGTTGGCGATGGCGCGGGCAATGCCCACCCGCTGCTTCTGGCCGCCGCTCAGCTGCACCGGATAGCGGCCAGCCTTATCGCTCAGCCCTACAAGAGCAAGAATTTCGCTCACCCGCGGCGCAATGTCAGCCCGCTTCCAGCCGGCGGCCTTCAGGCTGAAGGCCACGTTTTGCGCCACCGTACGGGTATGCATTAAGTTGAAGTGCTGGAAAATCATGCCGATGCGCTGGCGCGCCTGGCGCAGCGGGGCGCCCTCAAGGGCGGAGATGGTTACGCCGTTAACCTTAACGCTGCCTTCGCTGGGGCGCTGCAGGGCGTTGAGGGTACGCAGCAGCGTGCTCTTGCCCGCCCCGCTGGTACCGGCGATACCGAAAATCTCTCCCGGTGCAATGCGCAGACTGACGTCCGACACCGCCCTGGTAACGGGTCCGCGTCCGCTTTGAAAATCGACGCACACCTTATCTAGCTCAATCATCACAACCTCAGAAATGCGAAAAGGGCAGCTTCTGCCGCCCTGGTGTTTGCCCGGTGCTATCAGGGTTTAGCGGCCGTCATCCAGTCTGGTTTCTGGAACGCGCTATAAACGTTTTTCGGATCCTCAATTACCGCGCGATAGGTCGGCGATTTCACTACCGTGACGATATCTTTTGCGAACGGCTTGTCCGCATCTTCGGTGCGCACCGCAATAATATTTTTTAGGTTCTCGTCGAGCTGCTCCTGGGCCAGGGCGCTGGAGAGATCCAGCCCGGCGGCGATAGCGAAGTTACCGTTCACCAGCGAGGCGGTGACGCTGTCCAGGGTACGCGGCAGCTGGGCCGCTTCCAGCGGTTTGAATACCAGCCCTTTCGGGTTGCTGGCGATATCGCGTTCAGAGGCTTTGGTCGGATCGATATTCTCTTTGATGGTAATCAGCTTCAGCGCGGTAAGAAAACGCAGGCCGCGCGCGAGGTTGGTCGGGTCGTTAGAGAGGGTGACGATATCGCCTTTTTTGAGTTCATCGAGGCTCTTCACCTTACGCGAATAGAAGCCCATCCCCGCCGTTGGCACGGTGAGCAATTTCGTCAGCTTCAGCCCTTTATCGGCGGTAAATTTGTTGAAATAGAGAGAGTGCTGGAACAGGTTGGCGTCGATACTGCCGTTTGCCAGCGCCATGTTGGGCTGCACGTAGTCGCTGAACTCGCGTACCACCACCTTGTAACCTTTCTCTTTTAGCGACGGGGCGATAGCCTGTTTCACCATATCGCCATAGGGACCGGGCGCCACGCCAAAGACAATGGTGTGCGGATCGCTGTTAGCCTGGGCAGTCTGCAAACCGCAGACCAGCAAAAGCGCGCCGGCAGCGGCGCGAAGAGTGTGACGCAATGCCATAACTTCTCCCTGATAATCTGTAATGCTGCGTGTCGCCTGAAAAAGGCACGGGTTAACATGACACAGATCACAGCCTGCCGTACCTGAAATTATTTCATGATATTGCTGAATATGTCGTTGAATGTACGGGGAATGGAGTTATGCAGAAAAGTGATAAGCAAAGCTAAAAAGCGGCAATAGCCCCGGCAAGCAGCTCGCCGGGGCATTTTTCTTAGAAGTCGTAACGCAGACGCACCAGGTTCATATCGCCCAGATCGTCGGTGCTGGAGGTAAACACGTGTTCGTAATCCACGCGGAAACCATAATCCAGCTGGAAGCTAATACCCACGCCGTTGTCGATGCGCTGGTAGTTGCGGCCATTCACGTACTCAATGCGGTCACCCATAAAGTACGGCTGAATGGATTTCACCGCGTACTGGCCAATCGGGAATTTGTAGCCCGCGAAGTATTCAATACCCCAGGCATCGCCCGCGAAGTAGTCGTTAACGCTGGCTTTTTTGCTGGTCATAAAGTTCTGGTACCAGCCGCCGCCTGCGGAGAAGGTCCAGTTGTCCGGCGTCCAGCTCAGCGCGGTACCCAGGATGTTCTGGTCCCAGGTTTTGCTGTTGCCATCTTCCGGATTACGCAGCTCGGCGCGGGTGTAGTTCCACGCGGCGCCCCAGGTAAGATCGGTGGTCAGGTGGTAATCCAGGCCCAGAGAGCCGCCGCCTTTGCGCTTGTAACGCATGCCGTCGTTCGCCAGGTAAGAGCTGTCGTTAAACAGGTAAGACGCATAGATGTCAGCATCACCAACGGTTTTCTTGTATTTCAGCATCTGGCGTGAACGGTAAGAGCCGTCGTAATCGCCGTTGATGCCGTTGCCCGGCGCCTGGCCGATCATGTCGTAGTCCCAGATATCGGTCTTCGCGCCCACCACGTCGTAATAGACGCTGTTCTGCTGGCCGAAGGTCAGGGTACCCCAGGTGTCGCTCTTCAGGCCGGTGTAGAGCATACGACGGGAGGTGTCGTGCGCGCCGTCGGCGTAGTGGTTATCCCAGTTGAACTGGGCCGGAATGTTGACGCCCAGCTCGTAGTAGCTTACCCAGCTGATGTCGTCGAACAGGTAGTAATCCGCGGCGAAGCGGAAGCGGGTGCCGCCGTCGAAGCCGTTACGCTTATAGCCGTTTTTACCGTCGTCGCCGGTCATGTTCTGGAACTGCGGACGAATGCTGCCGCCCACGGTGAAGTTCAGGCGGCTCAGCGGGTTGCCCGCCTGCGGATCCTGCTTAAGAACGGTGATTTCTGCCTGGGATGCAAAAGATGCCAACGCCACTGCCGCGCCGATCGTTACCGCCAGCGCTGTTTTATTTATAGTCATTATGTTTCCTTGATAGACACACAGTCATTTATTTAGCAGGCGAATATTAACCAGGATTTATCCGGTCGTGTTGGCCGTTTTTTAATGATTTGTGCTGCTAAGAATCAAGGAGTTATCTTTTTGTGCCACTAAATGGGCACATGCCGGTATAAAAACCGGCATGTGATGGTAACGAAACGGAATTAACTGACGAACTGACGGAATAGCGCCTTGCCTTTTAGCAGCCGGGCTCCCAGCCAGCCGCCGCACAGGGAGAGCAACAGCGCCCCGCAGAGCGGCAGGATCAGCCACAGCCGCCAGTCCGGCTCCCACGGGAAGTCAAAGACCCGGGTCTGGAGTACCCCCAGCGCCGTTTCGGCGCCGATAGCCGCCACCAGCCCCGAGACCAGCCCCAGCAGGGCAAACTCACACCACAGGGTGGTGCGCAGCAGTTTTTTTCCGGCACCCAGGGTGCGGTAGACCACCAGCTCCTGATGACGCTGGCGCATCCCTACCTGTACCTGCGCCAACAGCAGCAGCAGGCCGCAGAGGGTGACCAGCACCACCATCACCTCCAGCGCCCGGCTGACCTGCTCCAGCACCTGGCCGACCTGTTTGAGGATCGCGCCGATATCCAGCAGGCTGACGGTGGGGAATTCGCGGTTCAGCTGGGTAAGCATGCCGTTGCCGTTCTCCCAGCGGAAGCTGGTGAGCCAGCTCTGGGGCTGGTCGTCCAGCGCCCCGGCGGGAAAGATAAAGAAGAAGTTGGGCCGCAGGCTCTCCCAGTCCACTTTGCGCAGGCTGGTGACGCGGGCGCTGAACGCCTGGGTATCGCCGGTAAAGGTGACCTTGTCCCCGAGCTTAACGTTGAGCCGTTTTGCCAGCCCCTCCTCCATCGAGACCTCCCCCGCCTTCGGCGGCCAGCTGCCGGCGGTTATCGGGTTATGATCCGGGCGTTTCTCCTGCCATGTGAGATTGAGCTCGCGGTTAAGGGCTTCGTCCTGATTGCCCTCGGTCGGCTTATCGTTAATCTGCGTCAGGCGCGCCCGCACGATGGGATAGAAGGATTCGGGGGTAATGTGATGCTCCGCGAGGAACCCCTTCAGAGAGGCAATCTGCTCCGGGGCAATATTGATCAGAAAATAGTTCGGGCTTTCCGGCGGGAGCTGCTGCTGCCAGCGATCCAGCAGATCGCCCCTGAGCACCAGCAGCAGGGCCAGCAGCATAAACGACAGCGAAAAGGCCGATAGCTGGCTGAGGGTGGACCAGGGCTGGCGCAGCAGGCGGTTGATCGCCAGCCGCACCGGCAGGGACTTCACCGTCAGCCCTTTCAGCACGCGAAGCAGCATCCAGCCCAGCACGCCGCAGAGCAGCGCCAGCACCACCGCCCCGGCCAGCACCGCCCACAGCAGCATGCTGCCGCCCATCAGCCAGGCGAGCAGCAGTACCACCACCGCGGCTATCGCCGGCAGATAGAGTTTAAGCGGCCAGACCCGGGCCACCACGTCCCGGCGCAGCACGCGCAGCGGCTGGGTGGCGAGCAGCAGGCGATAGGGCCGCAGCCCCACCAGCAGGGAGATAACGACCATGGCGCCCACCGCCCACAGCCACGGCCAGAGGCTGGCAGGGGGCAGCGCGGCGGGCAGCACCGGCTTAAGTAATACCATCAGCAGCTTTTCGAACAGCAGCCCGATCGCGCCGCCGGTGACGGCCGAGAGGGCCAGCACCATTAGCCACTGGCCGACGATAAGCTTACGCAGCTGCGCCCTGCCCGCCCCCAGGGTTTTGAGGATCGCCACCAGATCGTAGCGGCTGCGGCAGTAGTGGCTCATGGCGACGGCCACCGCCGCCACCGCCAGCAGCAGGGTTAGCAATGCCGACAGCAGCAGGAACTGCTGCGAGCGCTCGAGCGATTTCCCCAGCGCCCCTTCGTCCTGCTCCAGGCCATACCAGCGGTGCTCTGGCTTCAGCTGCGGCAGCAGCCATTTTTCGTAAGCCTCCAGCTGGGCGGGCGTGCCGCCAAACTTATAGCGCCAGCTGACGCGGCTCCCCGGCTGCACGGCGCCGGTTTTTGCCACGTCGGCGGTGTTCATCAGCAGGCGCGGCGCCATCTGGAAGGGGTTGAAGCCGGAGTCCGGCTCCTGCACCACCTCGCCGGCGATTTTGAAGGTGGCGTCCCCCACCTCGATGCTGTCGCCAGGTTTAACGTTCAGCAGCGCCATCAGCCGCGGCGCCAGCAGCACAGTTCCGGCGCCGGGCTTAAGGCCCGGCGGACGGGTTTGCAGCTCGCCGTACAGGGGATAAATATCATCCACCGCCTTCACGCTGGCGAGCTGGGGGGCGTCGGCGGCAAAGGTCATGGTCTGGAAGCTCAACTGTTCGCTCACCTTCAGCCCCTGACTGCGCGCCTCGTCAAGCCAGGCCTGGGGCACCGCGCGGGAGCTGCGCAGCGCCCGGTCGCCGGCCATAAACTCGCGGCTTTGCTGGCTGAGCCCCTTTTCCATACGGTCGCTGACGCTGCCGAGCGCCAGCACGCAGGCCACCGCCAGGCTCAGCGCCAGCCAGACGATCAGCAGCGAAGGAGAGCGCCACTCGCGCCAGAACCAGCGGGCAATCATGCTTCCTCCTGCAGGAGGCCGTTCACCAGGCGCAGGCGGCGGTCGCAGCGGGCGGCCAGCTGCGGATCGTGGGTCACGAGGATCAGGGTGGTACCGTGCTCCCGGTTGAGGGAGAAGAGCAGATCGGCGATTTTGTCCCCGGTCTGACGATCGAGGTTGCCGGTGGGCTCGTCGGCAAACAGCACCTCCGGGCGGCCGTTAAAGGCGCGGGCCAGCGCCACGCGCTGCTGCTCCCCGCCGGAAAGCTGCGCCGGCAGATGGTCGAGGCGCTTGCCCAGCCCGAGCTGTTCCAGCAGGGCTTTTGCCCCCGCCCGGCTCTGGCTGCTGTTTTCCCCGCGCAGCAGGCCCGGCAGTTCGACGTTTTCCAGCGCGTTAAGGGTGGGGATTAACATAAACGACTGAAAGACAAAGCCGATATGCTTTGCCCGCAGCGCCGCGCGCCCCTCTTCGTCAAGGCTATGCAGCGGCTGGCCCACCAGCTTTACCTCGCCGCTGCTGCCGTCATCCAGCCCGGCCAGGATCGCCAGCAGCGTGGACTTGCCGGAGCCGGATTCACCAATCAGCGCGATGCTCTGCCCGCGTTTGACAATGAGTTCAACTCCGGTAAGGATGGACAGCTCGTGTTCCCCCTGACCGACGGACTTCTTAAGATGGTGAACTTCAACAATGTTTTCCGCTGGCATTTGCCCTTCCTGTTGCTGATTCTGATGACATTTCGCGCCGCGGCCGCGGACACGCTATTAATTCTGGGCGATAGCCTGAGCGCGGGCTACCGGATGGCGGCCAGCGCCGCCTGGCCTGCGCTGCTGAACGATAAATGGCAGACGCAGACGACGGTCATTAACGGTAGCATCAGCGGCGATACCTCGCAGCAGGGGCTGGCCCGGCTGCCTGCCCTGCTGAAGCAGCACCAGCCGCGCTGGGTGCTGGTGGAGCTGGGCGGTAACGATGGCCTGCGCGGTTTTCAGCCGCAGCAAACCGAGCAGACGCTGCGTAAAATCGTACAGGAGATCCGCGCTGCCAACGCCGAGCCGCTGCTGATGCAAATTCGCCTGCCCGCTAACTACGGACGTCGCTATACTGAATCCTTCAGCGCGATATATCCTAAGCTTGCCAAAGAGTTCGATATCCCCCTGCTGCCCTTTTTTATGGAGGAGGTGTATCTGAAACCGCAGTGGATGCAGGATGACGGGATCCATCCCAATCGCGACGCTCAGCCCTTTATTGCCGACTGGATGGCAACAAGACTGGCCCCCTTAGTTAAACATGACTCGTAATTCAGCGGAGATCCTGACAGGTAAAGTTATGCAAAAATCGGTCTTAATTACAGGATGTTCCAGCGGAATCGGCCTTGAAAGCGCCTTTGAACTCAAGCGCCAGGGGTTCTGGGTTTTGGCCGCCTGCCGCAAAGCGGAAGATGTTGAACATATGAACAACAGAGGCTTTACCGGCGTGCTGCTGAATCTGGACTCCCCCGAGAGTATCGATCGCGCCGCAGAAGAGGTCATCGCTCTGACCCATGGCCGCCTGTATGGCCTGTTCAACAACGCCGGTTTTGGCGTTTATGGCCCGCTACAGACCATCTCCCGCGACAGGCTTGAACAACAGTTTTCCACTAATTTTTTCGGCGTGCATCAGCTGACCATGAAGCTGCTCCCCGCCATGCTCCCCCACGGCGAGGGGCGGATCGTGATGACCTCCTCGGTGATGGGCCTGATCTCCACCCCCGGCCGCGGCGCCTATGCCGCCAGCAAATACGCCCTTGAGGCCTGGTCCGACGCGCTGCGTATGGAGTTGCGCCACAGCGGCATTAAGGTCAGCCTGATTGAACCCGGCCCCATCCGCACCCGTTTTACCGAAAACGTCACCCAGACCGATGCCGATAAGCCGGTAGAAAACCCCGGCATCGCCGCACGTTTTACCCTCGGGCCGGAGGCGGTGGTGGCCAAAGTGCGCCATGCTTTTGAGAGCGAACATCCAAAAGTGCGTTATCCGGTAACGCTGGTGACCCATGCCGTCAGCCTGCTTAAGCGCCTGCTGCCGGGCCGGATGATGGACAAAATTTTACAGGGCTGAGTTGAAGCCGCGCGCCCTGCCCCCATGTAAATAAAAACTCATAACCGAGAAGGCCGCATGTCAGTGCAAAATATCGTCAATATTACCGAAGCTAACCTGCACCAGACTCTTGAACAGTCCATGGCGACGCCGGTGCTGTTCTACTTCTGGTCCGAGCGTAGCCAGCACTGCCTGGAGCTTACGCCGGTACTCGAAGGGCTTGCCGCCCAGTACAACGGCCAGTTTATTCTGGCGAAAGTGGATTGCGATGCCGAACAGATGGTTGCCTCCCAGTTTGGCCTGCGCGCCATCCCGACGGTTTACCTGTTCCAGAACGGCCAGCCGGTAGACGGCTTCCAGGGCCCGCAGCCGGAAGAGGCCATTCGCGCCCTGCTGGACAAAGTACTGCCGCGTGAAGAAGAGCTGAAGGCGCAGCAGGCGATGGCCCTGATCCAGGAGGGTAAGCATGATGAAGCCCTGCCGCTGCTGAAAGAGGCGTGGCAGCTGTCGAACCAGGATAGCCAGATTGGCCTGCTGCTGGCGGAAACGCAGATTGCCCTCAACCGTTCCGAAGAGGCAGAGGCGGTGCTCAAAACCATCCCGCTGCAGGATCAGGATACCCGCTACCAGGGGCTGAAGGCGCAGATCGAGCTGCTGAAGCAGGCGGCGGACACCCCGGAAATCCAGCAGCTGCAGCAGCAGGTGGCAGATAACCCACAAGACGCCGCGCTGGCGAGCCAGCTGGCGTTACAGCTGCACCAGGTCGGACGCAACGAAGAGGCGCTGGAGCTGCTGTTTGGCCACCTGAAGCGCGATCTTGCCGCCGCCGACGGCCAGGCGCGTAAGATGTTCCAGGAGATCCTGGCCGCGCTCGGCACCGGCGATACCCTGGCGTCAAAATATCGCCGTAAGCTGTACGCTCTGCTCTACTGATTACCGCTTCCGGCACGGAGCCCCGCCATTTCTGGCGGGGCTTTTTTATGTCCGGAATCTGAAACAGGCCGCTATGGCAGGCGAATTTCCAGGCGATAACCGGTATACTCATGGGCAGTAAACGAACAGTTATTTTCGTAACATGGAAGGCAAAACAGGAGGTTTTTATATGCTTATAGTTATACCCATTTTAATCTTTGTCGCGCTGGTGATCGTCGGCGCCGGGGTGAAAATCGTCCCCCAGGGCTACCAGTGGACGGTCGAGCGCTTTGGCCGCTATACCACCACCCTGCAGCCCGGCTTAAGCCTGATTGTGCCCTTCATGGACCGCATCGGCAGAAAGATCAACATGATGGAGCAGGTGCTGGATATCCCTTCCCAGGAGGTGATCTCCCGGGATAACGCCAACGTCACCATCGACGCAGTGTGCTTTATTCAGGTGATAGACGCGCCCAAGGCCGCCTATGAGGTGAGCAACCTTGAGCTGGCGATCATCAACCTGACCATGACCAACATCCGTACCGTGCTGGGGTCGATGGAGCTGGATGAGATGCTCTCCCAGCGCGACAGCATCAATACCCGCCTGCTGCATATCGTCGACGAAGCCACCAACCCCTGGGGCATCAAAGTCACCCGTATCGAAATTCGCGACGTGCGCCCACCGGCCGAGCTTATCTCCTCCATGAACGCCCAGATGAAGGCGGAGCGCACCAAGCGCGCCTATATCCTTGAGGCCGAGGGGATCCGCCAGGCGGAGATCCTCAAAGCTGAAGGGGAAAAGCAGTCGCAGATCCTGAAGGCGGAGGGCGAGCGCCAGTCGGCGTTCTTACAGGCCGAAGCGCGCGAACGTTCGGCGGAGGCGGAAGCCCGCGCCACCCAGATGGTCTCCGAGGCCATTGCCGCCGGGGATATCCAGGCCATTAACTACTTTGTGGCGCAGAAATACACCGAAGCGCTGCAAAATATTGGCGCGGCGAATAACAGCAAGGTGGTGATGATGCCGCTGGATGCCAGCAGCCTGATGGGGGCAATTGGCGGCATCACCGAACTGATTAAAGAGAGCGGCAAAGAGCGCAGACCATGATTGAACTCATCGCGGCACATCCTCACGTCTTCTGGCTGAGCCTCGGCGGCCTGCTGCTGGCGGCGGAGATGCTGGGCGGCAACGGCTATCTGCTCTGGAGCGGCGTGGCGGCGGTGGTCACCGGGCTGCTGAGCTGGCTGTTGCCCTTCGACTGGGCCTGGCAGGGGGCGCTGTTCGCGGTGCTGACGCTGGTCGCCGCCTGGCTGTGGTGGCGCTGGCTGTCGCGCCAGGTGCGGGAGCAAAAACCGGCCGATGCCGCCCTCAACCAGCGTGGCCGCCAGCTGCTGGGCCAGCGCTTTACGCTGGAGGCGGCGCTGGTAAACGGTCGCGGCCACGTACGGGTGGGCGACAGCTCCTGGCCGGTGGTGGCCGACGAGGATCTGCCCGCGGGCAGCCGGGTTGAAGTCATTGCGGTGGAGGGGATCACCCTGCGGGTAAAAGCCTGTTAAGGCTGTACCTTCCTGTGACAGCAGCCGGAAAGATTGTCGATAATCGGGCATTCGGCGCCGTCATCTCCCGGACACGCATCCGCCAGCGCCAGCAGCCGGGTGCGCATCGCCTCCAGCTCAACAATATGCCGTTCGATCTCCGCCACCTTCTCCAGGGTCTGGCGCTTTACGTCGGCGCTGTGGCGCTTGGGATCGTTAAACAGCGCCACCAGATTGCCGCACTCCTCCAGATTAAAGCCGATCTGCCGCGCCTGGCGCAGCAGGGTCAGCTCATCCAGATGCTTTTGCGTATAGCTGCGGTAGCCGTTTTCACCGCGCAGCGGCGGCGTCACCAGCCCCTTCTCTTCATAAAACCGAATGGCTTTGCTGGTTAAGCCGGTTTTTTTGGCGACATCGCTGATATTCACTTTTCCCCCTTGACCTTCCCCTTGATGGAAGGTTTAACCTTTATAACAGTAAGCTGAGAACGTTTCGACGGTCAAGAACTGACCGGGTCACTATCAAGGAGTTTATTATGTCCAACACTATCGACCTGACGCTGGAGGGCCTCTCCTGCGGCCACTGCGTCAAACGCGTTAAAGAGAGCCTGGAGCAGCGTCCCGACGTTGAAGCCGCAGAGGTCACCATCGAGCACGCCGCGGTGACCGGCAGCGCCAGCGCCGACGACCTGATCGACACCATCAAACAGGCCGGATACGGGGCGGAGTTAAGCCACCCAAAGGCTGATCCGCTGACAGCATCATCAATCCCGTCGGAAGCACTGACAGCGGCCCCTTCTGAGCTTCCGGCAGCGGATGACGTGGACGACAGCCAGCAGCTGTTGATCAACGGCATGAGCTGCGCCAGCTGCGTATCCCGGGTGCAGAATGCCCTGCAGGGGGTGCCCGGAGTCGTACAGGCGCGGGTAAACCTGGCGGAGCGCACTGCGCTGGTGATGGGCAGCGCCTCCGCCGCGGAATTAGTGCAGGCGGTCGAAAAGGCCGGCTACGGCGCCGAGGCCATCGAAGATGACACCGAGCGCCGCAATCGCCAGCAGCAGACCGCCGTCGCCACCATGAAGCGCTTCCGCTGGCAGGCCATCGTCGCCCTGCTGGTGGGTATTCCGGTGATGGGCTGGGGCATGCTCGGCGACAATATGATGGTCACCGAGGCCAACCGCAGCCTGTGGCTGGCGATTGGCCTGCTCACCCTCGCCGTGATGGTCTTTGCCGGCGGCCACTTTTATACCAGCGCCTGGAAGAGCCTGAAGAACCGCACCGCCACCATGGATACGCTGGTGGCGCTGGGTACCGGCGCGGCGTGGATCTACTCGATGAGCGTCAACCTCTGGCCGCAGTGGTTCCCGATGGAGGCGCGCCACCTCTATTACGAGGCCAGCGCCATGATTATCGGTCTGATTAACCTCGGCCATATGCTCGAAGCCCGCGCCCGCCAGCGCTCCTCAAAAGCGCTGGAACGTTTACTCGATTTAACCCCGCCAACGGCCCGCGTCGTCACCAACGAAGGCGAGAAGAGCGTGCCGCTGGCCGAGGTGCAGCCGGGCATGGTTCTGCGCCTCACCACCGGCGATCGCGTTCCGGTCGACGGCGAAATCACCGAAGGGGAAGCCTGGCTCGATGAAGCCATGCTGACCGGCGAGCCTATTCCCCAGCAAAAAAGCAGCGGGGACGAGGTTCACGCCGGGACCGTGATGGAGGACGGCAGCGTGCTGTTCCGCGCCAGCCGCACCGGCAGCCACACCACCCTGTCGCGCATTATCCGCATGGTGCGCCAGGCCCAGAGCAGCAAGCCCGAGATTGGCCAGATGGCCGATAAAATCTCCGCCATCTTTGTACCTGTTGTGGTTGGGATTGCCCTCTTCAGCGCGGCAATCTGGTATTTCTTCGGCCCGGCGCCACAAATCGTTTACACCCTGACCATCGCCACCACGGTGCTGATTATCGCCTGCCCGTGCGCGCTGGGGCTGGCAACGCCCATGTCGATTATCTCGGGCGTAGGCCGCGCGGCGGAGTTCGGCGTGCTGGTGCGCGACGCCGACGCGCTGCAGCGCGCCAGCACCCTGGATACGCTGGTGTTTGATAAAACCGGTACCCTGACCGAAGGCAGGCCGCAGGTGGTCGCGGTCAAAACCCTGGGGATGGACCAGGCGGAGGCATTGCGCCTCGCAGCGGCGCTGGAGCAGGGCTCAAGCCATCCGCTGGCCCGCGCCATTGTTGAAAAAGCCGGCGAGGCGGCGCTGCCGCAGGTCAACAATTTCCGCACCCTGCGCGGGCTGGGGGTGAGCGGCGAGAGCGATAACCGCGCCCTGCTGCTGGGCAACCGGGCGCTGCTGGAGGAGAACGGCGTAGATACCCGCGAGCTGGCGGAAGAGCTGAACGCCCAGGCCTCGCTTGGGGCCACGCCGGTGCTGCTGGCGGTGGACGGCAAGGCCGCGGCGCTGTTCGCCATTCGCGATCCGCTGCGCGACGACAGCGTCGCCGCCCTTAAGCGGCTGCACGGCGCGGGCTACCGCCTGGTGATGCTGACCGGCGATAACCCCACTACCGCAGGCGCCATCGCCAGAGAGGCGGGCATCGATGAGGTGATCGCCGGCGTATTGCCGGACGGCAAGGCCGAGGCTATTAAAAAGCTGCAAAGCCAGGGCCGCCGGGTAGCGATGGTGGGCGACGGCATTAACGATGCTCCGGCGCTGGCCCAGGCGGACGTGGGGATTGCCATGGGCAGCGGCAGCGACGTGGCGATCGAAACCGCCGCCATCACCCTGATGCGCCACAGCCTGACCGGGGTCGCCGACGCGCTGGCCATCTCAAAAGCGACGCTGCGCAATATGAAGCAGAACCTGCTGGGTGCCTTTATCTATAACGCCTTTGGCATTCCGATTGCGGCGGGCATTCTGTGGCCGCTCACCGGCACGCTGCTCAACCCGGTGGTGGCGGGGGCGGCGATGGCGCTGTCGTCCATTACCGTGGTCAGCAACGCCAACCGGCTGCTGCGCTTTAAACCTAAAGCGTAACAGCCCCGGCGCGGGGAGAGGCGGCACGGATTTGCACCTTTCCCCGCCGCGCGCTAGCATGAACCTTTCTGTTCAGGGAGCGCGTATGAGTCTGTTTAGCCGTATAAAATCCGCATGGCGCGCGCAGTTCCCTCGCCGTTACCCCTGGCCGGGGCTGGATATGATCCTTCCCGGCGGACAGCAGCTGCATCTGGTGGGCAGCATCCATATGGGCACCCGGGATATGTCTCCACTGCCCGAGGGGCTGCTCCGGCTGGTTCACAAAGCCGACGCGCTGGTAGTTGAAGCCGATATCTCCGGCAGCGAATCCCCCTTCTCCGATCTTGCGATCCCCCCGCCGCTTGCCGAACGTCTTACCCCCACACAGCTTACGGCGCTGGAGCGTCTGGCCGATGAAATGGCGGTGCCGATGACCATGCTGGAGACCCAGCCGCTGTGGCAAATAGCGATGGTGCTGCAGGCCACCCAGGCGCAGCGCCTGGGGCTGCGCGGTGATTACGGTATCGATTATCAGCTGCTGCATATTGCCCGCGCGGGCAATATGCCGGTTATTGAGCTGGAGGGTGCCGACAGCCAGATTGCCCTGCTGCGCCAGCTGCCGGAGGATGGCATGCTGCTGCTGGAGGACACCCTGACCCACTGGCACACCAACGCCCGCCTGCTGCAAACCATGATCGGCTGGTGGCTGGACGCGCCCCCCGCCGCCGGCACGCTGGCGCTGCCGTCGACCTTTAGCGAATCGCTGTACGACGTGTTAATGCACGAGCGCAACCAGGCCTGGTGCGCAACGCTGCACGCCCTGCCGCCGGGCCGCTACGTGGTGGCCGTTGGGGCGCTGCATTTATACGGTGAGGGGAATCTGCCGTCGCTGCTGAGATAAAAAAATGGCCAATATTGCTATTGGCCCGTCAAAGAGGAATTTCATTTTTTTAGTTATGCCGGAGGAGCCCCCCGGATGTGCCGATTGTCGCTCAAAGTGACCACCACTGCCAACACTATTGCGCAAGATGGTGCTATTTTTCCGGCAATATCCGGGCGTATGCTGAGGGCATAAATGGCCTGTAGTGCTAAGGATGACTATGACACCCGCTGTTAAATTACTCGAAAAAAACAATATTTCATTCCGGATCCATACCTACGATCATGACCCGGCCGAAACAAACTTTGGCGATGAGGTGGTGCGTAAGCTCGGGCTCAATGCCGACCAGGTTTACAAAACGCTGCTGGTTGCGGTGAACGGCGACATGAAGCACCTGGCGGTGGCGGTCACCCCGGTGGCCGGGCAGCTGGATCTGAAGAAGGTGGCGAAAGCGCTGGGAGCCAAAAAGGTGGATATGGCCGACCCGCAGGTTGCCCAGCGTATAACCGGCTATCTGGTGGGCGGCATTAGCCCGCTGGGGCAGAAAAAGCGCCTGCCAACGGTTATCGATGCGCCGGCGCAGGCCTTTGAGACTATCTATATTTCAGGCGGCAAGCGCGGGCTGGATATCGAGCTGGCGGCCGGCGATCTGGCGAAAATGCTCGACGCGCAGTTTGCCGATATCGCCCGCCGGGATTAATACCCTGCCCGGTGGCGCAGCGCCACCGGGCAGCACGGCCTTACTGCCAGCTCACCTCGCCTTTCGGCTCATAGGTATTCACATCCAGCGGCGAGTTCTGCTCGATGTACTGCTTCAGCACTTCGGCATCAATAAAGCCGGTATTCACGTAGCCCGGTTTATCATCGAGGCGCGGATAGCCGTCGCCGCCGGTGGCGTTAAAGCTTAAGGTGGCCATACGGTAGGTTTTGGCCGGGTCGACGGGCTCGCCCTTGATCTTCAGATCGCTCAGCACCCCGCCTTTCGCTACAAAGCTGACGTTGGCAAACTGGGGATAGGCACCGGAATCGGGCTTCATCTTCGCCACGGCGGTAAGGTAGTCGGTCACCTCTTTGCCGTTCATGTCCGCGTAGACCACCACGTTGCCAAACGGCTGCACCTTCAGCACATCTTTATAGGTGATATCGCCCGCCTCGATGGAGTCGCGGATACCGCCGCCGCTCATCACCCCAAAGTCGGCCCCGGTGCGCGCCATCTGCGCCGCAAGGATCAGGTGGCCCATGTTGGTTTGCACGAAGCGTACCTTGCTGCGATCGCCCTCAAGGCGGCCGTTAAGGGTGCCGATTTTCACCCCCAGCTGCGCCTTACCTTTGTTCTGGAACGGCGACAGCAGGGAGAGCATCTGCTGGTTTTCGGCGATTTCCGGCGTATAGAGCACCCGCTCGCTCTGACCGTTGTCGTAGGTCACCTTCTTCTTCAGGTTGACCGGGATCAGCTGATAATGCACCAGCTTCATCTCGCCGTTGCGGAACTCAAAATCGGCGCGGCCGACGTACTTGCCCCACTCGTGGGCCTGCACGATCCAGATGCCGTTCTGCCGATCCGGGGCGCAGGGGGTGCCCGGCACGTAGTCCACCTGCTTTTTGTTTTCCGACGCCATGCACACCGGATCCTGCGAGTGGCCGCCCACAATCATCGCCAGCGAGCCTGCGGGAAGGCTGCGCGCCATCTCCACGTCGCCCGGCGCGTTGGAGCCGTGCTCGCCGTTGTCGTAATGGCCCATATGGGTGGTGGCGATCAGCACGTCCGGTTTTTCGCTCTGCTGTAGCTCCTGAATCACCAGCTTCGCCTCTTCCGCCGGCTTGCGGAATTCGATATCGGTGAAAAATTCCGGGTTGCCGATTTTTGCCGTGTCGTCGGTGGTCAGGCCAATCACGGCGATTTTAAGATCCTGACGCTTAAAGATGGCCCAGGGCTTAAACAGGCGCTCGCCGGTGCTTTTCTGATAAATATTGGCGGAGAGGAAGGGGAATTTGGCCCATTTTTCCTGCTGGCGTAATACGCTCAGCGGATTATCAAACTCATGGTTGCCGACGGCCATCGCGTCGTAGCCGATTAAATTCATACCGCGAAAATCGGGCTCCGCGTCCTGCAGGTCGGATTCGGGTACGCCGGTATTAATGTCGCCGCCGGAGAGCAGCAGCACGCTGCCGCCCTGGGCCGCTACCTCTTTACGGATCCCGTCCACCAGCGTTTTTTGCGCCGAGAGGCCATATTCGCCATATTCGCTGCGCCAGAAGTGGCCGTGGTGATCGTTGGTGTGCAGAATAGTAATTTTGTAAGTTTTATCTTTTTCATACGCATGGGCAGGCAGACTCGCTATTCCCCATGCCGCGATCAATGCCAGCGCAACGCCCCGCTTCATAAACTTCATATTCCCTCTCCCTGACCATTAGGCAAACGCAAAAATTACAATGAGTAATGAGAATAGACAAATATGTTTTCAGAATTGCGACTTCCTTCAAATGTCGCTCAACGGTATGTTAGGCGAATAATAATTACACCCTGCACTTTCCAATAACAATCGACGTGGTATTTATGGCAATCAGTGAAACAACCCAGCCCGGCGCCGGCGTTCCGCCGTCTCCGCCAAAGGCGCGTACCTCTTTTGGTATTCTCGGCGCCATCAGCCTTTCGCATCTGCTTAACGATATGATCCAGTCGCTGATACTGGCGATCTACCCGCTGTTACAGAGCGAGTTTTCATTAACCTTCGTCCAGATCGGCCTCATCACCCTCACCTTCCAGATGGCCTCCTCGCTGTTCCAGCCGGTGGTCGGCTACTGGACCGACAAATATCCGATGCCCTGGTCGCTGCCAATTGGCATGTGCTTTACCCTGAGCGGGCTGGTGCTGCTGGCGATGGCGGGCAGCTTTGAAGCGGTGCTGCTGGCCGCGGCGCTGGTGGGGACCGGCTCCTCGGTATTCCATCCCGAGTCGTCGCGGGTGGCGCGCATGGCCTCCGGCGGACGTCACGGCCTGGCGCAGTCTCTGTTCCAGGTGGGCGGCAACTTCGGCAGCTCGCTGGGGCCGCTGCTGGCGGCGGTGGTTATCGCCCCCTACGGTAAAGGGAACGTGGCCTGGTTTGTGCTGGCGGCGCTGCTGGCTATCGTGGTGCTGGCGCAGATTAGCCGCTGGTATGCCGCCCAGCACAGGGTCAACAAGGGCAAACCCAAAGCCCCGGTGATAAATCCGCTCCCGCGCAATAAGGTGATTCTGGCGGTCGGCATCCTGCTGATGCTGATTTTCTCTAAATATTTCTATATGGCGAGTATTAGCAGCTATTACACCTTTTATCTGATGGAAAAATTCGGATTATCGGTACAAAACGCCCAGTTTCACCTGTTCGCCTTCCTGTTTGCCGTCGCGGCCGGGACCTTCATCGGCGGGCCTTTAGGCGACAAGATTGGACGTAAATATGTTATTTGGGGCTCTATCCTTGGCGTTGCCCCTTTCACCCTGGTTTTACCCTATGCCAGCCTGTGGTGGACGGGTGTTTTAACGGTGATTATTGGTTTTATTCTTGCCTCCGCCTTCTCCGCCATCCTGGTGTACGCGCAGGAGCTGTTGCCGGGCCGTATCGGCATGGTTTCCGGTCTCTTTTTCGGCTTTGCCTTCGGCATGGGAGGCCTTGGCGCCGCCGTGTTAGGGCTGCTCGCCGACCATACCAGTATCTTCCTGGTCTATAAAATATGTGCCTTCCTGCCACTTCTGGGGATATTGACCATATTCCTGCCTGATTATCGGCATAAAGCCTGATTTACCCGCGGCCAAAGTCAAACTTTGGCCGTGCGCTTCCCAGCAGCCATAAGCCTTTCCTCTCGATCCTCGTCTTAATTTGTCAGATTCTGCTTTTTTGCTCGCTTATTGCCGTTTTCATCAAATTTCAACAATTATTCATAAACAGAATCATTAATTTTGTCATAAACTATTACCTGGCTTTTTGGTTTCGCGCCAAAAATGGATCACCACAGCAACGAAAGGAGATGGAATGCATCACGCCACACCGCTTATTACCACCATTGTGGGTGGGCTTGTGCTCGCTTTTATTCTCGGCATGCTTGCCAACAAACTGCGTATTTCTCCCCTGGTAGGTTATTTATTAGCGGGTGTGCTGGCGGGTCCCTTTACGCCGGGTTTCGTTGCTGATACCAAACTGGCGCCCGAGCTGGCTGAGCTGGGCGTGATCCTGCTGATGTTCGGCGTGGGTCTGCACTTTTCCCTGAAGGATCTCATGGCGGTAAAGTCCATCGCCATACCCGGCGCAATCGCCCAGATAGGGGTGGCGACGCTGTTGGGCATGGCGCTTTCGGCACTGCTGGGCTGGTCGTTAATGACCGGTATCGTCTTTGGGCTCTGTCTTTCTACCGCCAGTACCGTGGTGCTGCTACGCGCCCTTGAAGAGCGGCAGCTGATAGACAGCCAGCGCGGGCAGATCGCCATCGGCTGGCTGATTGTGGAAGACCTGGTGATGGTGCTGACGCTGGTGCTGCTGCCCGCCGTCGCCGGGATGATAGAGAAAGACAACGTCGGCTTTGCCACGCTGGCGCTGGATATGAGCATTACCATCGGTAAAGTGGTGGCCTTTATCGCCATTATGATGCTGGTAGGCCGCCGTCTGGTGCCGTGGATCATGTCACGCAGCGCCGCTACCGGCTCGCGCGAGCTCTTTACCCTCTCCGTGCTGGCGCTGGCGCTGGGCATCGCCTTTGGCGCGGTCGAGCTGTTCGACGTCTCCTTCGCCCTCGGCGCCTTCTTTGCCGGGATGGTGCTGAACGAATCCGAGCTGAGCCACCGCGCCGCTCACGACACCCTGCCGCTGCGCGACGCCTTTGCGGTGCTGTTCTTCGTCTCCGTGGGCATGCTCTTTGACCCGCTTATCCTTATCGATCAGCCGCTGGCGGTGCTGGGCACCCTGGCGATTATTATCTTTGGTAAGTCGGTGGTTGCTTTCGGGCTGGTACGGATGTTCGGCCACTCGCCGCGCACCGCGCTGACCATTGCCGCCAGCCTGGCGCAGATTGGCGAGTTTGCCTTTATTCTGGCGGGGCTGGGCATGGCGCTGGATCTGCTGCCGCAGGCCGGACAAAACCTGGTGCTGGCGGGGGCTATTCTTTCCATCATGCTCAATCCGGTGCTCTTTGCCCTGCTGGAGAAGTATCTCAACAAGACCGAGACGCTGGAGGAGCAGACGCTGGAAGAGGCGATCGAAGACGAGAAACAGATCCCGGTGGATATCTGCAACCACGCCCTGCTGGTGGGCTTTGGCCGCGTCGGCAGCCTGCTGGGGGAGAAGTTAATGGCCCAGGGCGTGCCGCTGGTGGTGATTGAAACCTCCCGTACCCGGGTCGATGAGCTGCGCGCGCGCGGCATTCGCGCCGTGCTGGGCAACGCCGCCAACGAAGAGATTATGAATCTGGCGCACCTCGACTGCGCGCGCTGGCTGCTGCTGACCATCCCCAACGGCTACGAGGCCGGGGAGATCGTGGCCACCGCCCGGGAGAAGTGCCCGAATATCGAAATTATTGCCCGCGCGCATTATGACGATGAGGTGGATTACATTACCGAGCGCGGCGCCAACCAGGTGGTGATGGGCGAGCGTGAGATTGCCAATACGATGATGACGTTGCTGACTAACCCGCCGGCGGTTGAGGCGGTGACGGGGTAGGCTTGGTGCGGTGCGGTGCGGTCTGGGCCCCTCACCCCGGCCCTCTCCCCAAAGGGGAGAGGGGGAAAGCAGGCCCCTTTCACCTGTAGCGCTGGACTATCCCCTCTCCCCTTTGGGGAGAGGGTTAGGGTGAGGGGTTACCGCTTATCTGTCCCAGTAGGCCTCTTCGAGGCTGTCTTCCCTTTCCGGCAGGCCGCGGGTTAAGCGCGGCGAGTGCTGGTTCAGCACCTGATAGCTCACGCGGTTCGCGTACTTACACACCTGCGCCAGCGACGAATAGGTCAGCCAGCTGAATTTATGCTTGCTGGAGTTCGGCACGTTGGTTTTGTGGTAGGCGTTGGCGGTGATGTCGTGCAGCAGCGCGGCCAGCGCGCCGTCGCCGGCGCCGTTGGTGTTCATGATCTTCTCCGGGCCGCCCATGTAGGGGGCGATGTGGGAGAAAATACGCAGCGGATTAACGCAGTCCTGGTGGCGCATGGCGCGGCTGAATTCGTACTGGTTAAACTCGGCAATGGCGCCCGGCAGCAGCGGATGCTGGGTTTTGCGCTTGCTCTCTTCCTCGGTAAAGCCTGCCATGTACAGGCCCACCGGCCCGGCGGTGCAGAGCACCAAATCGACCCAGTCCAGCGCCTTATCGGAGGCCAGCAGCGGATCGCTTTCGCCGGTTAAGGCTTCGGCCTCCTCTTCGTTCATGGCCAGAATAGAGACGTGCTCTTTCAGGAACGCCTGCCACCACTCGGGGTTATCGGCGATCACGAACTTGGTGCCCAGGGTCAGGACCACCGGTACGTTGTATTTTTTGGCGTATTCGATCGCCTTCATGGTGGCGTCGGGCATCGGCTCGCCCGGCTTGCAGCGCACCAGATAGGAGGTGAGCACCAGCGCGGAGGCGCCGGCAATCACCGCTTCCGGGATATTCTCGGCGCGCAGCTTGTTCATATGGCCCGGGCTGATGGCAAAGGTACGTTCGCCGGACTCGCCGATCAGCGTAAAGCAGCGGCCAATCGGCCCGTCGACGCCCTGCAGGTAGTTAAGATCGGTGCGGCTGGAGGTATTGCACAGGTAGCGGTAGGCGTAGCTGCCGATTTCGATATTGCTGCACATCACGCCCAGCAGGACCGAGCGGTCATCCGCCAGCACGGAGTAGTTGTGCATGGTGTTGCCGATGGTGCCGCCGGCAAACTGGTGGGTGATGAGATCTTCACGTACCAGCTCCTGATAAAGCGCTTCGGCGACGTCGTCCTCAATCACCAGAGAGTGCCCGGCACTCAGGCCGTAGCGGGCGATAAACGCGTCATCCACCTTTGCTTCGATATCCACCAGCGTCTGATCGATGCCGACCACCCATGCGGCGCTGGTTTCATTTTCCGGCTGAATTTGCTGCAGCAGCGGATCGCGGGCATTAACGGGAAAGTAGTGTTTGGATTTGCGTTTACCGGGAAATTTCATGGTCTGAGCTATGCTGGCTATTGGGGCGGGAATGGTAGCATATTCCCGCTCTCCAGTGCGATCAGTGGCTCTGCTTCACCAGCGAGACCATCATTTCAATATGGTCAGGGGAGTCGTTAAGTGCCGGAATGTACTCGTACTTTGTGCCGCCCGCCTCAAGGAAAAATTCCCGGTTCTGCACCGCGATCTCCTCCAGCGTCTCCAGGCAGTCCGCCGAGAAGCCCGGCGACATCACCTGAATATGCTTAACGCCCTTCTCGCCCAGCATTTTCAGGGTTTCGTCGGTATAGGGGGTAAGCCAGGGCTCGCGGCCAAAGCGCGACTGGAAGGTCATCATCACCTTCTCGGGCGGCAGGCCCAGCGCCGAGACCAGCTCCCGGGTGGTGTCGCGGCAGCGCTGCGGGTAGTCATCGCCCTCGTCGGCGTAACGCTGCGGGATCCCGTGATAGGAGAGCAGCAGCAGGTCCGGCTCGCCGTGCTGCGCGAACGAGGCGCGCACGCTGTTGGCCAGGGCGGCGATATACATTTCGTTGTCGGCGTAATCGCGAATAAAGGTCACGCCCGGAATGCGGCGACGGGTGGCGAGAATTCGCGCCAGCTCGTCCCAGACGGCGGCGACGGTGGAGCAGGAGTATTGCGGATAGAGGGCCAGCACCACGATGTGGTCCACCCCCTGCGCCAGCAGGCTGTCCACCGCACTCTCAAGAGATGGCTGGCCGTAGCTCATCCCCAGCGCCACCGGCATATCGGGCAGCCTTGCCGCCAGCGCTTTCTCCTGGCGACGGCTGTAGACCATCAGCGGTGAGCCCTCCTCCATCCAGACGGACTGGTAAAGCTTTGCCACGCGCGGGGAACGAATCGGCAGGATCACGCCGCGCAGGATCGGCCACCACAGCAGGCGTGGGGTATCCACAACGCGCGTGTCGCTTAAAAACTGACGCAGATAACGTTTAACCGCCGCGGGGGTGGGTGCTTCGGGAGTGCCCAGATTGGCAAGCAGGATGCCGGTTTTCGCCTGACTCATTCACGCCTCATAACCATTTGAATAGCTGCTAATTGTAGCGGAACTGGGCGTAAACGAAACCCATTGCTGTGATAGGTAGATGAGAACTTTTCTCACCCGGAGGAGCCGGATGAGTCCACGCCACCATTCAGGCTGCCGCTTTGCGGCGATACAGCCTGAATAATGGCGCGGGAGGTGCGATTAGCCGAGGATTTTTTCCAGCTCTGCACGAACTTCAGCAACGGCTTTGGTGCCGTCGATTTTCGCGTATTTGGTGTTACCCGCCTGCGCTTCTTTAGAGTAATAGCCGATCAGCGGCGCGGTCATCTGATGGTATTCAACCAGACGTTTACGCACGGTCTCTTCCTGATCGTCTTTACGGGTGGTCAGCTCTTCGCCGGTCACGTCGTCTTTGCCTTCAACCTTCGGCGGGTTGAATTTGATGTGGTAAACGCGGCCAGAGGCGGCGTGTACGCGGCGGCCGACGATGCGGTCAACGATCAGCTCGTCCGGCACGTCGAACTCCAGCACGTAGTCCACGTTGATGCCCGCTTCTTTCATGGCGTCAGCCTGCGGAATAGTGCGCGGGAAGCCGTCCAGCAGGAAACCGTTGCGGCAATCTTCCTGAGTAATGCGCTCTTTCACCAGGGCGATAACCAGTTCGTCGGTCACCAGTTTACCAGCGTCCATAATGTCTTTCGCCTGTTTACCCAGCTCGGAGCCAGATTTAACGGCGGCGCGCAGCATGTCACCGGTAGAGATTTGCGGAATACCGTATTTCTCCATGATGAACTGAGCCTGAGTTCCTTTACCCGCGCCCGGAGCGCCAAGCAGAATAATACGCATTGCGAAAATCCCCTCAAAAGTCGATTCAATTTTTCAAA
>Ga0209370_1001081_pt1 | contig 26684 bp, 37 predicted proteins | sample AgamicAtPrz_FD_187164 | JGI IMG/M metagenome (GOLD analysis project Ga0209370, IMG submission 187164) | Agave microbial communities from Guanajuato, Mexico - At.P.rz (SPAdes) (version 2) | ecosystem: Host-associated > Plants > Phyllosphere > Phylloplane/Leaf | place: Guanajuato, Mexico... | reverse complement strand
TGGAAGCCACCGCCTACGCCGGCGAGCGGCAGCAGACCGCGCTGCGCCTGGAGGCCGGTTACGCTATGCTGCTGACCAATCGCTGGATCCTCGAGCCGACCGTCGAAGTCAACTTCTTCGGGCGCAATGACGCCGGGCGCGAACAAGGCGCGGGGCTGGCCGAAAGCGAGGTGGGCCTGCGCCTGCGCTACGAGATCACCCGGGCGTTCGCGCCCTATGTCGGGGTCAGCTTCAACCGCCTTCACGGCAACCGCGCCGAGCAGGCCCGAGAGAATGACGAGGACAGCGGCCAGACCCGGTTGGTGGCTGGGGTCCGCCTGCGTTTCTAAAGTTTGACGCCGGTCCTTTATGAGCTGCCAGTGTCCCTGTAGGAGCGGCTTTAGCCGCGATGGAGGCAGCGCAGTGCGTGGCACCCGCTTTGCGGGTGATCGCGGCTGAAGCCGCTCCTACAGAGTCGGCGCTGATCAACCAGATATGTTTAGTTTCACAGGAGCTTCACCATGCTGCGCAAACACCTGCTCACCCTCGGCCTGTTGGCCGTCACCGGCCTGGCCCAGGCCGCCGAGACCATCGACGTCTACCGCGACCCCAACTGCGGTTGCTGCAAGGAATGGATCAAGCACCTGAGCGACAACGGCTTCACCGTCAACGACCATGTCGAGCCGAACATGAGCGCGGTCAAGCAGCGCCTGGGCGTGGCGCCACGCCTGGCCTCGTGCCACACCGGGGTAATCAACGGCAAGTTCGTCGAAGGCCATGTGCCGGCCGAGCAGGTACGCCTGCTGGCCAACCGCGCCGACCTCAAGGGCCTGGCCGTGCCCGGCATGCCCATGGGCTCGCCGGGCATGGAGATGGGTGACCACAAGGACGCCTACCAGGTCATCGGCGTGACCCAGGACGACCGGGACACCGTGGTCGCCAACTACTGATGCTCAGCCTCTGGGCGCTGTTCCTCAGCGCCTTCGGCGCCGCGACCCTGCTGCCACTGCAATCGGAGGCGGTGCTGGTCGGGCTGCTGCTGCGGGACCCGCAAGCCTGGGCCACCCTGCTGCTGGTCGCCACGCTCGGCAATGTGCTGGGGTCCATCGTCAACTGGCTGCTGGGCCGGGCCATCGAGCACCTGCGCGACAAGCGCTGGTTCCCGTTCAGCGCCCGCCAGCTGGAGCGCGCCCAACAGCGCTACCAGCGCTGGGGGCAATGGTCGTTGCTGCTGAGCTGGATGCCGGTGATCGGCGACCCGCTGACCCTGATCGCCGGGATCATGCGCGAGCCCTTCTGGCGCTTCGTGTTGCTGGTCACCCTGGCCAAAGGCGGGCGCTACATCGTGGTGGCGATGATCACCCTGGGCTGGTTTCATACCGGGTAACACCTTTCACGGCGGGTAACGGCCAACGGCTGCTACAGTCGGACCTTTCCTACCTGGACGGAGTGCTCCTATGCTGCGCGCAACTGCCCTGGCCCTGGCCTTCCTCACCACGGGCACGGCCATCGCCGCCGAACCGCCCACCTACGGCAAGCAACTCGAAGGCTTCGCCTACCCGTACCCGTTGCAGCACTTCGACTTCAAGTCCCAGGGCCAGGCCTTGCAGATGGGCTACATGGACGTACCGGCCAAGGGCAAGGCCAACGGCCACAACGTTGTGCTGATGCACGGCAAGAACTTCTGCGCCGCCACCTGGGAAACCACCCTCGATGCGCTGAGCCAGGCCGGCTATCGGGTCATCGCCGTGGACCAGATCGGCTTCTGCACCTCGAGCAAACCCGCATATTACCAGTACAGCTTCCAGCAACTGGCCGACAACACCCATGCGTTGCTGGCCAGCCTGGGGGTGGACAAGTCCGTCGTACTCGGCCACTCCACCGGCGGCATGCTCGCCACCCGCTACGCCCTGATGTACCCGCAACAGGTGGAACGCCTGGCCATGGTCAATCCCATCGGCCTGGAGGACTGGAAAGCCCTGGGGGTGCCCTATCGCACCGTGGATCAATGGTACGCCCGCGAGCTGAAGCTCGACGCCGAGGGTGTGCGCAATTATGAGCGCGCTACCTACTATGCCGGGCGCTGGAAGCCCGAGTACGAGCGCTGGGTGCAGATGCTGGTGGGGCTGAACAAGGGCCCGGGACACGAGGCGGTGGCATGGAACTCGGCGTTGATCTACGACATGATCTTCACCCAGCCGGTGGTGCACGAGTTCAAGGACCTGAGGATGAAGACCCTGCTGCTGATCGGTGACCAGGACACCACGGCCATCGGTAGCGATATCGCCCCGCCCGAGGTAAAAGCCATGCTGGGCAGGTACAAGACCCTGGGCCCGCAGGTGGCCGGGTTGATTCCGAAGGGCGAACTGGTGACATTCGAAGGGCTCGGGCATGCCCCGCAGATCGAGGAACCCAAGCAGTTCCACAAGGCGCTGATCGACTGGCTGGGGCGCTGAGGCCCCAGGCCAGTGCTGACGCTAAGCCTCGCGAGCCGCAGGCAGCGCCTCGAGTTGACGAACGGCAGAGCTACACCTTCTCTCCAGCGTATCCGTCATCGCGATCGCCCGGAAACCTGCAAGCGGTGCGGGCTCCTGCTTGAGATGCCCGAAAAGATCGCCGAAGGTATGGGTCTGCCCCAGCGCAGTGTGGTCCAGCACTATCGCGGCGATCTTTTGCTCGGGCACACTGCCCTGCCCGGCCAGCGACTCAAAATGCCCGAACAGACGAGACAGCGGGCCCACAGGATCCTGCAGCGACTTCATCACCGCGTGGAAGTCATCGAGCTTCGGTAGACTGCCGTCGGCACCGAAACCGAACTTCACCTCTTTCAAAACCTTGGCAGGATCAATTCCGCCATCGGCCGGTACCTCGGTTGGCGCAACCTGCTCGATGACCTGCGCCTGGATCGCATCGCCCTGGCCACTGGCGCCCAGTGCCGGCCCTGTAGCCACCACCGCGCCGTTCGCCTCGCCGCCCTTGCTTTCCGCGGCCGTCGCAGGCTGTTGGGCAAACCGCTCGATGAACTGCGTTTCAACCTCCTTGACGAACGTGACCACCGCGGCGGCGCCCACCTGCTCCGGGTCAGGGAACTCGGCGAATCGCGCGGCAAGGAATCCAACCGCATCGAGGACCTTGCCAGCGGCCTGTCGATCATTGCGCATCAGTTCGACGTTGGCTGCAGACTGCGCTTCGATGAACGCAAATCCGTCGGTGATATCGAGCTTGTTGATGCCTGTCTCGACCCGCAACGCGGGGAAAAGCTGGCCAAGCATGGCGACATTCGAGAACAGGCAACTGGTGTTGCGCATGACATTGCTGCCAGTCAGCTGCTGTGTGTAAGTGGCCATGAACTGTTCAAGCGAGAGCTTTTCCAGCTTGGCCGTTATTCCGCAGGCTTGCGACCTCATGACCTCAGGCAGCCCCTTGGCCATGCCCGCGTTCAACGACCTCATCACACCCGGCGCCGACGCCGTGGCCTGTTGGGCAACCGTCGCCATACCTGTGCGAAAGCCAAGAAATTCGGCAACGGCAATGAACAGCCGCATCAGGATGCCATGCTTCTGTGGTTCCTCGTGACGGGCCAGGCGCTGCGCGGACTCCGTGGTCTTGACCTGTGCGCAGTCACTGCACTCGTTGAGTGGGTTCAGGCTGGCACCAAACACCCAACCTGTGGAAACCGAATCAATCACTCTGCAAACCCCTATCAAAATAGTGGTAAAAAGGACCGCGTCCTCAGTCGATATGCATGCTTCTCGACGCGCTCAAGCCATAACGCCCGCGGCCCTGAAACCCTGGTTGTCGTTGCGCAGGATTTCCTGGATGAGCTGGCGCACCTGGTCGATCACTTTCGCCAGGTCATCGGTGTAGCGCTGGAACAGTTCCTTCTGGTTGCCGGCAACCGTCGCTTCAAGCTCCTGCTCCTTGGCCCACACGTCCTGCAACGACTTGATGGCGTGGGCGATGCCGGTGCCGAACGCAGCCCCGCTTTGCGCCACACCATTGAGCGTTTGCAGGGTGGTGTTGCGGGTATCGATGCCGTTCTGCAGGTGCCTGACCTCGATACGATTCGAGTCGATCTGTTTTTTCGAGGCCATTGCCACCTCGCCAGGCTGACCATACCTGACGCCATGGCTGGCTTGCTCCAGGCTCTTGATCGTGCGCGCATCACCCAGGTTTCGGAGCATGCCGGTGGTGCCACTGGCCAACGTGAAAACACTCAAGGCACCACTGACAGCCGCCGAGGCGAACAGCGCGTTGCTGGCGGTTCTCATCCAGCCGATCTGCTCCTTGCTGGCCTGCACGCTGACCTCAGCCTGGGTCCTGCGCCCTTGCGCGTTACCGTCGCGCACCTGCATGGCAGCCCGGAGAATGGCCAGCAGGCTCTGAAGATCCTGGCTGCAGGGCATCGACTGTGGCGCATCCAGGCCGACTTGCCCTGGTCGCGCGCCGATCTTCGCGTTCGCTGCCGGACAGGGCATGGCCAGCATTGCCCATAAAGGTTGAGCGACCCTCTGTCCCTCGATGAGCGGAGATGGAGAATCCAGGGCGGGCAAATGACCGATGTTGGTAATAGACAGACTCATGATTGCTCCTTGATCAAGCGATGACGTTTCGACAGGCGATATCCGCGCAGGCTTTGTGGCGAGCGCTCAGCATTTCCAGCAGTTGCTCGAAGCGTTGCTGCTTATTTGCGAGTAGTTGTTCAAGTTCCTTGGCCAGTTGCTCGAGATAGCCATGGCCCTGCTCCAGCACCAGGCGCATTTCGGCCAGTTGCGCCTCGCTGCGCAGCGCCAGCCCTTGCATGACCGAACTGGCCGCCTCACCCGCGCCCGACAGCGTGGCGGTCGCCATGCTGGCACCGGTCAAGGTCATCTGCAGCCTGGCCGGGTTGCCAGCGCTGGCAACCGAAGAGCCCCCGCTGGAGGCCAGGCTCTGGATTTTTTGGCCCACCGCAAGGGCAACTTGTGCAGCCTTGCCACTCACCTTGCCGGCCAGTTTGGCCGCGACCACCGCAAGGCTGCCGCCACAGGTCAGCACCACCGAGGCAAGCGCCAGGGCGACTTCCACCGCCATCAGCGCAGGCCCGAGGTACTTCATCACTTCTTTTGAGATATGCCCGTCCTCGGCCGCGTGGTTCAACGACATCGACACTACCCCCATGACGCCACCGGCGATCATCAGGGCGCCCGCCACGGCGCCCAGCCCCGTCGCAACCATCACCGTGCCGACCACGATGGACACCATGGCCGCCGCCCAGCCGAAGACCTTGGCAAAAACGCTCGCCGTGCCGGCGTCCTGGTGACGCTGGGTCACCTCTGCCATTTTCTGCGCGTTGAGCGCCATCTGCTGGCGGTTCTGTTCGGTCATCTGCCGAACCTGCTGCAGGTTGAGTTCGGTCTGGCGGGCGCCCAACCGGCTCAGCAGTTCAGTGAGGCGGATATCCAGCTCGGCATCGGAGATCTCTCCGGCGAGCTGCCCGAGTATCAATGCCCCGACATCGGGTACCGTGGCCAATACCGGCTGCATGAGGCGCCCGGGGTCAACACTTCTATCGAGCAGGCCGTGAAGGTGCCGTCCTGTTGCCAAGGATTCCTGAATCAGCGGAGGGTCCAACCTGACACTACGATCAGGCCGCAATGGTGTGTCTACCGAGGCCATGCCGGTATCGCCTGGCAAGCGGACGGCAGTGCCCGTCACTGGCGTTTCAATCTCGCTTGCAGCCGCGATCACCCGTGGTTCAGCGGCGAAATGTTCAGTTCGCATGGCGCGTAGCCTCCATCTGTCGCAATGCCTCAAGCAGCGCCTGCGCCCTGCTCGCCAGGCCGCCATGTTCACCGTTCTCTGCCAGGGCCTGCGCCTGTTCGTAGCCGCTGCGCGCCGAAACCAGGTCACCCAGATGCTGCTGGCATTCAGCGGCATGCAAGCAGAAGCGTGGGTCCTGCGGCGCGAGCATTGCGCCGTAGGCGTAGGCCGGCAACGCCTCCTGATAACGCTCCAACCCCTGGTAGCTGGCTGCCACCCCGAGAAATGCCCGGGCGTCGTAGTGGTCGAGCGCCGCCAGTCCCTTGAACATGGTCAAGGCATCCTCCAACCGCCCCGCCTGGTAGAAGCCGAATGCCTGGGCATAGAGCGTTTCAAGCTGTGCCGCGCCAACCCCGCGCAACATGGCGAACGTGCCGCCCTCGGCGAAGAAGCTTTCAATCGCCTCGACCTCGATGGCATCGGCGCCTGTCTGTAGTGCTGCAGTCATCAATCACCTCAGTTCTGCATAATCTTCGACAGCATCGAGAACCACGTCTCGACGAACTTCATCATCACCTCGGTGGAGGTGGTGTACCGCGACCCCACGTCATTGAGCAGGGTGGTCTGCTCGGTCACCTTGTCGTTGACGATACGGGTGCGATCGCTCAATGCCTGGGAGAAGTTGGCCAACGGGTTGTTGTCCTTGTTCCAGGCGTATTGCGATTTCAGGTCACTCATCGGTCCGCTGACCTTGTGCAGAAGGCGCTCACTGCCATCGGGCGAAATGCCAGAGGGCGTGCCTGCCAGGAACTGCTGTACCGTCACGGCTGCATTGCCGTACGAAGCAAGCAATCGGCGTTCGGGGCTGGTTTCCCAGGAAGACGCATCCAGGTCGTACAGCTTCGGGTCCAAGAGGTTGAAGCGCGAGTCTTCAAGATCGAAGGTGCCCTTGTCCGCCATCACCACGTTGACCTTGGACTGAATCACGCTGAAGATCTTCAGCTCCGCGGTGAGGCACTTCAGCTGCTCGCTCAGCTCGGAACGCTCGGTTTTCTGCTTGCGCATGCGCAACCCCATCGCCGCCATCACCAGCTCGTCCATGCGTAGCCGTTCGCCCAGGTTCACAAACTGCACGGGTGCGCCCGGCAACCATGCCGCGTAGGCTTCCAGCAACTGGATCAGCGCATCGACAGGCTGGTCGGGCAGCGGATGCGGCAGCAGGCTGTCGAAGTAGGACCGGCTCTGCGCCAATCGCGCCTGCCCCTCGGGGCCCAGCAAGGTCTCGATGACCTGTCGCCGGTGCTCGCGGCTCAAAGGCAGGCCTTGATCATCCGCAGCCGTGATCGCTTTCTGGTCGAGAAACCACTCCACCCTCTGGATGTCGACCCAGATCTGCGGGGGTGCCACGCGATCGACAGATGGCAAGGGGGCTGGGCGATTGAATGCGTCGATAGAGCTGTTCATCATCTGTTTCCAGTTGGCTGGGTACCCCGTCTCGAGGTGAGGCTGGCCATGACCAGGCTGAGATACCGACAGATGAAGTCTATGGAGAAGATGACGGCCGCTCCGTCAGGCTCGGCCGCGATTTTGTAGTTCAGGGGTACGGTTTCTGACGCCAGAATGGCGTCAGCCTATGCGTCCCAGTGGCTGGATGTTGATCTGCGTGGTGAGTTCCTGAAAGGACAGCACAGGCAGGTCGGAATAAACACCTTCGACCAGCTTGCGCACATAGCGCCGGATGTCCATGGACACTACCAGCACGGGTCTTGCCTGGGCTTCATGCAGGTTGCCCAGCGCAGCCTTGACCTGGGCAAGAAAGGCATCGCTCTGAGCAGGTTCCAGGGCTATGTAGCTGCCGGCGCTGGTCTGGCGGATGCCGTTGCGGATCATCTCCTCGACCGCCGGGTCCAAGAGGTAAGCAGGCAGCAGGTTGTGGCCACTGGCGTACTTGTAGCAGATGTAGCGTTTGAGGCTGCTGCGCACATATTCGGCCAGCTGCACCACGTCCTTTTCCTTCTGCCCCCATTCGACCAGGGCCTCGAGGATCGAGCGCATGTTGCGGATCGAGATGCCCTCGCTCACCAGCCGCTGGAAGACCTCGGTGATTCGCTGCAACGGCAGGATCCGCTGTACCTCCTTGACCAGCTCGGCATAGCCCTGCTCCATCTGCTCCAGCAGGTAGCGGGTCTCCTGGATGCCGACGAAATCCCCGGCGTATTCGCACAACACATGGGACAGGTGCCAGGCAAGCACCTGGTCGACCGCCAGGAAGGCGCAGCCGGCACGCTCCAGGCGATCACGCAGGGCCTGCTCCACCCAAAGGCTCGCACGCCCAGGCAAGAGCGCTTCGCCTTCCACGTAGGGCACGCCGACAAGCTCCAACTGGCTGAGTTTCTCCTGAACCAGAAGACACCCAGGCAACAGCTTGCCTCGCGCCACCGGCACTTCCTGTAACAGGATGCGGTACTCCCCGGGGCCGAGCGCGCTGTTGAAACGCAGGCGGATACCAGGGAACGGCACGCCATGGTCCAGGTAGAGCGCCTGGCGGACCCGCGCCAGTTCATCGTTCAACGAAGCGGCCTCCAGGGCGGCTTGCAACCCGCTGTCGACATCGATGAGCAAGGGCACCGTCAGGGCAAAGGCCTGCGGATCGGTGCCCGCCTTCGCCTTGCCAGCGGGTTTCAGCGCGGGAGCGCCGGCACCATTGCCAGCAACGCCGGCAGACCGCCGCTGTGCTGTTGGCCTGCCTCTTCGACGCGCCGCTGGCGAATCGCCCACCAACCTCCGCCGCCGACCAGCAACGCGAGAATGAAGAACGTGACTGTCGGGAAGCCCGGGATGAGCGCGAACAACCCCAGCAAGGCGCCACCGATCAGCAGCGCCTTGGGCTGTGCCATGACTTGGCTGCCGATATTCGCCCCCAGGTCATGGGCGCCTTGACCGTCGCGGGTGACGATGATTCCCGCGGTGATGGCGATCAACAACGCCGGCACCTGGCTGACCATGCCGTCGCCGACGGTGAGCACCGCGTAGAGCTGCAGCGCATCTCCCGCGCTCATGCCCTTCTGCATCACACCGATGGCCAGCCCTGCCAGCAGGTTGACGATGATGATCACCAACCCGGCGATGGCATCACCCTTGACGAACTTCATCGCGCCATCCATGGCACCGAACATCTGGCTGGCCTTCTCCACCTCGCCACGGCGCTCACGGGCCTCGTTGACGTCGATGACCCCGGCGCGCAAGTCGCCGTCGATGCTCATCTGCTTGCCCGGCATGGCGTCGAGGGAAAACCGCGCGCTGACTTCCGCCACCCGCTCGGCGCCCTTGGTGATGACCAGGAACTGCACGATGGTGATGATCAGGAACAGGATGCAGCCCACCACCAGGTTACCGCCCACCACGAAGTCGCCGAAGGTCTGCACAATCTGCCCGGCATCGGCCTCCAGCAGGATCATCCGCGTGGTACTGATCGACAGCGCCAGGCGAAACAGCGTGGTGACCAGCAGCACCGAGGGGAACACCGAGAAATGCAGGGGCGAGACCACGTACACCGACATCATCAGCAGCACCACGGCGATGGTAATGTTCAGGGCGATCAGCAGGTCCAGCAGCAGGGGCGGCAGTGGCAGGATCATCATGAACACTACCGCCAGCAACATCACGGCCAGCATCAGGTCCTTGCGCGCGCCGATCTGGCCGAGTATCCGGGTCAGTTGCTTCATGGGCGTGCCTTGCGACGCTGGTACTCGGCATAGGTGGCCTGGGCCTGCTCCAATCGTCCGGCCATTTGCTGCGTCTGGCTCAGGCACAGCCACAAGGGCGGCCGCAACTCGCCCGCCTCACGCAGCGCCAGGCACTGCCGTTCGGCCTCGGCCCAATCACCCAGCTCCAGCGCGACCACCACGGCGGCCCGACACCCGCCGCGATGCTCGGGATCGGCGCGCAACAGCACTTCCAGCAAAACCCGCGCCCGCTCGGGCTTACCACATTGCAGATGCAACCAGGCCAACAGCTGCAAGACATCCTGCTGTTCGTTCGACAATTTCATGTGTTCACACCTTGAGCAGGAAGTTAACGCAGCACTCCAGCGTGCGCCGGTCGGCCAGCAGCGCTTGCACCAGTACCGCCGCCTCTGGGTCCCCGGGAATCTGCGACGCAAGCAGCTGTTCCATCAACGAGCCCAGCGCATGGGTGAAGCTTTGCGGGTCATACAGGCTGCGCAGTTCATGCTCGGGCCTGGCGTACGCCAGCCGCAGGCGTGCCGCCTGATGCTGCGGGTACAGCTCACGCAAGTGCGCCTGCACCGGCTGCCCCGGCCCAGGCAAAGCCTCGCATCCCGGCGGGGCAAGCGCCGCGTCGGCTGGCGCCCACGGCTGCCAGAAATCATGCACCTGCCCGGCCGGCTCGATGACGCTCATGCTGACAACACCTCGGTGCGTACCCGCGTCAGCAAGCGATAGGCCCGATGCAAGGCCTGCTCGGTCAAACCGTGCTCGTCGAGACCGGCCAGCAATACCAAACGATCATCGGCAAGCAGCCCACAGCGCAGCAGACAACCGCAGGCCTGGTGTTCGTACACCTGCCTGAGCGCACACTGCATGGCGCGCTCGAACATCGCCCCGTGCACGGAAAATTCCAGCCACAGCGTCAACTGCCCCGCTAGCCGCTCGAGCTGCAGAACGTCGGCACCTGGCAGCTCCAGGCGCAGCAACGGTTCCTGCGGGTGTGCGGGCGCCACACCCAGGTCGCGACAGAACCGGGCAACGGCTGCCGTGCAAAAGTCCATGCTCATGCCTCCCGCGCGCCGCACAGCAACGCCTCCTCATCGTCGACGGCCTGGTCCATGGCCAACTGCCAGATCGCCAACAGGTGTTCGCGTTGCGCCTCGTCGCTGAAGACTTGCACAGGCAGCAGACGGAAGATCCGCTGCAACTCCCGCAGGCACTGGATACGCTGCACCTGCGGGCCAAGCGGCAACGCCGCGAGCAGGCGCTGGATGTCCTGCACCGTCGCCCAGCGTTTATCGATCAACGCCAGCAGGTCGCCGACCAGGTCAGAAGGTCCGTACGCCACTGGGCTCTCCGGCGAGCTGGCGGAACAGCGCGACAGTGTCGCCTTCCAGTTTCTTGAGCGCCTGCACCAGCTTCATGTCGCTGATGACCTGTTGCAGCCGGTTGCTGTCCAGGCTCGAGGACGGCCCATTGATACGGCTGGCCAGGCCGTTGAGCATGAACTGCGCGATATCGCCGATGGCGGCATCGCCAAAGCGCGCCCGCAGCTCATCCCAGGCGTGCCTGAGCCCGCGATAGTCGCACAGGAAATCGCAGTACACGCCACGCAGCGCCGCCACGTCGGCCACCCCCTGCGCCTGCGTCGCCTGGGCCAGCGGACCGATCTCGATGCCCAACTCGATCGCCTGGCCGTGGCGCTGCGTCATGCTTGCCATGGCCTGGTCCAGTTTGTCGGCCAAGCCATGCGTATCGACCGACGTGCCCAGCGCGTCGCGGGCATAGGCCAGCGCCAGATAGCGATGACAGGCTTCAGCAGAAAATCCATCCAGGCGGGCGTCCAGCTCCCCCGGGGTCAACTGGGGGTGCTGACGCAACCAGGCCACCAGTTCATCCAGTGACCGACGCTGCACATCCGGCACCTTGGCCAGCATGGCCTCGGCTTCCTGGCCGGCGCGCAACCCCAGCTGGCGCGCATCGGTCACGCGACTGCGGGTACTGAGCCGCGCGTTGGCCAGTGACGAGAACACCATGGACACCTCCTCCGCCATGCTGGCCTGCTGCGCCATCGGTGTCACCTGCCGCGCTTGCAGGGCCGTCTGCCCCTGCGCCTCCCAACCGGGCAGCATGGCCAGCACCGGTTCACTGCGAAAAAAGCCGACGCCTTCGCTCATCCCCGCCTCGTCGTCGCATCAAAGAATGAGCGCCATGCTAGAGGCAAGCTCAACGCCCCACTGTTGTCGCTGGCCGCTTCTTTTTAGCCTGTCGCCAGGCGCGACAGTGGCCGACCGAGAACTAAAAACATGCGCCTCACAGTGAAATCCGCTGCGCAGCAGGCTACCTAGAATGGCTCCCATCATTCGCGCCGCAACCTTTCCCATGCCGCCATCGCTGCTCCAGACTCCCCAGGCCCTGCTGGCCGCCGTGAACAACGCCACCTTGGTGCAGGTCAACGGCAAGGTCACCCAGGTCACCGGCACCCTGATCCGCGCCTTGGCGCCCGGCGTGCAGGTCGGCGAGCTGTGCTGGCTGCGCAGGCCGGGCGGCCAGCCTGAACTGCAGGCCGAAGTCATCGGCCTGCAGCAGGACCAGGCGTTGCTCGCCCCGCTGGGCGACATGCAGGGGCTGTGCACGCGCACCGAGGTCTGCCCCACCGGCGGCATGCACCGCATAGGGGTGGGCGAGCATTTGCTGGGGACGGTGCTGGATGGCCTGGGCAAGCCGCTCGACGGCAGCACGCCGGCAACACCCCAAGCCTGGTACCCCGTGCATCGGGACGCGCCATCGCCACTGAGTCGCAAACTGGTCGATACCCCCTTGAGCCTGGGCGTGCGCTGTATCGATGGCTTGCTCACCTGCGCCGAAGGGCAGCGCACAGGCATCTTCGCCCCCGCCGGTGGCGGCAAGAGCACCCTGCTGGCCACGCTGCTGCGCAACGCAGAGGCGGACGTGATCGTGCTCGCCCTGATCGGCGAGCGCGGCCGCGAGGTACGTGAATTCATTCACCACTCACTCGGCGAACACGGCCTGCGCCGTGCGGTACTGGTGGTCGCGACCTCTGACCGGCCGGCCATGGAACGCGCCCGGGCGGCCTTCGTCGCCACCAGCGTCGCCGAATATTTCCGCGACCAGGGCAACAAGGTCCTGTTACTGATGGACTCCCTGACCCGCTTCGCTCGGGCCCAGCGGGAGATCGGCCTGGCCGCGGGCGAACCACCGACTCGGCGCGGCTTCCCGCCTTCGGTGTTCGCCCAGCTGCCGCGCCTGCTGGAGCGCGCAGGGCAATCGGCCAAGGGCTCGATCACCGCGCTTTACACGGTGCTGGTGGAAGGCGACGACCTGAACGAACCGATCGCAGAGGAAACCCGCTCGATCCTCGATGGCCATATCGTCCTGTCCCAGGCCTTGGCAGCCGCCAACCACTACCCGGCCATCGACGTGCTGCGCTCGGTCAGCCGGGTCATGAACCAGGTGGTCAGCCCGGAACACCGTACCGCCGCCGGCCGACTGCGCGAATGGATGGCCCGGTATGAGGAAGTCGAACTGCTGCTCAGGATCGGTGAATACACGCAGGGCCAGGATCCGCTCGCGGACCAGGCCATCGGCAAACGCGAAACCATCCGCACCTGGCTGTGCCAGCCTTCCGACGAGAACGTCTCGCTGCGACAAAGCCTCGACCAACTGCTGGAGATCACCCGATGCCCCTGACCGCCCTTGCGAAAATCAAGCAACGCAGACTCCAGCGGGCCGAGCGTGAAGCGCGAAGCCAACTGGCTCTTCTACAGGCGGCAGAGCAAGCCGAGGCAAAGGCCGTCGATGCGCACCTGGCGTTTCGGCGCGGGTCCCGCGAAGAACAACAGCGCCTGTTCGCCGCGCATGTCGGCCAGTTGATCGACTGTCGTGCCTTGGAGCACTGGCGCCGACAGGTCAGCCTGCTCGGTGAGCGCGAAGCGAGCCTGCACGGGCAAGTCGTTGCCTGCGAGGAGGCACTGGCGCGCCGGCACACGGCCCACCAGCAGGCCCAAGCGCAGCTCGCCCAGACTCGGCAAAAAAGGGACAGCTTCGTCCAACTGCGGGACGAGGCGCACCAACGCGCCACTCGGCTCGCGAAAAGCAGGCAAGAGTTCGAGTTGGAGGAGCACTGTTCACACGGTAGCTTGCAACCATGAAGACCCTGCCTGTGCCTGTATTATTGACCCCCTCTACTGACACGCCTCGCTCGTTCCCCCGGAACAGCCAGCGGCTGCTGTTCGAACATCTGTTGCTAGCACCACCAGAAAGGCAGGGCATGCCTCGGGAATCTGGCCATCTGGGCCTTGGCTACCCGTTGCTGCCTGCCATGCCCCGGGCGGACCACTATCCACCTGTGCCTGGCCCCCCTGCGCTAACCGAGGATGTTGTCAGCCATCCGCTCGCCCCGACGACACCCGAAGAAATCGCGGCGCCCGGGCCGACGGTCCAGAACGTGCTCGAGGCCATGCCTCGAGACATTTGCGAGCACGCCGACAACCTGCCAAGTCGCCTGCAATCACATGAAAGCGCCATACCGGCCCCGGTTCATGCCGTGACCTGTGAACGTGCAGTGGTAGACAGGGTATTGTCCTCCCCAGGCATCACATTCACCGAAGACCTGCAGACACTGGTGGATCGCCTGCAGCTGCAAGTGCTCGGTTGCAAGACCGACAACCGTGAACTGACCCTGCTGCGTGCTCGGTTGCCGCAGCTGGGACCTGTCGAGGTACACATGCGCCATGGCGGCGCAGGCTTGCAGGTGGAGATCCAGGCCGCGCCAGCGAGTCTGCGGCAATTGCAGGTGGCTTGCGCGGACCTGCTCGATCGTCTGCAACGGCTTGATCCTGCGCAGCAGGTCAGCCTCGGTTTTGCCGCCAACGGCGGCGGCGAGCAAGGTTCACGCAACCGGCGCCACGTGCTCGACGAGTGGTGGCCCGAACCATGAACCCAGCGAGTTTCCCATCAGTTTGCCAACAGGAGCTGCACCTGCAGCGGCTGCTGAGTCATCGCCAGCGCAGCTATGTCGACGCCGAGCGCCAAGCCTTGCTAGGCATCGCCGCTTGCGAGGACGATCCCGATCTGGCCGTGCTGGTCGATTGGCAAGGCGTGTCGGCGCGCCTGCTGTGCCGTCGGCAGCAACTGGCGCAATGGCTGGCGCCGCAATTGCAGGACGCCGACTTCGCCAGCCTGCCGGCGCCATTGCAACTGGCGTTGCTGCAACGGGACAGCCCTTGGCTTCCTGGCCTGCAATGCCTGGGCATCGAACCGGCAGGCGGCTATCAGGGCAGGCCCTGCCTGCAAGTATCGCTGAAGCATGCCGCAAGCGCCCTGACCTGTTGGGTGATAGGCGATTACGAGCGCCTGCTGGCCACATTGCCGCGGCGCCCGTTGCGCGAACGCCTGAACATCGCGCTGAACCTCTCGCTGCAATGGCGCCCCCTCGAACTGTCGCTGCACGAGCTGCGTGGCCTCGGCATGGGCGACATCCTGCTGCTGCCCGTCGCCGCGCCAATGCCACCCCGGTTGCTCGGCGTGCTCGACGGCCACCCCTGGGCAGAACTGCTGCTCGACGACACACATCTGGAGCTAGTCCGCATGCACGATTCGTTACCGCTGCCCGATACCGCACTGGGGGAACTGGAGCAATTGCCGATTGCGGTCAGTTTCGAGGTCGGTCGCCAGACCCTCGACCTGCACACGCTGTCGACCCTGCAGCCAGGCGCCCTGATCGAGCTGCACAGCCCGCTGGCGGCCGAGGTGCGCATTCTCGCCAACCAACGCTGTATCGGCAGCGGCCTGCTGGTGCGCATCGACGGCCGCCTCGGGGTGCGCGTGACCCGGCTGCTGGAAAACGACCCGACATGATCCAGTTGCCGGACGAACTGAGCCTGATCCTCGGCCTGGCGCTGCTGTCGCTGGTCCCCTTCATCGCGGTCATGGCCACCTCGTTCCTGAAGATGACCGTGGTCTTCTCGTTGCTGCGCAATGCCTTGGGTGTGCAGCAGATCCCACCGAACATGGCCCTGTATGGCCTGGCGATCATCCTCAGTATCTACGTCATGGCGCCGGTGGGCATGGCCACCTACGACTACCTGAATGCCCATGAGACGGCCCTCGGTGATGCCCACTCGGTCGAACGTTTTCTCGACGAAGGCCTGGGGCCGTTTCGCACGTTCCTCGACAAACATGTCAACGAGCGCGAGCGCGCCTTCTTCCTCGACAGCACTCGTCAGTTGTGGCCCAGCCACTACGCCGAACAGGTCGACGGCGACAGCCTGCTCGTCCTGCTGCCCGCGTTCACCATCAGCGAACTGACCCGGGCCTTCGAGATCGGTTTCCTGATCTACCTGCCGTTCATCGCCATCGACCTGATCATTTCCAACATCCTACTGGCCATGGGAATGATGATGGTGTCGCCAGTGACCATCTCGCTACCGTTCAAGCTGCTGCTGTTCGTCCTGCTCGATGGCTGGGGGCGCCTCTCCCATGGCCTGGTGCTGAGCTACGGGGGCTGAGATGAGCAGTACTGAAGTCCTGCACTTCGCCAGCCAGGCGCTGTGGCTGATATTGATCCTGTCACTGCCGACGGTGCTGATGGCCGCGCTGGTGGGCACCCTGGTGTCGATGGTCCAGGCCCTGACTCAGGTGCAGGAACAGACCCTGGGCTTCGTCGCCAAGCTGGTCGCGGTGGTCGTTACCCTGTTCGTCACCGCCGACTGGATGGGCAGCGAGCTCTACCGATACACCGACCTGGTGCTCGAGCGGACCCTGTGGGTGCGATGACTGTCCATGCGCTTGAACAGGCCCTGCTGAACTTCAGCCTGATCCTGCCCAGGCTGTTCAGCTGCTTCATCGTGCTGCCGACCCTCGGCAAGCAGGTACTGGGCGGCGCATTGGTACGCAATGGCGTGGCATGCTCACTGGCGCTGTTCATCTACCCCAGCGTGGCGGGCACGCTGCCGCCAGGCCTGGATGGTCTGCAACTGGGGCTGCTCATTGGCAAGGAAGTGCTGCTCGGCTTGCTGCTCGGTTTCATCGTGTGCATCCCGTTCTGGGCGCTGGAGGCCTGCGGCTTTCTCATCGACAACCAACGCGGCGCGACCCTGGCGTCCACCCTCAACCCGTTGCTGGGCAGCCAAACCAGCCCCACCGGAGCGCTGCTGCTGCAGACCCTGGTCACCCTGTTCTTCACCGGTGGCGCCTTCCTGGGACTGCTCGGCGCATTGCTGGGCAGCTACGCCAGCTGGCCGGTGGCGAGCTATTACCCACAGCTCAGCGACCAGTGGAGCGCATTCTTCCTGGCCCAGTTCGACTACCTGATGACCCTGTGCATACTGTTCGCCGCCCCCCTGCTGATCGCCATGTTCCTCGCCGAGTTCGGGCTGGCACTCATCAGCCGTTTCGCTCCGACGCTGAACGTATTCATCCTGTCCATGCCGATCAAGAGCCTGGTGTGCAGCGCGTTGCTGGTGCCCTACCTGTATCTGCTAATGGCGCAGGCCCAGGATCAGGTATTCAGCGCGCTGCACGCGGTGCGCCTGCTCGGCCCCTTGCTGGAACAGCCATGAGCACGGAGAAGACCGAGCATCCCACTCGGGCCAAATTGCGCGATGCACGACGTAACGGCCAGGTGGTCAAGAGCAAGGAACTGGTTTCCAGCGTGCTGATCCTGAGCCTGGCCGTATTGCCACTGAGCTTTCCCGACTATTTCCTCGGGCACCTGCGAGCGCTGATGCTGCTACCCGAGCCCCTGCTCCACCTGCCTTTTCGCCAGGCACTGGAGCTGATGCTGCAGCAGTTGCTGCACGAACTGCTGTGGCTCAGCCTGCCGTTCCTGCTGACCACGTTGATTGCCGCCAGCGCGGGCAACCTGCTGCAGACCGGCGTGGTGTTCAGCACGCAATCGCTCTCACCCGACCTGAAGAAGATCAGCCCGGTGGAGGGTATGAAGCGAATCTTCTCGGTCAAGAACCTGCTCGACTTTTTCAAATCCTTGCTCAAGGTGCTATTGCTCGGTGCACTGGTGCTCGGCCTGCTCAGCGACAACCTGCACGCGTTGCTGCGGGTCCCTCTGTGCGGCATCGGCTGCATCCTGCCTGTGCTGGGCAGCCTGCTGGGCCAGCTGATCGGCGTCTGTGCCGTTGGTTTCATGGCGATTTCAGCGGCCGACTACGGCCTGGAGCGCAGGCAACATCACCGGCAGTTGCGCATGAGCAAGGATGAGGTCAAGCGTGAGCACAAGGAGCAGGAAGGCGCGCCGGAGCTCAAGCGCGAGCGGCGCAAACGCTACCGTGAACTGCAGCAAGGGACGTTGCGGGCGGACGTCAGGCGTTCGTCGGTCATCGTCACCAACCCGACCCACATCGCCGTGGGCCTGCGCTACGAGGCCGGGGAAACCCCGTTGCCGCTGGTCACCCTGAAGTACACCGACGAGCAAGCCCTGCGGGTGCGCCGGATCGCCGAGGAAGAAGGCGTGCCGGTGCTGGAGCGCATCCCCCTGGCACGGGCGCTGTTCGCCGACAGCCTGGAGGAGCAATACATCCCCGGCGAGCTCATCCAGCCGGTCGCCGAGGTGATCCGCTGGTTGCAGGAGCAAGAGAAGACGCCGCCGATCTGAACAGGTTTGGCCCGTTTCTGCAGGCCTTACGGCCAGGTGCTACACCAAGATCCCACGCTGCGGCAATGGCCGGCGCACGGGCAAAATGTCCTCCCGCACAGACGCTCGAGCAGGCTGACGAAGCTGCGCCCAGAAAACCAGGAGCTGCGCATCGCGCTCCTGGTCATCGCGGATAGCCCGTGCAGCGGCGGCCAGCACCGCCTCATGGCCATGTTCGAACGGGGTCATGCGGATCCCGCCTCATTATCTGGAACTCCTTGCAACAACGCCCGCTGCAAAGCGCTCAACTGCCCCTCGATACTGGCGTCGACGACGCAGCCTTCGGTTTCCAGTCGGCAACCGCCACGCGCAAGCCGAGCATCACCGCGGATTTCCAGGGGGCCCGTGTCGGGAAACTGCTCGAGAATCGCATCGACACGCAGGCGGACCTCGGGCACCTGGTCCGGGCACACGTGCAGAACCAACGCCTCCCGTGGCTGGACCTGCGCCAACGCCTGGCGCGTGGCGGCCAGCGTCAGCTCGATGTCCGGGTAGGCCCCCAGCACCTTGCCCACCGCCTGGTACACCACCTCACTCAGTTGCCGGTCTGCCTGGCGATAGAACTCGGTACAGCGCAATCGTACACTGTGCACCAGCGCCGCCTGCTCGACCGCAGCCATTTCCAGCCCGACCTCCCGCCCAAGCCGATGCTGCGCCTCGAGCACCGCATCGGCCTGGGCATCGATGTCGCTGGCACGTTGGCGGGCGCTTTCGGTCAATGCGCCGGCCTCGAGAAAGCGCTGGTAGTCGGCGCCGCGCAACACGGTACAGCCTGGTTCGACCATCGGCCGGCAATCATTCAGTTCAATAAATGGCAACATTCCGGGCTCCTGTCTCGGGCCACTTTCAGGCAAAGGATGCGCGCCAGGGCGCGCTGAGCGTCGCTCATCGGCCAGGTCGGCAATGCCCCGGTGCCAGGCAGTCGCAGGGCCAGGCGCCGGGCAAAACCGGGATCGGTACAACCGCAGGCCTGTAGCCAGAACGACAGCCCCTGCAGGGGTAGCTCCACCTCCAGCGCGCCGCTTGGCAGCGCCTGCTGCCAGCCTGGCGGCCATGGGCCGATGAGCAGCCGCCATTTCTCCAGGCAGTAGCGCAGGCCCTGATCGCCGAGGGCGTGGCGCAAGCGCGTCTTGTCGGCTTGGTCGAGCAGTTGCACAATGGCCTGGCCATGCAACAAGCCGCCAACAGTGGCCAGAACACGCTCGTACGCTGGCTGCGGGTAGAGGGCCAGCCCACCCAGCCGTTCCGGCATTTCAAAGGGTTCGGCCAGGTCCAGCGCCGACAGCAGCCAACCATTGATCGAGCTGTCCCGACGCCAGTGTGGCAAGGCCTGGGCCACCTGCCGCAACGGTTCAGGGCAATGAGCCTGGTGCAGGTAACTCGCTGGGCAGTAGCGAAGCTGAAATGGGGTCATGCTCATGCCCGCTGGCGCCACCACAGGTACTGCGCGAGATTGCTCAGCACCATTATCCCAAGCAACGCCCCGACCAGCGCCAGAAGACGCAGGCGCGACCCCTCCAGTACGTGAATCGACAACAGCGTCGCATGACGCTCCCCCGGCCACAGCTGGCGAGCCTGCGTGGAAGGCACCAGCACCACACTGATGCGTTCGTCGTCCAGGCCTTCGATGCTGTTGCTCAACAGCTGCTTCATCTGCCCAATGTACAAATCCAGCGGCGCGTCCGCCGCATGCTTGATGAAGATCGACGCCGAAGCCGCACGAGCCGATCCCCGCAGGCTGTCGCGGGGCTCCGGCAACACCACATGCACCCGCGCCACCAGCACGCCATCGATTTCCGACAGGGTGCGCGACAACTCCTGGGACTTCACATAGGCCAGCCGGGCATGCTCCTCCAAGGGCGACGAGATCAGGCTGTCCCGGGGGAACACGTCACTGACCGTAGAGAACATCTCCCGAGGATAGCCCTGGCGCTTGAGCGCAGCTACCGCATGACCGATGTCGGCTTCGCCGATCAGGATCTTCACCTTGCCGTCCTTGCCCTGCGCCTTCACCGCATCGATGCCCTCGGCATCCAGCACCGCGAGCATTTCGTTGGCTTCGCGCTGGCCGAGGCCCAGGTACAGCTCGACCTTGCACCCACCCAGCAGCAGTACCGTCACAAGCAGCAAGCACTGCCATGGATTCTTCACAGGGCACCTACTGGGCTTTCATCAGGGTTTCGATGTTCTGCGTGGTGCGTCCCACGCCCTTGGCAATCAGCTCGACCTGCAGATTGGTGCGTATCAGTGCCCAATGGGCATCCATCAACGCCACCGGATCACCCACGCCCGAGACCAGGCTGGCATGCGCGCCCTGCCTGGCTTCGGCATGTTGCTGGCCGAGCTGTGCGACTTTGTGCAACAACCCCTCCTCGGGGCTACCGGCACTACTGGATAGCGCCTGCTCGAACTCGGCCACCTGGCGGGAGTCGACGTCCGGTGCCGCCAGGGACTGCAGATCGGTGACCACACGGGTCACCTCGGCAATGCCACTCATGTGTCGCTCTCCACTGTGAAGGAATCGTTGAGCAGGTCCATCGCCATGGCGAACACTTGCAGACGCTGTTGCTCTGCCAATGCCGTGCCCCGCCTCTGCTCCGGGGCGCCTGGCGCCTGCTCGATCAGGCAGGCCTGAAATGCAGCAGCGTCCCGATCCGCAGGAACGGGCTGCGGGATCGAAGCTGTTTGCGCACTCGTCACCAGCGACATGGTCAACCCGTTCATGCCACCACCTGGGCACGCATACCCTCGGCAAAGCGGATCAGATCGCAATCCTCACTCTGCGCCATGCGCTCAAGCCGCCTTTCCAGCGCCGCCATGTAGCCAAGCTGGCGTTCGCACAACGCCAGCCACGGGTCGAGGGATGGCCAGGGCGCCTGGTTGCCTTCTGCCAGGGCCTCCTCGCAGCGTCCCGCCCCCATCAGGCCGGCAATACGTATCGCACAGGCGGCTTCCATGGTTTCCGGCTGCCGGGCAAGCCAACGCGCAATCGCCATCGCTTCGTCATGGTGATGGTGCTCGACACCCAGCAAGCCCAGGCGCGCCATCAGATTGTTCACTGAGTACTCCATGCTCAGAACTTCTGCAGGATGCTGCTGATGGTGTTCTTGAAGGTCTGGCCCAAGGTCGCATCGACCTGGAACACGTTGGACCAGATGTTCGAACGGTGGCGCATGTCGGCCAGCAACGCGGGGTCGTCGCTTTTCTCGTTGAGTTTCCTGAGCGACTCGAGGACGGCCTTGTTGGCCTCCTGCGCCTGCTTGACCATGCCGTCGTGGACCATGTCCATGGTGTTGCTGGTGCCGTCGTGGAATCCGCTGCTGATGCCTGTCATTTCAATGTTCCTTCAGTTTTTCCAGGATGTTCAAGGCCGCTTCAAGGGCCGTTCGCTCGTCGTGCAACGCCTGAAATGCCGTGGGCGGTACGGGGCGTGACATCTGCTCGGCGCTGGCCTGCCGCGCATGTTCCAGCGCCCTGTACATCCGGGCGCGGGTTGGTGGGTCACGTGTTTCCTGCAATAGCTCATCCATCATTAATGGGGCGCTCCTTGAGATTGATTGAGTAGTCCTGCCCACCCTTGCGCAAAGTGATCGCCTGACCATCGATCGCCAGGATGCGGATACCGGAAGGCATCAGCGCGCCTACCGGATAACGGCGGTTGTCCGTCAGCGTCACGTAGGGCACTCGCCCCAGTGACACCGCTCGTACCGGGAAATCGAGTTTCCCGGGCACAGCGGCCCTGCCCTCATCGACCAGCGTCAACAGCGGATGCTCGGCGAATGCCTTGCGGAACTGGCGTTGCAGGTTGAGAAAGTCCTGATGCTGGCTGTCATGCAGTGCCCCACGCAGCACCAGAGTGTCACCGCGGTCCTCCAGGGTCAGGGCATCCTCCAGACGCCATTCACGCAGCAGTTGGGCCAGGCGCGTCCGGGCCTGTGGAACGGGCAGGCTGTGTGGCACGACCTGGGGATCGGCTGCATTCGCCTTGCCCTGCGCTTCGGCCTCTGGAATCAGCAGTCGCCAGAGCAGCGCCAGCAACAGCAGCACACCGCCGCCCGGGATCATGAACCAGCCAGCCCGCAATCCGGGCCGGGGGACCGACTCGGGAAGCCGCTCGGCAAATACCCCGCCCTCTGTGCAGAATGCCCAGCACAACGGGCCACAACGCTGAATGGCCAATGCCTGCAACTCGACATCCGCCACTACCGTCACCCCGGCCTGTGTAGGCGGCTCGGTGGCTCCCCACTCCAACAGGCGTACTCCGCCAGGCTCTACCATCAGCACCAGGTGAATGGCGGCGATCCCGGCGTCCACCAGCACCAGATCGGCTTGCGCCGGGTCGGCGCCGATGACTACCCGGCCGGGCGCCAGGGACACTTCGGCCCCCGCATTCAGGCCACTGTAGACCCGCAGCTTGAAACTCATCTCAAGAGCGCTCATCACGGGCAGGGCCTGCCTTCAAACCATTGCCGACACTTGCAAGCCCAGAATCGATCAGCTTCGGCTCGATCAGGAACAGACGAACCGATCGGCGTGTGCTGCTGGACTGATAGCGAAATAACGCCCCCAGGAACGGAATGTCCCCCAGCAGCGGCACCTTGCGCAGGCTTTCACTCGTCTCGTCGCGGTGGATGCCGCCGATCACCAGGCTCTGCCCCAGGTCGACCCGGGCCAGCGTGTCGATGACCGTGCGACTGATCGTGGGTATGCCATCGGGGCCCGTACTGTTCGGCTTCTGGCTGCCGTCCTCGATATGCAGGCTCAGGTTGATTTCCGGCCGGTCCGCACTGCGGATCAGGCGCGGGGTCATCTTCAGCAGGGTGCCGTAGGTGATCGCCTTGAGCTCGGCGACGCGCTCGCCCAGCACCCGGACATAATAGGTTTCGCTGTGGTCCAGCACCGCCAGGGTGTTTTCCTGGGTCAGCAAGGTCGGCCGCGACACCACCTGGGCGCGCCCTTCTCCCTGCATGAGCATCACCTTGGCCAGCAGCCGGTCCACACCCCGGCTGTCGACCAGGCTGCCAGCCAGCGTCCCTTGCGCCTGGCCTGCGCTGGTGCGGATGTCGATCAGCTGGTGCTTGCCGGTGCCAATGCCGACCTGCCACTCCACCCCCAGCTCCGCCAGGTGCTCGGCGTTGATGTCGAGTATCGTCAGCCCCACCTCGATACGCGCCGCCGGACGGTCCAGCGCCGCCACCAGGCGCCGGTACATGGGCATGCGCTCGGGGTGGTCACGCACGATGATGGCATTGAGCGACGCTTCGGCCTGGACAACGGCTTGACCGGAACGCACTGGCGCTCCCTGCGCCACAGCCTGGCCTTCCACCGCCCGCACATCGGCGTTCGTCAGCACCCGAGAGAGCAGCGTGGCCACACCGGGTACCGCCACCTTCTGGTCGCGGTAGTCGATTTCGCGGTCTTCGGCTACTGCATGTCTGAGCGCGATCACCTCGACGCTCAGGCTGCCACCGCGTTCGTCCTGCAACACAGCCTGCTGTTCCAACGCCTTGGCGGTCTGCTCGAAGCGGTCGAGGTAACGCGGCGGGCCCGAGGCATACACCAGTCGCCCACCCGCTGCGGCGCGCCAGGCGAAGCGTGATGTCCAGCCGCCCCCCTCCTGCAGGGCCGCGCGCAATTGCGGCTCGCGCACTTTGTCCAGGTGGACAAGGCGGGTCTGTAGTTCGCTGGACTTGCCGACATGGAGCACTGCGCCGTCGTAGTACCAGGCCAGGTTGAACAGCACGGCGACCTGTTCGAGAAACGCCTCGGGGTCCGGCTGCTCGAATGTGGCGCTCACCTGGTCCCTGACCTTGTCGCTGATCACCACCGCCCCCTGGTAGTTGGCGGCGAAGTTGCCCAGCAGGTCACGCAGGCTCTCGCCCTGGGCAACGTAGTGAAACGGCTCCTGCGGCCAATCCAGTGGCTCGCCCTGGGCCGCAAGGCTGGCCAGCAACACAGTCAAACCGGCGACGAGCGACCTCAAGGCAGCCATACCCGATCTCCACCGCGGGGCACAACAGGCGCAGGATCAGAATGTTGCGCGCACAGGAAATCGAGCAGGTCGACCTGGGCACCCAGCACGTGATCGACGATGTCGAGATCACCCAGGGCCAGGTCTATCTGCGCTTCAAGCAGCAACTCTCCCATAGGTGTCAACGCCAGTCTCTGCGGACAGTGCTGCACCCACACCGCCAGCAAGCTCATCAAGCGGCGCAAGGCTTGCGGATCGAGGCTGGCGGCTTGGCCCGCCAGCGACGACAGTGAGCTGCGAATCACCAGCTGCGTGCCTTGCGGCACGAGCGACAAGGCATGCCCGTCGATGCACAGCTGGTAGCCACCTGCCTCGTTGGCCAACCAGGGAGGCATGCCCAACCGTCGGGCCATTTGCTGCAAAAGTGTGTTCATACGGGCATCGTCCGTGCAACGGAGGGAACAGAAGAGTTGTCAGCAACGGCGTGCATCGCTGGGGGTACGGCCGAACCGTCGGCGGTAGCTCTGGCTGAAATACGACTGGCTGGAGAAACCGCTTTCCATGGCAATGTCGACAATGCTCATACGCGTGTTGAGCAGCAGATGGTGCGCATGGACGAGCCTGCGCTCGGTGATCCAGGCCCGTGGCGAGCAGTTGTAGAAGGTGTTGAACAAACTCTTGAACGCCGTCAGCCCCAAGCCGAAGGCCTGGGCGTACTGGTCCAGGCGCCACTCGCGCAGATAGTGCTGCTCCATGAACGCGTGCAGGCGATCAACATGACGATTGCCCTGTTGCCGCAATGCCGCCAGCAAGGTCCGCCCCTGCGGCCCGAAGACGAGCAGCAGCAACAGTTCCTCCAGGCGTAACATCGCCAGCATCGACGAGGTGCCTTCGCCCCCGAATGCAGCCAGGCGAGTCACGCATTCCTGAGCCATCGTGCAGGGTCGAATCCGGAGGACGTTCACCCCCACCTCGTCACGGCGTTCGAGGTGCGCAAGGTCTTTGCCATGACGCTGGACGAACGCCTGCACGAAATTCACGTCCAGCGGCAGCCACAGTACCTCGCATGCCTGCCGCCGGGTCGCCACCAGGCAGGTGCCACGCTTGACGAACAGCAGCTCGCCTGCCTGTAGGTGAATGATGTCGTCTTTTTCCCGAAGCACCAGCTCACCCGCCACCACTGCGTAGAAGCCTTCCTGCCCCAGGGACGCGACCCCCGCCCCGACAACATCCAACTGCCGACTCTGCACACACCAGCCCTCAACTGGAGAAATCCCTCTCATGCGAGGCCTTACTTCCCGTAGGACCCTTTACGCACCGATGGGCAACAGAACGTGCAAAAACTCGATCGCCCTTGCAGCCCTGCCTCAGCGATGCAGACAGGACCACAGACTACGGCGCATTCCCACGAATGAATCCAGGGATTGTCCGTTTAGAGAGGGAGGCTATTCGCCATCATTTGTAGGAAATCATCAGCTCTGTAAGGTCATGCGAAGCAAGTACTTGCCGAACAGCAGGAGGCCCAGCAGCTAAAAAATGGCGACTACAACCAGTATTCGGCAGGGCCTGTACTGACTACCGTGGCAGGCCCTTTGATCGAGAGCTCGCCATGTCAGGCACAAACTATGATTATGCATTGACCCAGCTGTATGCTGCCCTGAAGCTGGAACCACCCTTGGCCTTCGAGTCGGTGATCAGCCTGCAGGCAGGGCCTTATGCGTGCAACGTCACCGAGCACCCGGCGGACCACTTGCTGATGTTCATCGAACTGCCCCCCGTCGTCGACATACGTTGGGGCGAACAGAACCTGTTCTGCCAGGACACCTGCAAGCCTGTGATCGGTGTCGACCCGCTCACCGGCATGCAAATACTGTGGAATCGCCAGCCCCTGGTGCAGCTGGACCGAGCCATGGTGCATCACCAGCTGGAGCAACTGGTGCAGGCCGCCCACGATCTGGCAGGTGACGAAACAGCCTGAACGCCGCTCAGCGCTGCCCCCAGACCTGCGCCTCACTCCAACCCAGCGCGGCAAAATCCGCGGATCGCAGTGAGGCCTCCTCTTCGCAGAAGAATTCGTCAAGCTGCGGTGGCCTGATCGCCGTGTCGCTGAGCATCGCGTGCACCTGGCCACGATGGTGGATCTGGTGCTCGAACAGGTGTGACAGCAAGCGCAAACGTTGCTCCTGTTGTACCCGGTCCGGTCGCACGATGCTCACGTAGCGCCGCAACTGGTCGTCGCGCAATTGCCGGCAATAGGCGATCAGGCGCTGGTCGGCCTGGGCCTGCTGGGCCTGCAGGTCGGTGCAGGTGGCGAAGGGCTGCTCGGGTTGGAAGAAGCGCTCGCCGTCCGGATCCGGCGTTTGGCCGCGCTGCTCGCACTCCAGCGCATCCAGGTAGAACCAGTCCACCGTCAGCAGGTGGTTGAGGGTGGCCTTGATCGACGGGAAGAAACTGCAGCGGGGGGCGACGAACTCGTCCTGGGTCAGTTGCAGGCAAGCCTTGTACAGGCGGTGGTTGGCCCAGCCATTGTTGTAGGCCTGGGTCAGCAGATGATGCGACAGCGGCTCCATGGTCGGCTCCTTCAGGCGAAGCG
>Ga0209370_1001078_pt1 | contig 26726 bp, 27 predicted proteins | sample AgamicAtPrz_FD_187164 | JGI IMG/M metagenome (GOLD analysis project Ga0209370, IMG submission 187164) | Agave microbial communities from Guanajuato, Mexico - At.P.rz (SPAdes) (version 2) | ecosystem: Host-associated > Plants > Phyllosphere > Phylloplane/Leaf | place: Guanajuato, Mexico... | reverse complement strand
ACCCGCACCTCCTCGGGCACGAGCAGGTCGTCATCCAGCGCCTGCGGCGCGCCGGTACCCGGCAAATCGTCGAACTCGCCCCGCGCGGCGGCGGCGGCAATACGTTGTTCGACCAGGGCGTCAAGCAATCTCATCAGTCAATCGGAACAATGCGGCAGGCCGAATTCTAGCAGGGTGACGCCGGTATGACAGGCCCTTCGAATATATGCTCGATATTGTATTTTTAGGGGCGGAATCGCGGCGCATGCGCGCCGATCACCATCACTTGCCGCTGTGCTGCGCCGCAGCAGGCTGAGCGCCGTTCGGACACGCGCAAACGCATGCGGGTCCGGACCCATTTTTTGTCCACGACGATGCGGCCGGCCGCTATCGATCCGGCGACAACGCAAGTCGCCCCGCTTCCGCTACCCGATTACGCGGCCACCGTTTCCGGCCGGGCTTTCGCGAACGGGCGGAACATCGTCGCGATCAGGAATGCGCCGATCCCGATCGCGAACGAGCCGAGGTACAGCCAGCCGTAGCTGCCGAGCGCATCGACGATCAGGCCGCCGGCGACCGGGCCCGTGGCCATCCCGAGGCTGCCGGCCATCGCGCAGCCGCCGATCACGGTGCCCATCATCCGCAGCGGGAAATTCTCGCGCGCGAGCACCGAATACAGCGGCATCACGCCCGCATAGATGAAGCCGAACAGCGTCGCGACCGCGTAGAAGCCGTCGAGCGTGCGCACGAAGTAGTAGCCGAGCGCGCCGAGCGCCTGCGCAAGCAGCCCCGCCACCAGCATGCGCTTCGCGCCGAGGCGGTCGCCGAGGATCCCGAACGCGATCCGGCCGCCCATGCCCGCGAGCCCTTCGACGCTGTAGATCGACACCGCGACGATCAGCGGAATCCCGCAGGTCACCGCGTAGCTGACCGTATGGAAGATCGGGCCCGAATGCGTCGCGCAACAAAAGAAGTTGGTCAGCACGAGCACCATGAATTGCGGCGAGCGCAGCGCATCCGCGACCGACATCGCGGCGGGCGCGCCGGCGGACGCAGGCGCGGGCGCCGCGTGCGCGGCTTCGGGATCGAGCGCGGGCGCCCGGCGCACCAGCAACGACACCGGAATCATCACGACGGCCGCCAGCGCGGCGATCAGCAGCATCGACGTGCGCCAGTCGCGCACCGACACGAGCCATGCGGCCAGTGGCGCCATCGTCATCGGCGCCATCCCCATGCCGGCCGACACGAGCGATACCGCGAGGCTGCGGTGCGTGTCGAACCAGCCGGTCACGCACGCCATCATCGGCGCGAATATCGCGGCCGTCGCACTGCCGACTGCCAGACCGAAGGTCAACTGAAACGCCAGCAGCGACGGCGCGCGGCTCGCCAGCGCGAGGCTCGCCGACAGCAGCACAGCCCCCGCGACGACGACCGGCCGCGTGCCGACGCGGTCCGACAGGCTGCCCCACGCCATGCTTGCAAACGCCATCGCGATGAAACCGAGCGTCATCGCGGCGGAAATGCCTGTCATCGACCAGCCCGTATCGCGCGCGATGGACCGCAGAAACACCGGTAACGAAAACATCGCGCCGATCGCGACGCAGCCCATCAGGCCGCCCGCGGCGACGATCACCCAGCGGTATCGGGAATCCGGCATGTGGCGTGTCATGTGGCCTCTCCTCGTTCGTTGCGCCCTTCGCGGAAACCGGGTGGCGGCCGCATGGCGCGGCGCACTGCCCGGTCGACACTGATACGACGGGTGACGCATCGGGAAATCGACACGCGCGGCGCATGGGCCGTGGATTTTTTATTGTCGGCGCATCCGCGCGGCTCGCAAGGGTCGAATCCTCCGCTCCCTCGCCGCCCCGCTTTTCCGCGACGGGAAATTCGAAATCAGAAATCGTTGGTTGGGGCGCTCGATTGCGCTGGCTACACTCGCCCCATCTTGTCATAACAAGTTGCCCGATGCCCCCATCCAACGTCGTGCCGCTGTCCGCGGCCCCGCTCTACGTGCAGATCAAGGACACGCTGCGCGCGCGCATTCTCGACGGCACCTATGCGCCGCACAGCAGGATGCCGTCCGAGCACGCGCTGTGCGCGATGTTCGACGTGAGCCGCATCACCGTGCGCCAGGCGCTCGGCGACCTGCAGAAGGAAGGCCTGCTGTTCAAGCTGCACGGCAAGGGCACGTTCGTGTCGAAGCCGAAGGCGTTCCAGAACGTAACGTCGCTGCAGGGGTTCGCCGAGGCGATGTCGTCGATGGGCTACGAGATCGTCAACCAGTTGCGCAGCCTGCGCACCGTGAAGGCCGATCGCCATCTCGCGACGAAGCTGAACGTGCCGGAAGGCGCGCCGCTCGTCGAAATCCATCGCGTGCGGCTGCTGAACCGCGAACCCGTGTCGCTCGAACAGACCTGGGTGCCGGAGGCGCTCGGCAAACGCCTCGCGGGCGCCGATCTCGCGACCCGCGACATCTTCCTGATCCTCGAGAACGACTGCGGCATCCCGCTCGGCCATGCCGACGTGTCGATCGACGCGATCCTCGCGGACGACGAAATCGTCGACGCGCTGCACGTCGAGGAAAGCAGCCCCGTGCTGCGCATCGAGCGCCTCACGCACGACGCGTCGGGGGCGCCGATCGACTACGAATACCTGTACTTCCGCGGCGACGCCTTCCAGTACCGGTTGCGCGTCGACCGGCAGAAGGCGCGCAAACCTGCAAGGAACCCGCGATGAATACCCATGTGCACGAATACGACGTCGTCGTGGTCGGCGGCGGCACGGCCGGCCCGATGGCGGCCATCAAGGCGAAGGAGCGCGATCCGTCCCTGCGCGTGCTGCTGCTCGAGAAGGCCAACGTCAAACGCAGCGGCGCGATCTCGATGGGAATGGACGGCCTGAACAACGCGGTGATCCCCGGGCATGCGACGCCCGAGCAGTACACGCGCGAGATCACGATCGCCAACGACGGGATCGTCGACCAGGAAGCCGTGTACGCGTACGCGACGCACAGCTACGCGACGATCGAGCAGCTCGACCGCTGGGGCGTGAAGTTCGAGAAGGACGGCACCGGCGACTACGCGGTGAAGAAGGTCCACCACATGGGCTCGTACGTGCTGCCGATGCCGGAAGGACACGACATCAAGAAGGTGCTGTACCGGCAACTGAAGCGCGCGCGCATCGCGATCACGAACCGGATCGTCGCGACGCGCGTGCTGACCGACGCGCACGGCCGCGCGAGCGGCGTGCTCGGCTTCGACTGCCGCACCGCCGACTTCCACGTGATCCGCGCGAAGGCCGTGATTCTCTGCTGCGGCGCGGCCGGCCGCCTCGGCCTGCCGGCATCGGGTTACCTGATGGGCACGTACGAGAACCCGACCAACGCGGGTGACGGCTACGCGATGGCCTATCACGCGGGCGCCGCGCTCGCGAACCTCGAATGCTTCCAGATCAATCCGCTGATCAAGGACTACAACGGCCCCGCGTGCGCGTACGTGACGGGCCCGCTCGGCGGCTTCACCGCGAACGGCAAGGGCGAACGCTTCATCGAATGCGACTACTGGAGCGGCCAGATGATGTGGGAGTTCTACCAGGAGCTGCAAAGCGGCAACGGTCCCGTGTTCCTGAAGCTCGACCATCTCGCGGAAGAAACGATCCGGACCATCGAGCAGATCCTGCATACGAACGAACGGCCGAGCCGTGGCCGCTTCCACGCGGGGCGCGGCACCGACTACCGCAGCCAGATGGTCGAGATGCACATCTCCGAGATCGGCTTCTGCAGCGGCCACAGTGCATCCGGCGTGTACGTGAACGCACGCGCGGAGACGACCGTGCCAGGGCTCTACGCGGCCGGCGACATGGCGGCCGTCCCGCACAACTACATGCTCGGCGCCTTTACGTACGGCTGGTTCGCCGGGGAGAACGCGGCCGATTACGTGGCCGGCCGCGAACATGCGCCCGTGGACGACGAACAAGTCGCGGCCGAGCGCACCCGCGTGCTTGCCCCGCTGCTGCGCGAGCGCGGCCTTGCACCGGCGCAGGTCGAGTACAAGCTGCGCCGCATGGTGAACGACTATCTGCAACCGCCGAAGGTGACGCGCAAGATGGAAATCGGGCTGCAACGCTTTGACGCCATTACTGAGGATGTCGAAGAGATCAAAGCGAACCATCCGCACGAACTGATGCGCGCGGCCGAAGTGCGCGCGATCCGCGACTGCGCGGAAATGGCCGCACGTGCCTCGCTGTTCCGCACCGAGAGCCGCTGGGGCCTGTACCACCATCGCGTCGATTTTCCGCATCGCGACGACGCCGAATGGTTCTGCCACACGTGGCTGCGCAAGGATGCCGCCGGCGCGATGCGCAGCGAGAAGCGGCCGGTCGAGCCGTACGTCGTGCCGCTCGCCGACGACGAACGCGGCGCCTATGCGCAGTTGCGCATCCGCGAACCGGCCGCGCACGCGGCCGCCCTTTGAGGAAACCTGCCATGCCCCATACCCCACACGACATCTTCCAGCGCAGCAGCGCGCCCGTGACGATCGACGAGTCGCTGTGCATCGCCGACAAGGGCTGCACCGTCTGCGTCGACGTGTGCCCGCTCGACCTGCTCGCGATCGACGTCACCAAGGGCAAGGCCTACATGCAGTTCGACGAATGCTGGTACTGCATGCCGTGCGAGCGCGACTGCCCGACCGGCGCGGTCAAGGTCGACATCCCTTACCTGCTGCGCTGACACGGCGCGCCGCCCGCGCACCGACGACAGCACGACCGAGCCTGCATTCGTCGACATCGAGCGCCGCTGTCTCGCGCTGTTGCGGGACGCCGACTGAGCGCGCATGCCGGCCCATTCACCGCACCGACTTTTTTCCATGACCGCTTCTTCCTCCGCTTTCCCGCCGCCCGGCGTGCCGGCCGCCGATCACGCCGATCACGCCGAGCTCGTCGCGCGCCTCGCCGCAGCCGATGCATCGGTGCGCCGCATCGCGCTGCTCGAACTCGCCGATCTCGAGGCGCCCGAACTCGTGCCGTCGTTCGTCGCGGCGCTGCGTGACGATCCGTCGGCCGACGTGCGCAGCGAGGCCGCGCGCGTGCTCGACGCATGGGAGCAGCCGGATGTCGTCGACGCGCTGTGCCACGCGCTGCTCGATCCGGACGACGGCGTGCGCGCGGCGGCCGCGCAGAGCCTGTCTGAACTGAAGGACGCGGCATCGGGCGCCGTGCTGTGCCGGTGGGCCGACCGGCCCGAACCGTTCGTGCGCGCCGCCGTGCTGCGCGGCTTGCGCGAGTTGCGCGACCCCGACGCGTTCGCACCCGCGCTGCGCGCGCTCGACGCGAGCGCCGCTGCCGTTCGCGCGGAGGCGGTCGTCGTGCTCGGCTGGCTCAAGGATGCCCGCGCGCTGCCGCCGCTCGCCCGCGTCGCGACCATGGACGCCGATGCGGACGTGCGGCGCGCCGCGGTCGGCGCGATCGGGTTTGCGGCGGCGGGCGACACCGCCGTCGTCACCGCGTTGCTCGCGGCGCTGCGTGACGCCGAATGGCAGGTGCGCGAGGGAGCGGCTGCCACGCTCGGCAAGCTGCGCATCGCCGCTGCGCGCGACCCGCTCGTCGCCGCGCTCGACGACGATTACTGGCAAGTGCGCGTGCGCGCCGTCCGCGCGCTCGGGCAATTGCGCGATGCGGCCGCGGCATCGGCCGTCGTCGCGCTGCTCTCGCACGCGATCAGCAATCTGCGCAAGGAAGCCGCGCTTGCGCTCGGCGAATTGCGCGACCGGGCGACGCTGCCGGCGCTGCACGACGCACTCGACGATCGCGACCCCGAAGTCCGCAAGGCCGTGCGGATCGCGATCGGACAGATCGGCGCGGCGTCGCGATGATCGCGCCGATCGAAATCGCACTCGATCACCCGGCACACGCGCTGACGCTACGTTGGCCCGATGGCGCCACGCAACGTATCGGCTATGCGCGGTTGCGCAGCGATTGCCCGTGTGCGGAATGCCGGAGAATCCGCTTCGATGGCGGCCATATCGACGCGCGGGCCAGCCTGACGCTGGACGGCGTGGAGCCGCTCGGCTACGGCGTGCGCTTCCTGTTCGGCGATGGCCACGCACGCGGCATTTATCCGTGGCCGTACCTGGCGGACCTCACGCAGCGGCGATGACGAGGCTTCCGCGCTGGCGCGGGCCACATGGCGAGCGTGCGAAAACGCTGCGATACTGACACCCACGATTGTCTCCACCTACCGTGGGAGCAGCACCATGCAAACCGCAGTCGGATTCATCGGCCTTGGCGTGATGGGCACGCCGATGGCGCTCAATCTCGCGCGAGCCGGCACCCCGCTCGTCGTGTGGAGTCGTTCGCACGGCAGCGACGGTGCGCTGCGCGACGCCGGCGCACGCGTGGCCGAGGACATCGACGACGTATTCGCGTCCTGCCGCACCGTGATCCTGATGCTCGCGAACGACGCGGCAATCGATGCCGCCCTCGCGCGCGGCACGCCCGATTTTGCCGCGCGGGTCGGTGGACACACGATCGTCAACATGGGCACGAATGCGCCCGAATACTCGCGCGCGCTCGCCGACGACATCGCCGCCGCGTCGGGCCGCTACGTCGAGGCGCCGGTGTCGGGCTCGCGCAAGCCGGCCGAAGCCGGTCAGCTCGTCGTGATGCTGGCCGGTGCGCCGGACGACGTCGATGCCATCCGCGCGCTCGTGAAGCCGCTGTGCCGCGACAGCTTCGTGTGCGGCGACGTGCCGGCGGCGCTGACGATGAAGCTCGCCGTCAACCTGTTCCTGATCACGATGGTCACCGGTCTCACCGAAGCCACGCATTTCGCGCAACGTCACGGCATCGATCTCGCACGCTTCGCCGACGTGCTGAACGCCGGCCCGATGGCCAGCGACGTGTCGCGCGTGAAGCTCGGCAAGCTCGTCGCGGAAGATTTCTCGGTGCAGGCCGCGATCACCGACGTGCTGAAGAATGCGCGCCTCGTCGCCGAATCCGCGCGCGGCATCGGCATCGCGTCGCCGCTGCTCGACATCTGCCATGCGCTTTACGCGGAAACCGAGCAGGCCGGCCATGGCACGGACGACATGGTCGCCGTGATTCGTGCGATCGAACGGCGTACCGGGGACATGCGATGAGCCGCGTGCACACTCACGTATTCGTTCGCAGCGGCAGGTAGGCACAACCATGTCCGCTACCGGCACGTCCGCTACCGGCATGTCCGCAACCGGCATGTCCGCAACCGGCAACGCTGCACCGTTGCGCCCCGTTCCCGCCGTGATCGGCATCGTGCTGCGCGAGCGCGACGTGCTGCTCGTGCGCCGCGCGAATCCGCCCGATGCAGGCTGCTGGGGCTTTCCCGGCGGCAAGATCGAGCCCCGCGAGCCGCTTGCCGAGGCGGTCGTGCGCGATGTCGCGCGACGGGCGATCGAGCGGGCGGCGGTGCTGGACAACACGGGTCCGCCATCCGCCTGACACTTCCGCGGTCGCTTGCGCATCATCGCGATGCGTTCGCTCCGTCACTAAGCCGGCTACCCGCGGTGCGCCGGACCACCCACATCAGACCATGATCACAATCCGACCATCCACCGAGGCCGACGGCACACGCGTGCTGGAGATCTGGCGCCATGCCGTCGATGCCACGCATCACTTCCTGAGCGACGACGACCGTCGTTCAATCGAATCCGAAGTCGTCGCGTTTCTGCCGGGCGCGCCGCTCGATCTGGCCGTCGACGAAACCGATCGCCCGATCGGCTTCATGCTGCTCGACGGCAGCCACATGGAAGCGCTGTTCGTCGATCCCGCTCATCATCGCGCGGGTGTCGGGCGGCTGCTCGTCGAAGAGGCGATCAAGCGCCATCCCGACCTGTCGACCGACGTCAACGAACAGAACGAAGCGGCGGCGGGATTCTATGAGCGGCTCGGATTCGAGCGCTGCGGGCGATCGGAGCTGGATGGACAAGGACGGCCTTATCCGCTGATTCACCTTCGTTATCGCGGGGGTGGTCGGGACTGAGCCAGAGTCCGGGCGAGAACGGGACACGGCACCGGCCGGTACGGATGCGCTGAAAACGACACCGCACTTGCATCATCACAATCATCCAGAGGAGCCACCAGTCGTCAGCGGCCAGCGTCCCAACACATCGTAGCGCGACTTGCCGAGCCAGCTATGGATCAGGACGAAGTCGAACACGGTCCAGCTAATCGGCTCGGTCCGATACTCATCGGGCCTCTGCGCGCCATACAGCAGCGTCACGTGCGGGGTGAAACTCGCAGGATCAATCCGCAGCCCCATCTCTTGTTTCAGTGCACCTCGCAACTGCCGTCGAAGGTCGATCAACTTTTCCAGACCGGCCCGCCCCACCAGCACCAGCGGCTGACGACCAGGCCGCCCGTTGAAGCTGATGATTTTGTCGAACCTCACGGAGAAAGACGGCACGTCAATGCGGTCCGCCACCGCGCGTGCCCGTACAAGGGTAGCGCCCGGCACGTAAGCGAAGTCGCCTAGAGAGCCCAGCGTGATGTGCAGACGCTCGGTGCCCACCGGGCTGTCCTTCTCCGACTGCATGCTTTCGGCTATGCCAGCAATGCGCACGGCCGTGGCCGGATCCGGCATCACGGCGAAAAAGAAGCGGTGCACGGGAACCGGCGGCGGCGCATCGAATCCGGGTAGCACCAGTTGAGTCACGGCAGCATGTCCGACAGGCCAGGAGCGGGATTTTCATTATCGTCAATCGGAAGCCGATCCGCTCGCCGCTCGACGAATCCGCCGTTCGCGCGCCCGAAAATGCTACCCTCTCGGCCACACTCGACACCCTCTGATGAAGCACGCGGATTCAACCATGCAAACCGTCGCGGTACTGGACTTCGAAACAACCGGGCTGTCGCCGAATCTGGGCGACCGTGCAACCGAAATTGCCGTCATCCTGCTACGCGGCGGGCAGGTCGTCGACCGCTTCCAGAGCTTGATGAATGCCGGCCGACGCATCCCGTCCGATGTCGTTGCGCTCACCGGCATCACGAACGACATGATTGCGGCGGCGCCGCCTGTGTCCGAAGTCATGAAGGAAGCGGCGGCGTTCGTCGGCCAGCATGCGGTCGTGGCCCACAACGCCGGTTTCGACAAACGCTTCTGGCAGTCGGAACTCGGGCTGCTCGGCATGTCGGCCGACCATGCATTTGCGTGCACGATGCTGGTGGCGAGACGAATCTACCCGGACGCCCGAAGTCACCGCCTGTCGAGCCTGGCCGAGATGCTGCGGCTGCCGCAATCGGGCCGTGCGCACCGTGCGATGGTCGATGCCGAGATGGCCGGCCATCTGTGGTGCCGGTTGCAGCAGGATATTTCGCGGACTTATGGGCTGGATCGCATCGATCATGCGCTGATGTCGCGGGTTCAGGCGACGACCAAGGCGAAGGTGCCGATGTATCTGCGGTCGCTCGGGCGTGCGCATGCGTGACCAATCCGGTCCAAGAACGGCAACGCGGCGCTGGCTGACCAGTTGCACGCGTTAACGCAAAACGGCCTGGCAATTGCCAGGCCGCTTCTTGCCCCGCGTGAGCCGGGGCAGCGAGCCAACCGAACCGGCAATCCCAATCCGCCTGTGAACTATCGCGACATCGACCGATGCGCGATGACACAAGCGGAATCGAACACCAATTCAGCCGGAATGCTCACTCCCACTCAATCGTCGCCGGCGGCTTGCCCGAGATGTCATACACCACGCGATTGATCCCGCGCACTTCATTGATGATCCGGTTCGACGCGCGGCCGAGCAGCGCGTACGGCAGGTGCGCCCAATGCGCAGTCATGAAGTCGGTCGTCTGCACCGCGCGCAGCGACGTCACGTAGTCGTACGTCCGGCCATCGCCCATCACACCGACCGACTTCACCGGCAGGAACACCGCGAACGCCTGGCTCGTCAGGTCGTACCAGCTCTTGCCGACATCAGCCTCGCCGCACAGGCCGGCCGCCGCATCCTGCGCAGTCGCGACCGTGCCGCGCAGTTCCTCGATGAAGATCGCGTCCGCGCGGCGCAGCAGGTCCGCGTACTCGCGCTTCACTTCGCCGAGAATCCGCACGCCGAGGCCCGGGCCCGGGAACGGATGGCGGTACACCATCTCCGGCGGCAGGCCGAGCGCGACGCCCAGCTCGCGCACTTCGTCCTTGAACAGGTCGCGCAGCGGTTCGAGCAGCTTCAGGCCGAGCGTTTCCGGCAGGCCGCCGACGTTGTGGTGGCTCTTGATCGTCGTCGCCTTCTTCGTCTTCGTGCCGCCCGATTCGACCACGTCCGGGTAGATCGTGCCCTGCGCGAGCCACTTCGCCTTCGACAGCTTCTGCGCTTCAGCCTGGAACACTTCGACGAACTCGCGGCCGATGATCTTGCGCTTCGCTTCCGGATCGGTCACGCCGGCCAGGTGGCCGAGGAACTGGTCGGATGCGTCGACGTGCACGACCTTCGCATGCAGGCGGCCCTCGAACATGTCGAGCACCATCTTGCCTTCGTTCAGGCGCAGCAGGCCGTGATCGACGAACACGCAGGTCAGCTGATCGCCGATCGCACGATGGATCAGCGCGGCCGCGACGCTCGAATCGACGCCGCCCGACAGGCCGAGAATCACTTCCTCGTCACCGACCTGCTCGCGGATCTTCGCGACGGCTTCCTCGATGTGGTTCTTCATGATCCAGTCGGGCTTCGCGCCGGCGATCTGCAGCACGAAGCGTTCGATGATCTGGCGGCCCTTCACCGTGTGCGTGACTTCCGGGTGAAACTGCACCGCGTAGTAGCCGCGCGCCTCGTCGGCCATGCCGGCGATCGGGCAGCTCGGCGTCGACGCCATCAGCGCGAAGCCCGGCGGCAGCTCGGCCACCTTGTCGCCGTGGCTCATCCAGACCTTCAGCATCCCGTGGCCTTCGGCCGTCGTGAAATCCTCGATGCCGTCGAGCAAGCGCGTATGACCGTGCGCACGCATTTCCGCGTAGCCGAATTCGCGATGATCGCTCCACTCGACCTTGCCGCCGAGCTGCACGGCCATCGTCTGCATGCCGTAGCAGATGCCGAGCACCGGCACGCCGAGCTCCCACACGGCCTGCGGCGCGCGCAGCTGGTGGTCTTCGTACGTGCTCGCGTGGCTGCCCGACAGGATCACCGCCTTCGGCGCGAACTCGCGGACGAAGTCGTCGGACACGTCGTTCGGATGGATTTCGCAGTAGACGTGCGCTTCACGCACGCGGCGCGCGATCAGTTGGGTGACTTGCGAACCGAAGTCGAGAATCAGGATTTTGTCGTGCATGGCTGCGGACGGGATGAAGAGAATAAGAAAAGCAGCGCACGAAGCGCTGCGTCAAAAGCATGGACAGCGGCGTCGGGCGGCAGGCGGCTCGCGCGACGCATCGCCGGTCAATCCTGCGACGGCGGGCGCGCGTCGAACGCGACACTGCCTGACGCGCGATCGGACGCGGCCGATGCGGTAGCCGCGGCCGGCGCCGCAGGCGCCGCCGGACGGCTGACGACCGGCTCGACCCGCGGCTGCGCTGCGGAGGCCGGCGCCGGTTCGACCGGACGCTGCGCGTCCCGGCCCTCGGGCGCCTGCGCCCTGTCGGCCCTTTCGCGCCGCCGTACGGCCGATGCGAGCCGCACGCCGCCGAGGCCGAGCACGATCAACGCGACCCCGGCCACCGCCGACAGCACCCGGCCGGCGGCCGCCAGCGCGGGACCGTTGCCGGTGCCGATCGACCACACGACCGTCAGCACGCCGGTCAGCCAGTACACGTGGCCGACCGAGCGCGCGACGGGCGCCGTGAGATCGCCGTTGAACGCCGCATGAAACGCGAGCCACGCGAGCCCGAGCAGCGCGATACCGAACGCCTGACCGAGCATCGCCGGCTGGATGTTCGCCAGTTGCAGCGCGTTGAACAGCGCCTGCCAGGGTGTCAGCACGAACAGCACGCCGAACGCCAGCAACAGCACGGCATCGACGATCAGCACGGCGCGCAGCAGCGGTTTCATCGGCGATCAGTCCACGTGATAGTTCGGCGCTTCCTTCGTGATCTGCACGTCGTGCACGTGCGACTCGCGCATGCCCGCCGCGGTGATCTGGACGAATTCGGCCTTCTCGTGAAGCTCGTCGATCGTCTTGCAGCCGCAGTAGCCCATGCTCGCGCGCACGCCGCCGACCAGCTGGAACAGGATCGCGTTGACCGAACCCTTGTACGCGACGCGCCCTTCGATGCCTTCCGGCACGAGCTTGTCGATGTTCGCCGAGTTGTCCTGGAAGTAGCGGTCCGCCGCGCCGTCCTTCATCGCGCCGACCGAACCCATGCCGCGGTACGACTTGTACTGGCGGCCCTGGTACAGGAACACGTCGCCCGGCGCCTCTTCGGTGCCCGCGAACATGCTGCCCATCATCACCGCGTTCGCGCCGGCCGCGAGGGCCTTCGACACGTCGCCCGAGAAGCGCACGCCGCCGTCGGCGATGCACGGCACGCCGGTGCCCTTCAACGCTTCCGAGACGTTCGCGATCGCGCTGATCTGCGGCACGCCGACACCCGCGACGATCCGCGTCGTGCAGATCGAGCCCGGGCCGATACCGACCTTGACCGCGTCCGCGCCGTATTCGACGAGCGCCTTCGCGGCGGCCGCCGTCGCGATGTTGCCGCCGATCACCTCGACGTGCGGGAAGTTCTGCTTGACCCAGCGCACGCGCTCGAGCACGCCCTTGCTGTGACCGTGCGCGGTATCGACGACGATGACGTCGACGCCGGCCTGCACCAGCAGCTCGACGCGCTCTTCGTTGTCCGGGCCGACGCCGACCGCCGCGCCTGCGCGCAGCTTGCCGTGTTCGTCCTTGCACGCGTCCGGGTGCTCGGTCTGCTTCGTGATGTCCTTGACGGTCATCAGGCCGCGCAGTTCGAACGCATCGTTGACGACCAGCACGCGCTCGAGGCGGTGGCCGTGCATCAGCGCCTTCGCTTCGGCGAGCGGCGTGCCTTCCTTGACCGTGACGAGGCGCTCGCGCGGCGTCATGATCGACTTGACCGGCTCGTCGAGGCGCGTTTCGAAACGCAGGTCGCGGTTCGTGACGATGCCGACGAGTTGCGGGCCTTCGACGACCGGGAAGCCCGAGATGCCATGCTGGCGCGACAGCGCGATCACGTCGCGCACCTTCATTTGCGGCGGCACCGTGATCGGGTCGCGGACGACGCCCGATTCGAAACGCTTGACCTTGGCGACTTCGCGGGCCTGTTCGGCCGGCGTGAGGTTCTTGTGGACGATACCGACGCCACCCTGCTGCGCCATCGCGATCGCGAGGCGACCTTCGGTGACCGTGTCCATCGCGGCGGACACGAGCGGCATGTTCAGGGAGATGTTGCGGGTCAGCTTGGTCTTGAGGCTGGTGTCGCGCGGGAGAACGTCGGAGAAGGCGGGAACGAGGAGCACGTCATCGAAAGTGAGTGCTTTTTGGATCAGACGCATGGCAAATCCTATGGGCGCAAAAGCGAATTATACGCGAAGCGCCGTGAATTTTCACAACACGAACAACGGCTTAGCCGGTTTCGGCCGTTCGGGGGCCGAATCGTTCGGATCGCCGTTCGGTTCGTTTTCGATCGCTTTTCGTTTCACTGCCGCGTCGAACCATTCGCGCAACCGGCGGCCGGGCGGCAGTTGCCCGTGTCGCGGCGAGGCCACACGGGCGCGACGGCGGCGGCCGCGCACGGCCCGGCGACCCGCCGCCGAAGCGGCTTGCCTGCCCGGCCTCACACCAGCCCGGCCGCACGGACGATCATCGCGATGCCGCCCGCCACCGTCCCGCAACCGACGATCCACGCGACGCGCCCACCGGCCGGCGCCACGCGTTCCGCGGCGATCGCCACCGTCACGGCGGCCATCACGCGCAGATCCATCATGCCGGCCGCCAGCGCGACGGCCATCAGGTTCCCGCAACACGCCGCGCACCGGATCGCGGCGTGCGTGCCGTACCGCCATGCCGTGACGGCCGCCGCCCGCGGCCGGTGCCCACCGTGCGCCGCCGCGTGCCGGCAGCACGCGAGCCGGCGCGCCTTCCACCCGGAGAATTGCAGCGCGCCCGCGGCCAGCACGACGGCGCCGGCCGCGAACGGCATCGCCCGGGCGAGCGCCGGCAGGCGCGTGGCGGCCGTCGTCAGTGCGGCGCCGATCGGAAACACGAGCGCCCCGAGCGCCATCCAGACCGAGAAATATCCCACCGCCGCGACGACCGCGAGCCACGCCGACCGCGCCGCCGCCTGCGTACCGGTGCACCGACGGTAACGCCAGAGCGTCGGCGCGAGCACGGGCAGCATCATCGTCACCGTCATCGCACCCCACATTCCGGCGAACGCCGCGAATGCGCGCCCGGCGCCCTGCCCGCACGGCCGCAGCCAGGCGGCCGAGGCCATCCAGCCGCCGGGCATCGGTTCGCCGCCCATCGCGGCCATCGCCGCATGCTGCGCCAGCGTCGCCACCGCGGCGACCGCGAACACGGCCGCGACCGCCACGCCGAATGCCCGCGGATCGGGGGCGGCCTCGCCGGTTTTCGGCTCGGTTTTCGGCCCGGTCGTCGTTCGTGTCATCGCGCGCTCCCGCCCATCGGCGGCCCGCTCAGCCGCGCGCGTACTCGTCGTGACGGCGCCACCACGGGCCGGCCTCGTTGCGACCGCGCGGCGCGCGATCGAGCCACTGATACATCCCCCACAATCCGTCGAGGCCGCGCGCGTAGGTCGAATACGTGTGGTAGACGGCGCCATCCTCGCGCACGAACGCGCTCATTCCCGGCCGGTCGAGCGAATACGTGAGCGCGTCGGTGCCGCACGTGGCCGCGAACTGCACGACGGGCGCCGGCGGCGGATCCATGTCCATCGCGTGGCCGGCCCGCGCATAGTTGTATTCGACGTCGCCCGCGCGCTGCTGCGTTTCGGTGAACGACACGTTGAAGTCGAAGTTGAAATCGCTGCCGACCGACGACGCCCACGGGAACGTCCACCCCATCCGCTGCCGGTACGCGAGCAGTTTCGCGAGCGGCGCGCGCGACACGGCCGCGAGCGTCACGTCGTGGTGCGCCAGATGCACGGCGAAGCCGTCGAAGCCGTCGGCGAGCGCCGAGCACGACGGGCAGCCGGCCTTGTAGTCGGGGCCGAACATGAAGTGATAGACGAGCAATTGCGAACGGCCGCGAAACAGGTCGTCGAGCGTCGCCTGCCCGTCCTCGGTATCGAACCGGTAAGTCTTGTCGACGCGCACCCACGGCAGCGCCTGGCGCCGCCGCGCGAGTTCGTCGCTTTGCCGCGTCAGCGCCTTTTCCGCGTCGAGCAGCGCGCGGCGTTCGGCCAGCCATTCTTCGCGGGTTCCGGTGAGATGGGTCGTCATGGCGTGTTCCTCCTTCCGATGGGTATCCGGGCACGGCGTACGGCGCCGTGTGCGTGGTGCTAGATTAGTGGCCGGCATCGGACCGGAGGGAGTGACAAGTGTGTCGGGATTCGGATGGATTCGCTGATCACGGCGGCCGCGCGCGCGCTCGCGGCCGGTGACGCGCTCGGCGCGCTGAACCGCGTCGCGCTGCGCGACGATGCGCCGGCGCTCGCGCTGCGCGGCATCGCGCTCGCGCAGCTCGGCGATTTCGAACGCGCGCGCGCGCTCGTGCGCGGCGCCGCACGCGCATTCGGCGCGAAGGAAGCGGTCGCTCGAGCGCGCTGCGTCGTCGCCGAAGCCGAGATCGCGCTCGCGTCGCGCGACCTGCACTGGCCGACGCGTGCGCTCGATACAGCCTGCGCGACGCTCGACGCGCACGGCGACCGCGCGAACGCCGCGCATGCCCGCTATCTCGGCGTGCGCCGCTTGCTGCTGATCGGTCATCTCGACGAGGCCGAGCGGCTGCTCGCGCGTCTCGATCCCGCGCCGCTGCCACCCGCGTCGCGCGCCGCCCATGAACTGATCGCCGCCGGCATCGCGATGCGCCGCATCCGCACGCACGCGGCCCGTGCGGCGCTCGACCGGGCGCGGACAGCTGCCCGCGCCGCCGGCATCGCCGCGCTAACCGCCGAGGTCGACACCGCGGCGCGCGTGCTCGACGCACCGGCCGCGCGGCTCATCGCGCGCGGCACGTCGCGGCTCGTGCCGCTCGACGAAGTCGAGACGCTGTTCGAGTCGAATGCGCTCATCGTCGACGCGTGCCGCCACACGGTGCGCGATGCGCGCACGACCGTGTCGCTCGCGCGGCGCCCGGTGCTGTTCGTGCTCGCCCGTGCGCTCGGCGAGGCGTGGCCGGCCGACGTGTCGAGAAACGCGCTCGTCGCCGCCGCGTTCCGCGCGAAACACGCCGACGAATCGCACCGCGCGCGACTGCGCGTCGAGATCGGCCGGCTGCGCGCGGTGCTGCGCCCGCTCGCGAACGTCGTCGCGACACCGCGCGGCTTCGCGCTCGAACCGCTCGGCGTGCGCGAAACCGTCGTCCTCGCGCGCCCGGTCGACGATCGCCACGCAGCCGTGCTCGCGCTCCTCGCCGACGGCGAAGCGTGGTCGAGCTCCGCGCTGGCGCTCGCACTCGGCGCCAGCCAGCGCACCGTGCAACGCGCGCTCGATGCGCTCGCGGAAACCGGCAAGGTGCAGGCGCTCGGCCGCGCACGCGCGCGGCGCTGGATGACGCCGCCGCTGCCCGGATTCGCGACGACCTTGTTACTCCCGATTGCGCTGCCGGGAGATTAGGATGGCCTCATCCAACGACGAGGTGACGAACATGAAACGCTCCACCGCAGACATCCTTCACGAGTACGGCCCGTTTCCGGGCGTCGACGGCGTGCACGGCGTCACGTTCGACGGACAGCACGTGTGGTACGCAACCGGCGACAAGCTGAACGCGCTCGACCCTGAGCGCGGCACGACCGTCCGTTCGCTCGACGTCGCCGCGCACGCGGGCACCGCGTTCGACGGCCGCCACCTGTTCCAGATCGTCGAGGACCGCATCCAGAAGATCGACCCCGAATCGGGCCGCGTGCTCGCGACGATCCCGGCGCCCGGCGGCGGTGCCGATTCGGGGCTCGCATGGGCGGAAGGCACGCTGTGGGTCGGTCAGTACGCCGAACGCAAGATTCATCAGGTGGATCCGCAGTCGGGCGCCGTGCTGCGCACGATCGAATCGAACCGCTTCGTCACCGGCGTGACGTGGGTCGACGGCGAGCTGTGGCACGGCACCTGGGAAGCCGACCAGAGCGACCTGCGGCGCATCGATCCGCGCACGGGCGAAGTGCTCGAGCAGATCGACATGCCGGCCGGTGTCGGCGTCTCCGGGCTCGAGTCCGACGGTCACGATCGCTTCTACTGCGGCGGCGGCAACAGCGGCAAGCTGCGTGCCGTGCGCCGCCCGACGCGCACGCGTGCGGCCACCGACGGCACGGCGGCGACACCCGATCCGGCCGAGGACTGATTCGTCGCGCGTCGAACCCGCTCGACGCGCCGCGCCCTACCCCGAGTGCAGGATTGAACAAGACGCCGCCGCGACGGCATCGCTAAGATGCGCACACCTCGGTCATTTGTTCGGAGCGGTCGATGCAGCGCGGCGTGGTGTACGGTGTCCTGGCAGGCGCCCTGTGGGGCATGGTGTTTCTGGTTCCGCGACTGCTGACCGATTTCTCGCCGCTGCTGCTGAGCGCCGGCCGCTACACGATGTACGGCCTCGTGTCGCTCGTGGCCGCCCTGCCGGCCGCCCGCTCGCTGCTCGTTCGGCTGACCCGCGAGGATCTCGTCGCACTGGTGAGGCTCGCCGTCATCGGCAACGTCGCGTACTACATGCTGCTGTCCAGCGCCGTGCACCTGATCGGCATCGCGCCCAGTTCGCTGATCGTCGGCGTGTTGCCCGTGACCGTCACGCTCGCGGGCCTCGGCGACCACGGCGCCATGCCGCTGCGTCGGCTTGCCGCCCCACTCGCGCTGGTGATCGCGGGCATCGTCTGCATCAACGTCGATCTGTTTACATCCGAAGCCGCGCACGCGACGACGCTCGTCCAGAAGCTCGCGGGCATCGCCTGCGCGGCGGGCGCGCTCGCCAGCTGGACCTGGTACGCGGTGGCGAACACACGCTACCTGCAGCGCCACCACCGCTTCGGCGGCAACGAATGGTCGGTGCTGTGGGGTGTCGTGACGGGCCTGATCGGCGGGCTCTGCTGGATGGCGATCCTCGCGCTGCCGGCCGGCACCGTGCAGGCGGCCGTCCCGGCATCGCGCTGGCAGTTGTTCTGGCTGCTGAACCTCGTGCTCGCGATCGGCGCGTCGTGGCTCGGCAACGGGCTGTGGAATGCCGCGTCGAAGCGGCTGCCGCTGACGCTGTCGGGTCAGCTGATCGTGTTCGAAACCGTGTTCGCGATGCTGTACGCGTTCGTGTACGACCAGCGGATGCCGCACGCGCTCGAGATCGCCGCGCTCGTGCTGCTGCTCGCCGGCGTATACGGCTCGGTGCGACGGCATGGCGACACGCCGGGCAGCGCGCCGCCCCATGCAAACGCCGCGGCCCACTGAGCGCCGCGGCGTTTGATCAGATCAATCGGAACGAGAAGCGCGTCAGCGCGCGTCCTTGTGCATCCACTTGCGGCCCTCGATCGAGCCGTCGCGGCGGGATTTGTCGACGCGCCGCTGGCGCGCGAGCTTCGGATCGACGATCAGCGGACGGTAGATTTCGACGCGGTCGTGGTCGACGAGCGGCGCATCGAGCGGCGCGAGCTTGCCGTAGACGCCCGTCTTCGCGTGCGCGAGATCGATCTCCGGGTGCAGCGCGAGCACGCCGCTCGCGTCGATCGCCGAGCGCACGGTCGCCCCGTCGGGCAGCGACAGCGGGATCAGCGTCTGACGGTCCGGCAGTGCGTAGCAGACTTCGATCGACAGCATTGCGTCACCCTTTTCCGTAGCGCTGGTCCGCACGCTTCACGAACGAATCGACGAACGTGTTCGCGATATGGCTGAACACCGGCCCGATGATCTTCTCGAGCAGGATGCTCGAAAACTCGTAGTGCAGCGCGAATTCGATCTTGCACGCGTCGGCACGCAGCGGGATGAAGCGCCACGAACCCGTGAACTTCTTGAACGGCCCGTCCGCGAACTCCATGTCGATGCGCGTCGGACGCTGCTGCGTGTTGCGCGTCGCGAAATGCTGCTTGATACCCTTGAAGTTGATGTCGATGCGCGCTTCCATTCCGCTCTCGTCCTGACGGCGAATCTCGACACCGCCGCACCAGGGCAGGAAATTGGGGTAGTCGGCCACGTCGGTGACGAGGTCGAACATCTGTTCCGCCGAGTGGCGGATCAATACGGTTTTCTGGACATCTGCCATAAATCGCGCGGCATCGCTTAAAGTGGGAACGCCAAGCCGGGCGATTCCCGCCCCGCTTTGCTAAAATCGTGATTTTAAACGAGTTGGCCCGATCCTTTCATGAGCATCATCGACAACAGGAAAGCGCACTTCGATTATCACATCGAGGAACGCTACGAGGCGGGGCTCGTGCTGGAGGGCTGGGAAGTCAAGGCGCTGCGCGCCGGACGCGGCCAGATCAAGGAAGGCTACGTCGTGGTGAAGAACGCCGAGATCTTCCTGATCGGGACCCATATCAGCCCGCTGCCCGAAGCCTCGACGCACATCAAGCCCGATCCGGTCCGCACGCGCAAGCTGCTGCTGCACCGCGAGGAAATCAAGAAGCTGATCGGCAAGGTCGAGCAGCGCGGCTACACGCTCGTGCCGCTGAACTTCCACTACAAGGGCGGTCGCGTGAAATGCGACATCGCGCTCGCGAAGGGCAAGAAGCTGCACGACAAGCGCGAAACCGAAAAGAAGCGCGACTGGGAACGCGAGAAGGCGCGCATCATGCGCGCCGGCACCTGACGCCCACGCCATTCATCGCAAACGACACGGCCCGCTCGAAGCGGGCCGTGTTGCTTTGGACGCCGTGAATCGCGCCTGCCAGTGACCTGGCTGCGCGACGATTCGCCGCACGACGATGCGCACGCGGTGCCGCGCGCGCATCGATATCGGCTCAGCCCTTCGCGCCGGACGCCGCACCCGCGCTCTTGACGATCGTCAGCGCCGACGAGATCGCGGTGCCGAGATCCGACAGGTTCGACGGCACGATCAGCGTGTTGCCCTGCTTCGCGAGATTCGCGAACGCGCCGACATACTGCTCGGCGACCTTCAGGTTCACGGCATCCATCCCGCCCTGCGACTGGATCGCGCTCGCGATCTTCTGGATCGCCTGCGCGTTTGCCTCCGCCACCGCCAGAATCGCGGCGGCTTCGCCCTGCGCCTGGTTGATCGCGGCCTGCCGTTCGCCTTCGGACTTCTGGATCGCGGCTTCGCGCGCACCCGACGCGAGGTTGATCTGCTCCTGCTTGCGACCTTCGGACGCGGCGATCAGCGCGCGCTTTTCGCGCTCCGCGGTGATCTGCGCCTGCATCGCGTGCAGGATCTCCTTCGGTGGCGTCAGGTCCTTGATCTCGTAGCGCAGCACTTTCACGCCCCAGTTCGCCGCGGCGTCGTCGAGCGCCGACACGATGCTGTGGTTGATGAAATCGCGCTCCTCGAAGGTTTTGTCGAGCTCGAGCTTGCCGATCACCGAGCGCAGCATCGTCTGCGACAGCTGCGTGATCGCGAGCACGAAGTTGCTCGACCCGTACGACGCCTTCATCGGATCCATCACCTGGAAGTACAGCACGCCATCCACCTGCAACTGCGTGTTGTCGCGCGTGATACAGACCTGGCTCGGCACGTCGAGCGGAATTTCCTTCAGCACGTGACGGTACGCGATGCGATCGACGAACGGCAGCACGATATTGAGACCGGGCGACAGCGTTGCGTGGTAGCGCCCGAAGCGCTCGAGCACCCATGCATGCTGCTGCGGCACGATCTTCACCGTCTTCGACACGATCACGATCGCGATGACGAGCAGGACAACCCAGATGATCAGCGAATCCATGAAATATTCCCTCCTTGTTGTATTGGCGGACGATCAGCCCGCGGGTTTCGCCACGACCACGAGACAATTGCCGCGCACGGCGCTCACCTGATACACGTGCGCATCGTCGCGCTCGCCGTGCGCGAGTTCGACGTCCCAATCGGCGCCGCGATACTGCACGCGCGCGCGGCCATCACGCCACGCGTCGACCGTGACGGTCGAGCCGATATCGAGATTGACGTCGGGATTCGTCGACGTGTCGCGCTTCTGCTTGCGGCCGAGCCCCGAACGGCGCAGCACGATCATCGCGACGATCGCGACCGCGGCCGCCGCGCCGAACTGCACGTGCGGCGCGAAACCGGCCAGTTGCAGCAACCCGCCCGCGAGAAAGCCGAGCGCGATCATCAGCAGGTAGAACGTGCCCGTCAGCAACTCGGCGACGACCAGCACGCCCACCCCGACCCACCAGAACAGATGCCCCGACATCATTGTGGTCTCCAGAAAAACGTCCCCCGATGCTCACTATATTCGCTGCGCGCGCAACTGTGCGAAGCAGTCGGCACGCTCGAGATGGCCGCGCGTACCGACGAAAAAAAACACCCCGGTGCTTACCGGGGTGTTTATAGCACGAACCTTGCATTTTGCCTTCAACGAAAGCGCGGCGGACCGCCCTTTCGCCGAAGTTGCATGACCGACCGTTACTTCCGGTTGGCGAGCGCCTGCCACGTATCGATGATCGTGTCGGGATTCAGCGAGATCGACACGATGCCTTCGTCGGTCAGCCATTGCGCGAAGTCCGGGTGATCGGACGGGCCCTGGCCGCAGATACCGACGTACTTGCCCATCTTGAGGCAGGTATCGATCGCGCGCTTCAGCAGGAACTTGACGGCCGGGTCGCGTTCGTCGAAGTCGACGGCCAGCAGTTCCATGCCCGAATCGCGGTCGAGGCCGAGCGTGAGCTGCGTGAGGTCGTTCGAGCCGATCGAGAAACCGTCGAAGAACTGCAGGAAGTCTTCGGCGAGGATCGCGTTGGTCGGAACTTCGCACATCATCACGAGGCGCAGGCCGTTTTCGCCGCGCTTCAGGCCGAACTTCTCGAGCAGGCCGACGACACGCTCCGCCTGCTTCACGGTCCGCACGAACGGCACCATGATCTCGACGTTGGTCAGGCCCATCTCGTCACGCACGCGCTTCAGTGCACGGCATTCCATCTCGAACGCCTGCGCGAAGTCCTCGGCGATGTAGCGCGACGCGCCGCGGAAGCCCAGCATCGGGTTTTCCTCGTCCGGCTCGTAACGCGAGCCGCCGATCAGCTTCTTGTACTCGTTCGACTTGAAGTCGGACAGACGCACGATCACGGGCTTCGGATAGAACGCCGCCGCGATCGTCGCGACGCCTTCCGTCAGCTTGTCGACGTAGAACTGACGCGGCGACGCGTGACCGCGCGCGACGCTCTCGACCGCCTTCTTCAGGTCCTGGTCGATGTTCGGGTACTCGAGAATCGCCTTCGGGTGAACGCCGATGTTGTTGTTGATGATGAACTCGAGACGCGCGAGGCCAACACCACCGTTCGGCAGTTGCGAGAAGTCGAACGCGAGCTGCGGGTTGCCGACGTTCATCATGATCTTGACCGGGATTTCCGGCAGTTCGCCGCGCTGCACTTCGGTGACTTCCGTCTCGAGCAGGCCGTCGTAGATCTTGCCTTCGTCGCCTTCCGCGCACGACACGGTGACGAGCGCGCCGTCCTTCAGGATGTCGGTCGCATCGCCGCAGCCGACGACTGCCGGCACGCCGAGCTCACGCGCGATGATCGCCGCGTGGCAGGTACGGCCGCCGCGGTTCGTGACGATCGCCGCTGCCCGCTTCATCACCGGCTCCCAGTTCGGGTCGGTCATGTCGGCCACCAGCACGTCGCCCGGCTGCACGCGTTCCATTTCCGACGGATCCTGGATCACGCGCACGGGGCCCGCGCCGATCTTCTGGCCGATCGCACGACCCGTCGCGAGCACCTGCGACTGGCCCTTCAGCTTGAAGCGCTGCTCGGCCTTGCCGGATGCCTGGCTCTTCACCGTTTCCGGACGCGCCTGCAGGATGAAGATCTTGCCGTCGCGGCCGTCCTTGCCCCACTCGATGTCCATCGGACGCTGGTAGTGCTTCTCGATGATGACCGCGTACTTCGCCAGCTCGATCACGTCTTCATCGGTGATCGAGTAGCGGTTGCGCTGCTCGTGCGGCACGTCGACCGTCTTCACGCGGCCCGGCTCGCCCGGCTGCGTGAATTCCATCTTGATCAGCTTCGAGCCGATCGAGCGGCGGATGATCGGGTACTTGTCCTGCGCGAGCGTCGTCTTGAACACGTAGAACTCGTCCGGGTTCACCGCGCCCTGCACGACGGTTTCGCCCAGGCCGTAGCTCGACGTGATGAACACGGCGTCCTTGAAGCCCGATTCGGTATCGATCGTGAACATCACGCCGGCGGCGCCGACGTCCGAGCGGACCATGCGCTGCACACCGGCCGACAGCGCGACTTCGGCGTGCGTGAAGCCCTTGTGCACGCGGTACGAGATCGCGCGATCGTTGTACAGCGACGCGAACACGTGCTTCATGCGGTCGAGCACGTCGTCGATGCCGACGACGTTCAGATACGACTCCTGCTGGCCGGCGAACGATGCGTCGGGCAGGTCTTCCGCGGTCGCGGACGAGCGCACGGCGAACGACAGTTCGGCCGGCGAGCCGTTCTTCAGCACTTCGAACTGCGCGCGGATTTCCTGCTCGAGACGCGCCTGCAGCGGTGCATCGACGATCCACTTGCGGATTTCGGCACCGGCTTCGGCGAGCGCCTTCACGTCGTCGATGTCGAGCGACTCGAGACGCTTGGCGATGCGATCGGTGAGGTCGTTGTGCTTGAGGAAATCGCGGAACGCGAGCGCGGTCGTGGCGAAACCGGTGGGTACGCGAACGCCTGCTTCGGAAAGCTGGCTGATCATCTCGCCGAGCGACGCATTCTTGCCGCCCACGATTTCCACATCGGTCATCCGCAACTGCTCGAACGGAATTACATACGCCTGGTCCTTTGCGACGTTTGCTGCGTTAGTCATACAAGCCCCTAAGTGTGAAAAAAATGCTCGATCGCGCAAGTGGGCTCGAACGCGGGCGCCTGCAAAAAGGCGCGGCGCGTCTTGCGCAACCTGTTAGATAAACACTCGCAGTGGCTGAAATCTTCCGACCCGATTTGCAAAAATCCCGGCAGAAGGGCGATATTTGCAGACAAATCGCCAGACTTGCCGGGAATTCTGGAATCGTGCGGCCCAGCTACGGGCCGCCGTTCGCGCCCCGCCCCGCAATTGCTTATCCAACAGGTTGCCGCTATTCTACCGTGCCGGCTGCCGGATGTGGCGCGACCTTGTCACTGGGTCTGGAGGCTCGCCTCCAGCCGCCCGCGCAACTGCCCTTCACGCTCGACGTCCAGATTCATGCTGCCTACCGTATTCATCGTCTCCGACGGCACCGGGATCACTGCCGAAACCTTCGCGCACTCGATCCTCTCCCAGTTCGACCAGAAATTCCGCCTCGTGCGCGTGCCGTTCGTCGACTCGCTCGACAAGGCCTATGCGACCGTCGAGAAGATCAACGAAGCCGCCGTGCACGACGGTCGCCGCGCGATCGTGTTCACGACGCTGGTCGACAGCGAGTCGAACGACATCGTCAAGCGCTCGAATGCGCTCGTGCTCGACATGTTCCAGCGCTTCGTCGAACCGCTCGAGCAGGAACTGGAACTGAAGTCGAGCCACGCGATGGGCCGCGGCCACCAGAACGCGGACACCGAGGAATACAAGACGCGGATCGAGGCGATCAACTTCTCGCTCGCGCACGACGACGGCCAGTCGAACCGCAACCTGTCGGAGGCCGACGTGATCCTGGTCGGCGTGTCGCGCAGCGGCAAGACGCCGACGAGCCTGTACCTCGCGATGCAGTACGGCGTGAAGGCGGCCAACTATCCGCTGATTCCGGAAGACTTCGAACGCGGCAAGCTGCCGTCGGCACTATCGCCGTACAGCGACAAGCTGTTCGGGCTGTCGATCGACCCGCAGCGCCTGTCGGAGATCCGCAACGAGCGCCGGCCGGGCAGCAAGTACGCGGCGCCCGAGAACTGCCGCTACGAGATCAACGAGGCCGAGGCGATGATGCGCCGCGAAGGGATCAAGTGGCTGTCGTCGACGCACAAGTCGATCGAGGAAATCGCGACGACGATCCTGCAGGAAATCCGCCTCGACCGGCAATCGTACTGAGCGCGAGAGCGCAGGCCGCCGTCGGGCCGTCGCCGAAAACAACAAGGCCGCGTCGAACGCGGCCTTGTTTCGTTTTACCGCACATGCAACACGTGCGGCGTCACGCAGGCCGCCGCTGCTGCCGTACCTGCTCGAACAGGCACACCGCTGTCGCAGCAGCAACGTTCAGCGACTCCATCCCGCCCGGCTGCGGAATCGTCACCCGATGCGTGGCCGCGTCGCGCCAGAACGCCGACACGCCGGCGCCTTCGTTACCGAACACCCAGGCGACGGGCCCTGACAGGTCGCAGTCGTAGACCGCCTGCGCGCCGTGCGAGTCGGTCAGCGCGACCGGTACGCCGAGGCGTTCGGCCAGCGCCGCCGCTTCGACGTCCTCATGGATCGACAACAAGAAATGCGCGCCCATGCCCGAGCGCAGCACCTTCGACGACCACGCGTAGGCCGTCCCCGGCGCGCAGAACACGTGACGCACGCCGGCCGCCGCCGCGCTGCGCAGGATCGAGCCGACGTTGCCGGCATCCTGCACGCCGTCGAGCACGACCGACGTGTGCGTCACGCGTTCGGGCAGCGGTTGCGCCGGCCGATCGACCAGCAGCAGGAAGCCGACGCCGTTGACGACATTCGACAACTGCCCGAACAACGCGTCCGGCAGCGTGACGATCCGCTGCGCGTCGATGCGCGCGACGATCGCCTGCGCCTCGGCATGGCCGAGCGCGCCTTCGGTCGTCACGCACAGTTCGGGCGTCGCGCCCGTATCGAGGTACGCGCTCGCGAGGTGGAAACCTTCGAGCAGCGCCTGGCCGCTGCGGCGCTGCTGGGGCGTCGAACCCGCGAGCGCCTTCAGGCGCTTGTACAGCGGGTTGTCGCGGGAAGTAATGCTTTTCATCAAAGGGCCTGTTCCCGCTAATAACGGGCTTGCGAACGTGTCTTGCCGGTCGCAGTGCAAGAAGCAAGGAGCGCCGTTTGGCCGAGCCAAACAAGTGACGCGCGACGCCGCAATGCGGCCGGCAAGACACGTTCCCGAAACTAAAAAATCCCTTTCCAGGGGCTGGTCGCCAGAAGGGCCGATCGCGGCGTCATGCTCCTTGCGAATACGCCAGGTATTCGCCGCGGCCCATTCCTTGCGCTCGGCCCTTCTGGCGGCCAGCGCAAGCCCGTTATTAGCGGGAACAGGCCCTCAGGTCGAGCGCCTCGCGCACGGGGGCAAACGAACGCCGATGCACTTCGCACGGGCCGTGCTCGCGCAGCGCGGCAAGATGTTTCGGCGTGCCGTACCCGGCATGCACGTTGAAGCCATACACGGGAAAGCGCTCATGCAGGTCGACCAGCATCCGGTCGCGCGTGACCTTCGCGAGGATCGACGCGGCCGAGATGCTCGGCACGAGCGCGTCGCCGCTGACGATCGCCTCGGCACGCACCATCAACGTCGGGCAACGGTTGCCGTCGATCTGCGCAAGCGTCGGCAGCACCGACAGCCCTTCGACCGCCCGTTTCATCGCGAGCATCGTCGCATG
>Ga0209370_1001072_pt1 | contig 26882 bp, 23 predicted proteins | sample AgamicAtPrz_FD_187164 | JGI IMG/M metagenome (GOLD analysis project Ga0209370, IMG submission 187164) | Agave microbial communities from Guanajuato, Mexico - At.P.rz (SPAdes) (version 2) | ecosystem: Host-associated > Plants > Phyllosphere > Phylloplane/Leaf | place: Guanajuato, Mexico... | reverse complement strand
CGTCGAGCGCATTGCCGCCGAAACCCTGCCGCCCGGCATAGGCTTCGAGTGGACCGAACTGACCTACCAGGAAATCCTGGCCGGCAATTCCGCCGTGCTGGTGTTCCCCATCGCCATCCTGCTGGTCTTCCTGGTGCTGGCGGCGCAGTACGAAAGCCTGACCCTGCCGATTGCCATCATCCTCATCGTGCCCATGGGCCTGCTGGCTGCCATGACCGGCGTGTGGTTGAGCGGCGGCGACAACAATGTGTTCACGCAGATCGGGCTCATCGTGCTGGTGGGGTTGTCGGCCAAGAACGCCATCCTGATCGTGGAGTTCGCCCGCGAGCTCGAATTTGCCGGCCGCACCCCCGTGCAGGCCGCCATCGAAGCCAGTCGCCTGCGCCTGCGCCCCATCCTCATGACTTCGCTGGCCTTTGTCATGGGCGTGCTGCCACTGGTGCTGTCCACGGGCGCCGGAGCCGAGATGCGCAGCGCCATGGGCGTGGCGGTGTTCGCCGGCATGATCGGTGTGACGGCCTTCGGCTTGTTCCTCACGCCGGTGTTTTATGTGGTGCTGCGCCGTCTGGCCGGCAACCGTCCGCTGCAGCAGCATGGCAGTCATGTGGCGCCGATCAGCGAGCCGGGTCACGGTGCCTCGGTCCTGCCCATGCCTGCTGCGCCGCGCGGCCATGACGAATAAGCCCCAATCAACCATGGATTCCGATATGAAAACGATGCAAGGCATTCGATCCCTGATGCCGTCCCTGAGCGCGCTGACGGCAGCCCTGGTGCTGGCGGGTTGCGCCAGTGCACCGCCCACGGTGGCCGAGCATGCCGGCGTTGCCGTGCCGGCAAGCTTCAGCGCCCAGGCCGCAGCTGCGGGCTGGACGCAGGCTGCCCCGGCCGAGGCCCAGTCGCGCGGGGCCTGGTGGCTGGTATTTGCCGATGCCGAACTCAGCGCTCTGGTGGAGCGTGCGGGTGAGGCCAATACCGATGTGCAGACCGCTGCGGCACGCCTGGCCGAAGCCCGCGCGTTGCTGCGCTCGGCCGATGCCCAGCGGCAGCCGCAGATCGGGGCCTCGGGCGGCGCTGTGCGCCAGGCCGGTGCGAACACGGCGAACAGCCTGCAACCCGCCACCCTGGTCACGGCCGGCCTGAACTTCTCCTATGAAGCGGATCTGTTCGGCAGGCTGTCGCGGGCCAGCGAAGCGGCACGCGAGGACGCCAATGCACGCGAGGCCTTGCTGCAGAGCACGCGCCTGATGGTGCAGGCCGATGTGGCGCAGACCTATCTGCAGCTGCGTTCGCTGCAGACCGAGCGCCAGCTGGTCGAGCAGAGTCTGGTGGCCTATCGCGAGACTCTGACTCTGATCGAGAAGCGCTTCCGGGCCGGCGATGCGGCAGAGCTGGACGTGGCGCGCATGCAGACCGAGGTTTCGGCCACCGAGGCCGAGACACTGGCGCTGGAGCGCCAGCAGGCGGCCCTCACGCATGCGCTGGCCGTGCTGGTCGGGGACATCGCCACTGGCTTCACGCTGGCTACGCAGCCTGTGCTGGCAACGCTGCCCGTGATTCCGGCAGGCGTGCCCGCCACGGTGCTGGCGCGCCGCCCCGATGTGTCGGCGGCCCAGGCATCGGTGCTGGCGGCCCAGGCCCGCGTGGGCGTGGCCCAGGCTGCATGGTTTCCGGCCATCACGCTCACGGGCAATGGCGGCTATGCCTCGCCGGAGCTCGGCGATCTGTTCAAGTGGTCTGCGCGCTCCTGGGGCATAGGCGCCTTGCTGTCCCTGCCCATCTTCGACGGCGGCCAGCGGGCCGCCCAGGAAGAGGGGGCCCGTGCACGCCTGGAGGCTGCCGTGGCAGCCCAGCGCGGTCAGGTGCTAGCGGCCTTCCGGGAGGTCGAGGATCAGCTCAGTGCCTTGCGCCTGCTCTCGGGTCAGGCCCATGTGCTGGGGCAGGCCGTTCAGTCTTCGGAGCGCGCCACCCATCTCTCGGACGTGCGCTACCGTAATGGTCTGGTGAGCCAGCTGGAGCTGCTCGATGCGCGCCGCAACGAGTTGCGCAACCGGCGTCAGGCCCTGCAGGTGCGCACTGCGCAGTACACGGCCACGGTGGCGCTGATCCGTGCGCTGGGCGGCGGCTGGGACAGCGGCGAGCCCGTGGCCGCACGCGGATGAGGAAGGGCCCGTTCCGGATCCGGTTTGCGCGCTGTTGCTGCACCAACCGGATCCGAGCAGGCCTGAGTTCAAGCCAGCGGCAAAGCTGCGAGGCCAGAGAATTGCCCGTGTCTGGACTGGGATTAGCGCGAGCCCGTGACGCGCGACCTTGAAGCCTCCGTGTGTGAAATTCTCCGGACTCGGAGGACTACGGGGTACATCAAGGTCTTTGCGACAAGCGCTGCAATGGAAGTGATGACGGTGAGCTGGCGGTTGCTTTCGTATCGCGTCGGCTCATCTTGCTTCCCGGGCGTGCGCTCTGCGATACCGTCTAGGGCGAAAGCTCATGCTTCTGCGGTGATGCCGAACTGGACATGGCCCCCGTGAACAATGAGTTCGTCTGGGCCAAAGAGCACGCCGTTGAAAGTGCCTGTTGTTGCCTTGGAGGCGCTGGGCATTACCATTTCTGATAACTCACGAAACGCGATTGGCGCCTTGAAGTGCAGCCTCATGCCTGTGCAGAAGGTCACGATGAAGGGCTCGCCAATGATTGCCTGGTAGGCACCGGTATGCATGCAATGTTTCGTCATGTCGTTTCGCTCCTTTGCTTATGCCCAGGTCGGGAAAGGGTCCTTGAAGGTTCTCCACGCCCGGGGGCCTAGAGTCATCTCCCGGTCTGTTAACAGGCATGCGTCGAACATGCGGCGGAGTGCTGCTTCGTCCATATCAATTCCGATGAGGACCAACTCTTGGCGGGCGTCTCCAACCTCTTCGTCCCAGTTCTTCTTGATGGCCGCAATGGACTCTGAGTCCTTTGGCCAATGCTCTTGAGGCACGGTGGCCCACCATTGACCAGCGAGGCCGTTCCGGCACACGGCACCTGCCTGAGACCAGTCGCCGACCTTGGCGGGGCGACTGGCCAGCCAGAAGAAGCCTTTGGAACGAATGACTCCCGGCCATTCGGTCTCTACCAGCCTGTGAAAGCGCTCGGGGTGGAAGGGGCGGCGCGACCGATAGACAAAGCTGCCAATCCCGTATTCATCGGTCTCAGGCTTGTGCTCACCACGAAGCTCCTTGAGCCAGCCCGGGGCCTTTGCCGCCTCTTCAAAGTTGAAGAGCCTGGTTGAAAGCACGGATGCGAGGGGCACTTTGCCGAAGGTCGCTTCAATGATTTTGGCGCGAGGGTTCAAGCTCGCCAGAATGGCCCGCAGACGCAACTGCTCTGCGTCGGAGATGAGGTCGGTCTTGTTCAGAACGAGCACATCGCAAAACTCGATTTGCTCGATAAGCAAGTCGACAACACACCGTTGGTCTTCCTGTCCAAGCGATTCGCCACGGCTCTTGAGGCTATCCCTGGATTCATAGTCCTTGAGGAAATTGAAGCCATCGACGACCGTGACCATGGTGTCCAGAGCCGCGATATCGGAAAGGCTTGCTCCTGCTTCGTCGGTGAAGGTGAACGTTTCGGCCACAGGCAGTGGCTCTGAAATACCTGTGGATTCAATGACGAGATGGTCGAAGCGCTTTTCTTTGGCGAGCCTGCGGACCTCCACCAGAAGGTCTTCGCGCAAGGTGCAGCAGATGCAGCCATTGCTCATTTCAACCAGCTTCTCCTCGGTGCGGGAGAGCTTGCTACCGCCATCGCGCACCAGAGCCGCATCGATGTTCACCTCGGACATGTCATTGACTATGACTGCAACTCGGCGGCCTTCGCGGTTGTTGAGTATGTGGTTTAGAAGGGTCGTTTTGCCCGCCCCCAGGAAGCCTGAGAGAACGGTCACTGGAAGCAGCTTAGCCATCGTGGACCTCAATGTTCAATTGATAATGATAATTCGTTATCAATTATGACGTAAAAAGCGCTACTGGTTAAATTGGTTGCATGGTGTGTTGTCCGGCCACCGTTCTGCCTGCAGGCGACTATCTCAATGCGATACTTGGTGCGGATATCACGCGTACATGCCGAGAAGCATTGAAGTTAAGCCTATGAGCACTATTGAAAGATTCCACGTCGAGCAGCGTTTTTCAGACATGGCTGTTTTTGGAAACACAATCTATCTTGCCGGTCAGGTGCCGTCCGATGGCATTCACGACATCAAGGCACAGACAGCAGACGTGTTGGCGACCATAGACCGTCTGCTGAGTGAGGGTGGTGGCAGCAAGCAGAGCATCCTGATGGCTACCGTCTACTTGGCAGATATGGCTGACTATGCGGGCATGAATGAAGCCTGGGACGCATGGGTGCCTGCGGGTAACGCGCCTCCCAGGGCTGCAGTGGAGGCCAAACTGGCCAAGCCCGAGTGGCGTGTTGAAATTGTCGTAGTAGCAGCTCGAATCTAAACTAATGTCGGCGCCATGGTCGACGTTCCATCGCTGCTTGTCTTTGTACTAGCGGCTTCCACCCTGACGGTGACAACTGGAGTGGACACAGCGATGGATGGACGTCGGCCTGCCGTGATGGCCACTTTAGGCATAGCACTGGGCTGCTTCGCACGGGGAACTGCCGCAGCATTTGGGCTGGTGCGCTCTTGGATGTTTTGGCGGCCGCATACACATTGGTCAAGTGGATTGGCGCCGCATACCTCGCCTGGATTGGTGCGAAGCGGTTGGCTGGAGCTCTAACCGCTTTGGATGGCACCAATCCTGAATCTGAGTCTAACTATGGAGCCCGCGTATTCGAGGGGCGGGTTGCTGACCAAACTGCTGAATCCCAAGTCGGCATTTTTTGCATCACGCTCTTGCCGCAGCTCATACCCTCGAGTGTGAACGTTGCCGCGTACTCGGTCTTCCTTGCCTGCTGCCTATTGCTTTGACCCTTCTGAAGCTCACAACCCTGCAATGACGGCGAAAGTTGATAAGGTCACCCACATAGCGCAGGATTTGCCGCTGGTTCGAGAGTTGTGGTGTTCACACGCAGAGGTGTCACTAGCCCCGCCGAACGGCCTTGTTCCCTTGTGCTTGATATCAGACCGACTCTCCGAAATACGTAGATGACGTCCTGTCCTTCCAATACGCAAAGATGAACAGTTTCCGCGCCTTCTTTCGCGAGCACTGGATCGTTCGGATGCTTTGTGGCGATAGGGCTGCGCCGGTAGAACGCGCATTCGCTATATCGTCGTGGTCTGTGAGCCCTTGGGTTGAGGTCTGTTCTTTGCTGAAATGGTTGCCACGGAAGGGCGATTCAATGATGCCGCCCACGCTGTTGGCGAGTGATGGCATCTTTCGTGGGCTTCGCAAGAAGCAGTCCCCAGCAGTTCCTTATAGACCGAGGTCTGACAGACCGGGATGGTCATCGGGACGGCGACCAAGTGGCCAGTGGAACTTGCGCTCCGATTCCTTGATGGGCATGTCGTTGATGCATGCATAGCGACGTCGCATGAGGCCGTCGTCCTCGAATTCCCAGTTTTCGTTCCCGTACGACCGGAACCAGTTTCCCGCGTCGTCGTGCCACTCATACGCATACCGAACCGCTATGCGGTTGCCTTCGTGCAACCAAAGCTCTTTGATGAGTCTGTAGTCAAGCTCCTTGTTCCACTTTCTCTCAAGGAAAGCTTGAGCTTCAGCACGACTGTTGGCGAATTCCGCACGATTGCGCCACTTGGTGTCTAGGGTGTAAGCCATCGCTACCTTGGCTGCATCGCGAGTGTTCCAGCCGTCTTCGGCCAAGCGGACTTTTTGAATAGCAGTTTCCAGTGTGAATGGAGGGAGGGGTGGGCGAGTTTCCATGGTGCGGCCTCTTTAAAAGGTATGTAGAACGTTCTGTCTACATATCCAATGCTAGTGGAAGTAGAACGATCTGTCTACAATGGCCGCATGAAATCTGATGAACAACCTTATGACTCATTGCCTCCGAGGGAGCGCATCCTGGTCGCGGCTCACGCTCTTTTCTATGGAGAGGGCATCAGGGCGACGGGCGTTGACAAAATCATTGACCAGTCGTCGGTCAGCAAGGTCACCTTCTATCGTCAATACGCAAGTAAAGACGACCTGATTCGGGCGTACCTCGATTACCGACACGAGAAGTGGATCTCTTGGTTCCAGTCGAGCTTGGCTCAAGCTACCAGTGATGGTTTTTCGGCGGCGGACGCTCTCGTTGGCACTCTTAGGGCTTGGTTCAACAGTCCCGATTTCCGGGGCTGCGCCTTTCTCAATGCCGCTGCTGAACTGGGGTCGACAGACCCCGAAATCCTGGTAGTAGTCCGTCAACACAAACAAGAAATGTCATCCGTGCTGGACAGCTTGTTTGGTCACGATTCTGTGTCTGCCGGCAATAAGCTATCTCTGGTAATAGATGGCGCTATCGTCCATGCGCAGATGGGTCAACCGGTTGATGAAGTGATGGGGCACTTCAAAGCGTCAGTTGAAGGAATTCTGAGCAGATGAGGTACATCGGCTGAGAGTCCAGCCGTTTGAGGGCACTGCGCAAGCTCCATGATCAGCCCTCTGAAATAGTGAGGTTGTCATGGGGTGAAGGCGAGCTAGGCAATAGCTTTAATGGGATGCTTGAACATCTCGATATGGGGGATACCATCGTCATCGTAGACATCTCCCACAGGCACGAATCCAAGCGAGCCATAGAAATTTTGAAGATGGGCTTGCGCACCAATGCGGATGCCTTGACCTTGAAAATTCGACTCGGTGAAAGCTATAGCCTCGGCGACCAAAGCTCGTCCGATTTGTCGGTCACGGAAATTTTTCAGTGTTATCACACGGCCAATAGAGGGCTCAGGGTATTTGATGCCCGGTTCAACAACACGGGCGTAGGCGGCAAGCTCACCATCTAAAAGCACGCTGAGATGCCAGGACTGAGGGTCCGCGCCATCTGCTTCCTGGTATGCACATTGTTGCTCCACAACGAATACGGACTCACGCGCCTTAATAACTTCGTACATCTCCAGAGCCGTCATCGACTCCATGCGATTCCATCTGAAATGCAGATTCATTTTCTACTTTCTTTGTCTGTCGGTTGAGGCAGGTACCGCTATTGGTAGTGTCTTTTGATCACGAGGTAACGCGCAGTCACTGCTGCTTGATTGTCAAACGCGCTCTCTTGGGTGGTCGAAATCCGAGCACAGTCGCCGGGCTGTAGCTCATAGACGATGGCTCCGCTGCGAAGACTCAATCTGCCTTCAAGCAACAAGACCTGGTCGGATGAATGAAGGCTCTCTGTTGCGGGGAAAACCACGGTTTGCCCTGCGGGCAGCTCCACTGCAACAATCTCAACCTCTTCGTCATCGCCCGGTGGAGATATCAGCCGGCGAATGTATCCGGTCTCGGGGTCGACCCAGTGCGGCTGTTCTTGCACCTGACGAAGTTGTGGGCTCACCATTCGTGGCTCGCTCATCAGCGACGACAGGCTCAGGCCCATCGCATCCGCAATTTTTGAAAGAAGCACTGCGGTTGGGCTGCTCTCTGCGCGTTCAATCTTGGAAATCATCGCGCGGCTAACGCCCGCCATCTCCCCAAGCTGGTCAAGTGTCAAACCGCGTTGAGTCCGTTCTTCACGAACACGCAGCGGAATCAAGTTCTCAGGAGACGGGCTATCTGTCATGATATCTACTATAGTAGAAAATCCACTATGATGGAATTGACTGGGGCGGTGTTGACGTCACCGAGTTCTGGAAGAGAGGGCTGTTGCTCCTCTTGACCTTATACGAGGAGACTCAGATCGGATGGCGAGGTCGTCGCATGTCGCGAAACGTCAACGACCACCGCATCTCGGAGGTCTCTTCAACGCAGTGCTGCCATTTCCAGCGAGCATCTCCCCGCATGACATAGATGGACCTAGGCCTGACTTCCAAGCTGAACGTTTGATGCGGGCGCTTTGGGTTGTATGGGTACGGGCGGAATTTCAGCGTCGCTGTTGCGCCGAAAGAGATCCCGAAGATGCTCTCGAAGTCCGGGACATCGCGATGCCAGCCGAGCGGCGTGCCGGGCGAGTACTCGGACACCAGGGCGTGAGAGAGTCTTTCAGGCTCCATGTTGGCCCACTGAGCGACACGCATACGCAATGGCAACAGGCGCTGATCGAGGGGCTGTCCCGGCTTTAGTTGGTTCGTCTCGAAGTCGAAGCTTCCGCCGAAGCCCACGACACGTCGCTTGGCGAAGTACTGCTTGTATTTTGCGGACTTGAACGGCAGGGACTGGATTACTTCAATCAGATGGGCTTCTTCCGTCGAGCTCAGGAAGTTCTCCTCGTACCGAAGTCCAGGAATAGATGCCTGTAGCGATTGGTCGTCAAAAAGACCGGCTTGCATAAACAGTTCCTTGGCGGAGGCTCCGGTTTCCGGTTTGCATGGCTACTTCGCTGCATACGATGTAGATGTCAGTGGCAGGCATGAAAAGATGCTGATAGGAGACTACCCCACTTCATGAAAAAAATCTTTTCATGAGAGAACTTTGGGTGGTAAAGCGCCCAAAGACCTTTTAGCCAGGTATTTCAAGTTGGGACGAAGCACATAGGGGTCGTCAACGGATGCTTCATGAACATCACTTTTCACGGTGCGGCGCAGTCGGTCACGGGGTCCTGCTTCCTGGTCCAGGCCCATGGCTGCGGCTTTCTCATTGACCGCAGCATGGCCCAGGGCGGCCGCGAAGCCGATGAGCACAATCAGAAGGCCTTTGCCTTCGATGCCGCCGATCTGGACGAAGTCCTGCTCAAGGACAGTGCCCGCCTACAGATGATGTATGCCGAACGGGCGGCGCGGCGCGAGCACCAGCCGGCAGTGCCGCTGTATTCGCCTGCCCATGTGGCAAGCACGCTGGAGCAGGTCCAGGCCAGGCCCTATGGTCACAGCTTCGAGCCGGTGGCGGCACGCGGTTGCGGCCGAGCCGGCGCTGCTGCATCAAATGGTTGCGGGCCCGTCCATGGGTCTGCAAAGCGTACTCTTCAGTGCGCGCACCGCGCTGTCTACCGTGGTGAGTACCGGCAGGCCCGAAGCCTGCTCGCACAGTGCTCTGGCTCTTGCCATGCTGAACTGAGCCAGAGCGATGCGCGCGCATCCTTCATCTCTCAAGCGACGGGCCTGGGCCGCGATGAGCGCATCGTGGCGGGCCAGATCTCCTTCATTCAGGGCCTGCAATGCGCCTTCGGCCAGAGCTAGAAAAAGGTCTGCAGCGGGACCGAACTCGGGCGGCATCGATTTCAGCGTGGGGGCAAAAGTCGCGATGAGTCCGATCTTTCCTGGTTCTTGCAGGGCTTCGGCCACCATGGCCTCATTGGGCCGAAGCACCGGGAGGTCGGCGTGCCGAGCGGCGACCGCATCGATGCAGGGACCGAAGGCCGAGCAGGTAAAGAGCAGGCCTTGTGCACCTGTGGCCACCGCGTAGTCGGCCAGTACCTCGAAGCGCTTGTGCATGGCAGCGTCTAGGCCGCTGTTGCTTCGCGCAAGGTCTGCCGACAGGCTGTCGTCGAGCAGGTTCATGCGCAAGGCCTGTGGCCAGTCCCTATCGAAGGCGGTATTGATGGGCTCGACCGAATGGCTGAGGGCGTGAATGAGGGCGATCCGAGTCATGTGTGGTTGCCTGGAAGTCGATGAAGTTCAGATGCCTTTGGAAGAAGGATTCTCGAAGCCTTCTCTGGTCTCGGCATTGAGCGGGTAGTTGATATTGGTTCCCTTTGGTGGAATCGGCGACATGAACCACTTTTTGTAGAGCGTCTCCATTTCGCCGGATTTCATCATCCCGACCACGACGCGGTCTACCAGCGCCTTGAACTGCGGGTCGTCCTTGCGCAGCATCAGTGACTGATTTTCCGTGCGCAGGTTCTCGCCGGTGGATGATGAACTCCTTGGATTCTGGGTGTTCGCGATCAGACCGGCTAACAGGATGTCGTCGAGCACAAAGGCTGAGGCGCGGCCCGAATTCAGCAGAAGAAAAGAGTCTAGATGGTCTTTTCCGGACAGTTGTGTGACTTCGAGCACCTTGCCGCGGTTGGCTTCACGCAGGAGACGGAACGAGGTCGTGCCGGCGGTGGTGACGACCGACTTGCCCTGCAGGTCGGCAATGCTCTTGATGCCCGAGTTGGCCTTGACGGCCATGCGCACGTTGTAGCGGAAGATGTCTGGTGAGAAGGCCACGTCCTTCTGGCGCTCCACCAGATTGGTCGTGGAGCCGCACTCGATGTCGACGGTCCCGTTGGTCACGAGAGGGATGCGGTTCTGAGACGTCACCACCTGGTATTTGATAGCGATCCTGGGCTGCTTCAGCTCGGCCTTGATGGCGTCCACGATCTTCATGCAGATGTCGATGCTGTAGCCAATGGGAGTTGCGTTATCGGAGATGTAGGAGAAGCCGAACGAGGCCTCGCGGTGACCCAGGGTGATGGTCCCGCTGTCCTTGATCTTCTTCAAAGTAGGCGACTCTTGTGCGAGAGCCTCGCATGCGGGAACAAGTGCAGTGGCCAGCATGGCGGCAGTCATGAGGTTTTGAAGATGGAAGCGCATGGTATTCCTGATTCAGGCAGTGGGGAGGGAGGTCTTCAGGCCGCGATTGCGGCATGTCCGGTGGTTGCGTCCACGGACTCAGCCAGCAGGCTGGCAATAGTCCTGAGCTCATCGCGGCTGGCGATATAGGGCGGTGCAAGCAGCACATGGTCACCGTTGACGCCATCGACGGTGCCGCCGAACGGATAGCAGAGCAGACCCCGTGCCATGGCGTCTTTCTTGAGCCTGGCATTGAGCTTGAGCGCTGGGCTGAATGGCCGTTTCTCGGCCTTGTCGGCCACCAGTTCTACGCCCCAGAAGAAACCTCGACCGCGCACCTCCCCCACATGAGGGTGGTCGCCCAGGGTCTCGCGCAGCAGCGCGCCGAAGAACTCGCCGTCTTCGCGCACCTTGGCGAGCAGGCCGTCGCGGTGGATGACCCGCTGGACGGCAAGTGCTGCAGCACAGGCAACGGGATGGCCGAGATAGGTATGGCCGTGCTGGAAGAAGCCGCTGCCGCAGGACATGGCGTCGACAATGTGTTTTTGTGCAAGCACGGCGCCTATGGCCTGATAGCCGCCGCCCAGCCCCTTGGCGACGGTCATCAGGTCCGGGCTGACGCCTTCCTGCTCGCAGGCATGCAGCGTCCCGGTCCGTCCCATGCCGCACATCACTTCATCGAGAATCAGCAGCACGCCATGGCGGTCGCAGACTTCGCGTACGGCCTTGAAGTAACCCGGCACGGGGGTCAACACGCCTGCCGTGGCTCCGCCCACGGTTTCCGCCACAAAGGCGATGACCCGGCCGGGACCTTGGGCGAGTATGGCCGTGTCCAGCTCCTGCGCCAGCCGTTGTCCATATTGCTCCGGAGTCTCTTCGGCGTGTTGTTCGCGGTAGGGGTAGCAAGGCGCCACATGCGTGGCAGGCACCAGGATGGGAGCAAAGGGAGCGCGGCGCCACTCGTTGCCGCCGACGGCCAGAGCACCCAGGGTATTGCCGTGGTAGCTCTGCCGCCGCGCAATGAAATGGGTGCGTTCGGGCTGTCCGATCTCCACAAAGTACTGGCGTGCCATCTTCAGGGCGGACTCCACGGCCTCGGAGCCGCCGCTGACCAGATAGACATGGCTCATGCCTTCGGGGGCCGTGCGGATCAGCTCGTCGGCGAGCTCCTCGGCCGGCCGAGAGCTGAAGAAGCTGGTGTGTGCGTACGCGAGCTCGTCGATCTGGGCATGCATCGCCGCAATCACATCGGGATGCCCGTGGCCCAGCGAGGAAACGGCAGCGCCTCCGGAGGCATCCAGGTAGCTATGGCCGTTGGCATCCTGAATTCGCATGCCGCGAGCTGATACGGCAATGGGTGGGGTGGTTCGCAGATGGCGGTGGAAGACATGCGTCATGGGGAAGGTTCCGAAAACTGATACGGGTGCCAGGCAGCTTCGCCTGACATTGGAACTAATGTTCTGTTAAAAGTATTTATTGGAACAAATGTTTCGTCAAGAGAAATATCGCCCAGTTGTATGCTCTGGGAACATTTGTTCCATTCGCGTTCCAGCCAGGCACTTGGCGAGGACCGCTTTCGATTAAGTCTTCAACAATGACAGTCAAGGACGAGCTGCGAGGCCGCTTCAACTCGCTGAGTCCCGCTCTTCAGCGGATCGCGAAATACGTGCTGGACCACCCCAACGAGGTGGTCACTAGTTCGATGCGCCATGTGGGAGTCAGCGCGGATGCACGCCCGGCGACTCTGGTACGCTTTGCCCAGCAACTGGGCTTTGCGGGCTGGCCGGAACTCAAGCAGGCGATCGCGCAGGAGATGGGCCTGGGCCGGGAGGCCTACGGCGACCGGGCCCGCTCCTTGCTGGAGCGCGCCAGTGACCAGTGCCTGGCGACTGAGATATTCCAGGTTCACAAGGCGAACCTCGAGACCACGGAGCGTCACAGCAGGAGCGGGCTCAACGATGCGGCCGCCTTGCTTGAAGGGGCGGCCCATGTGCATGCTGCGGGGTTCCGGGCCTGCTTTCCCATCGCGTTTTCTTTCGTCTATGTGTACAGGCTGTTTCGGAACTCCGTGCATCTTATGGACGGCCAGGGCGGCTCTCTGGAGATGCAGACCCGGTCCATGGTCGCGGGTGATGCGCTGCTGGTCATCAGCTTCGCGCCGTATTCCCGCGAGGTGCTGCAGGTGGCGGAAGCGGCCAAACGTGGCGAATGCAAAGTGATTGCGATCACCGATAGCGATGCCTCGCCGCTTTCGCTTCTCGCGGACGTGACGCTGCTGTTCTCGACGCAGAGTCCCTCGTTTTTCCCATCGATCGCCTCGGGCATGGCATTGACCGAGTCGCTGCTGGAACTGCTGGTCAGCCGTGCTGGCAAGCCGGTCATCGACCGCATTGAGAGGGCAGAGGCCCATTTGTTCGAGTCAGGCGCCTATGTGGATGCCGGGGGCCGAGGTGGTTAAACCGGCTTAGGAGGCAAGAGGCCCGGCCCCCGTCACAGTGTGCACGGCAAGGCTCTTTGCCTGCAATCATGGAGCGGGTCAGAATTTAATCACTGGCTGAACTGCCGTCTCGTTCCCATGAACCACCTCCGGTTTGAGCTTCCGTCTTAACAGGGTGCCCTTGAAACCGGCAGCGGCCCATGCAGCCAGACAGATTGATGGAAGTCCGATATCACAGCAGGCAGCGCAGGGTTTAAGTAGTAGAAGGGCTGTTTACTAATAGAGATCGCTGGCTAAATCCAACCGATAACCAACGCCATATACAGATCGAATGGGCTCATCAGTGACCCCGGCTTCTATGAGCTTGCGACGCAGGTTCTTGATGTGGCTGTCGACCGTCCGATCAACGACGACACGGTGATCGGGATACAGCTGGTTCAATAGTTGCTCGCGTGGCCAGATGCGCAAAGGACTTGAGGCCAACGCGCTGAGCAGGCGGAACTCCACCGGCGTGAGATCCAGCTCTCTGCCATACAGCCGGGCGCGCAAGTTTTGCTCTTCGATCTGCAGGGCCTGTGTTCTTGGCGCTGGTATCTGGTGATAGCGGCGCAATACCGTACCCACTCTGGCTACCACTTCCCGAGGGCTGAAAGGCTTGCACACGTAGTCATCAGCACCGATCTGCAGACCCAGCAGACGGTCAACCTCGTCGACACGCGCCGTGACCATGATGATGGGAACCTGGCTTTGCGCGCGCAGCTCCCGGCACAGGCTGACGCCATCGCGGTTGGGCAGCATCACGTCCAGCAGGATCAGGTCGTGCCGGCGTTGCGCATAGGCGGACATGACCTGTGCGCCGTCGGCTATCCATTCGCAGCGATAGCCTGTTGCGAGCAGGTAGTCCGAGAGCACGGCGGCTAACCGTGGCTCGTCTTCCACAATCAGAATCAGGGCATCCGTTAGGGCACGGGCGGGGGAGCTGGGGATATTCATGGCGGGGGCAAGGCAGGCAGGCGAATCATGATGCACAGACCGCCCAGACGAGAGGGGAGTGCCGCGATTTCTCCGCCATGGAACTCGACGATATTGCGGCAGATAGAAAGGCCCAGGCCGCTGCCGCCACTGCTTCGGTTGCGCGAGGCGTCGACCCGGTAAAACCGTTCGAACAGCTGCTGTCTTGAGGGTTCGTCGACGCCGGGAGGCGAATCTTCGATGCTGAGTTCGGCTTCACCGGCCTGGGTGGTGAGCGTCAGCAGAATCTGTCCGCCGCGCTGTGTGTAGCGAATGGAGTTTTCCAGCAGGTTGGACAGCAGCTGTTGCAGACGTGACTCATCGCCCTGAATGAACACTGGCTGCCCCTTGCTGGAGTAGGCCATGGAGAGGCCGCAGTCCCTGGCGCGAGCTTGCATGGTCATGGTGCAGTGCGCAACGATTCGGTCGAGATCCAGCGCTTCAAAGGTGTAGCGGAACTCGCCGGTCTGTGTGACGGCCAGCTCATGGAGATCGTCCACCAGCTTGTTGAGCTGAGTCACTTCGCTTTGCAGCGGCATCAGCGTGCCCAGGGTCATGGGGCGTATCCCGTCCTGTATGGCTTCCAGCTCGGCCTGAAGTACGGCCAGCGGTGTGCGCAACTCGTGCGAAATATCGGCCATGAAGGCACGCCGGTTGTGTTCGATGTTCTCCAGCTTGCCGGCCAGTTGTGAGATGTCGCTGGCCAACTGATCGAGTTCGTCGCGATCGCGCACAGGAATGCGCTTGGAGTAGTCGCCGACGGCCAGGCCGTGCACAAACTGGGCAATTACCTTCAGCCGCCTGAGCAGGGTGCCGGTCAGCAGCCAGGCCAGCAGTGCCGCAACGACCACCGAGGCCGCCCCGTTCAACCAGCGCGCACGCAGCTGGGCTTCATAAAAGCGCACATCGCCGGCGGCAATCGCATTCTGGAACGGCACCATGGCCAGCCAGCCGACCTGCTGGCCTTGCCTGAGGTTGATTGGCAGGCGAATGGCATCGGCTGCAGCGGCGTTGGCATTGCCGATGACTATGCCTCCGTCAATATCCAGCAGGGCAAAGCGCAGGATGGCGCCGGTCTGGTCGGACACCGGGGGCACGATGGCGGTGAACTCCTGGCCCATGGAGGGCGGGCGCATCAGCGCAAACCATTTTTCGGGGTTCTGACGCGCGAATTCCCAGCTACCGTGGCTTTCGTAGGCGGCACTGAGGCGTGGCACGACCTCGTGCATGCGCTCCACACCTTGCTCGTTGAGGTAGCCCATGAAGTCGCGCACAAAGGAGATGCGTACGAAGACCGAGTTCACCACGAGCACGAGAATGCAGGCCGCCAAAATGGCCAGAAACAGCTTGAAGGAAAGTCCGAGCTTGAGGCGCATGAGTGAACGCAGATGAGGCAAAAGCGTCATTGGGCGTCATCCCGGGTCCAGCGTCAACAAGCGCGGCCAGGCGCGTCGGGTCTTCCATATTTCCTGCACATTTGCTGGCGAGCATGAGGGCCTCTGTATTGATCTGTCCTCTCCCATGGCTTTGTTGGCTTCAAGTTCTTCCTGCAGGCGGTCTCGCTACCGCCTTTCTGTATTGTCGGTGGCGCTGTTGTGCGCGGGCTGGCTGGCCGGCTGCAAGCTCCAGCAGCAGGGCCTGCCGCCCCAGAGGGAGGCCGTGGTCGGGGTGCAGGTCATCCAGGCGCAATCGCTGGTGATGGAGCAGTCGCTGGCAGGGCGTTCCGCCGCGCACATGGTGTCTGAGGTGCGCCCGCAGGTGGGGGGCATCATCCTCAAGCGCCTGTTCGATGAGGGCCAGCAGGTCAAGGCCGGGCAGGTGCTCTACCAGATCGACCCGCGCACCTATGAAGCTAGCCTGGAAAGCGCCAAGGCCCAGCTGGCCCAGGCCGAGGCCGCCGTGCTGGCGGCCAAGCCCAAGGCCGAGCGCTACCAGAACCTGGTGGGTATCGACGCCATCAGCAAGCAGGACGGCGACGATGCCCTGGCCACGCTGCGTCAGAACGAGGCCGCCGTGGTGGCGGCGCGCGCCGCGGTGAAGACGGCGCAGATCAATCTGGACTACACCAAGGTCACCGCGCCCATCAGCGGGCGCATCGGCACCTCCACCTATACGCCCGGCGCCCTGGTGACGGCCGGCCAGACGGCCGCGCTGACCACCATCCAGCAGCTGAACCCGATCTATGTGGATGTGACGCAGACCAGTGCCCAGCTGCTGGCGCTGCGCAAGCAGATTGCCAGCGGCGCGCTGAAGGCCGTCAACGGCAAGGTGGCGGTGCGCATCATTCTGGAAGACGGCAGCGAGCTGGCCGATAGCGGTACGCTGGAGTTTGTGGGCACTTCGGTGGACACCGGCACCGGCAATGTGTCGCTGCGCGCCGTGGTGCCCAACCCAGACGGCCTGCTGCTGCCCGGCACCTATGTGAAGGCTGTGGTGCCCGCCGCGGTGAACGAGCAGGCCATTCTGGTGTCGCAAAGCGCGGTGACCCGCAATACCAAGGGGGAGCCGGTGGTCAAGCTGGTGGGGCAGGATGGCAAGGTGGAAGAGCGCCGGATTGAAACCGGCGATGCGATCAAGGACCAGTGGGTGGTCACCACCGGGCTGAAGGCAGGTGAGCATTTGATCACCAGCGGCGCCACCAAGGTGCGCGGCGGGCAGCAGGTGAAGACCGCGCCGGCGGAGCATGCACCAAAGGACAACGCAGCACAGGAGCCACAGGCGCCCAAGGATGCCAAGGCGCAGCAGGCAGCACAGGCAGCAACGTCATCGGCTGCCTCTGCTGCATCCGCTGTAGCGGGAGCGCCCACCGCATCCACCGGCACGCCGCAATAAGAAGGAGGCTCCATGTCACGCTTCTTCATCGACAGGCCGATTTTTGCCTGGGTGATTGCCATTGTCATCACGCTGTCGGGTCTGCTGTCCATCACTACCTTGCCGGTGGAGCAATACCCCGACATTGCCCCGCCGTCGGTCACCATCCGCGCCACCTACACCGGTGCGTCGGCGCAGACTACTGAAAACTCGGTCACGCAGGTGATCGAGCAGAACATGACAGGGCTGGACAACCTGCTGTACATGAATTCCAGCAGCACGTCCTCGGGCTCGGCCCAGGTCACGCTGACCTTTGCCTCCGGCACCGACCCGGACATCGCCCAGGTGCAGGTGCAGAACAAGCTGCAGCAGGCCCAGTCCAAGCTGCCAGAGACGGTGCAGTCCACCGGGGTGACGGTGACCAAGTCCTCGGGCAGCATCTCCATGGTGCTGGCCTTCTACTCCGAAGACGGCAGCATGGACGGCACCGACATTGCCGACTACATGTCGTCCTCCATCAAGGACCCCATCAGCCGCCTCAACGGCGTGGGCAATGTGCAGATCATGGGGGCCGAGTACGCGATGCGCATCTGGCTGGACCCCGAGAAGATGCGCACCTATGCGCTGATGCCGTCGGATGTGACCGCCGCGCTGCAGGCGCAGAACGCCGACGTTTCTTCCGGCTCGCTGGGCGAGGTGCCGGCGGTGGACGGCCAGGCGCTGAACGCCACGGTCAAGTCGCGCAACCGTCTGCAGACGCCCGATGAGTTCAAGAACATTGTGGTCAAGTCCGACAGCCGAGGCGCCGTGGTGCGTCTGTCGGACGTGGCACGGGTGGAGCTGGGCAGCCAGTCCTATTCCACGGTGGGCAAGTTCAACGGCAAGCCCGCCGCCGCTCTGGGGGTGGAGCTGGCATCGGGCGCCAACGCCATGAAGGTGTCGGAGCTGGTTGACGCCAAGCTCAAGGAGCTGCAGCCGTATTTCCCCAGCGGCCTGCACTATGAGGTGGCGCACAGCACTACGCCGTTTGTGAAGATCTCCATCCAGGAAGTGGTGCAGACGTTGGTGGAAGCCATTGTGCTGGTGGTGGCCATCATGTACCTGTTCCTGCAGAACTGGCGCGTGACGCTGATCCCGGCCATTGCCGTGCCGGTGGTGCTGATGGGCACCTTCGGCGTGCTGGCCAGCCTGGGGTATTCGATCAACACCCTGTCCATGTTTGCCATGGTGCTGGCCATCGGCCTGCTGGTGGACGATGCGATTGTGGTGGTGGAAAACGTGGAGCGGGTGATGAGCGAGGAGGGCCTGTCCCCCTACGAGGCCACACGCAAGTCCATGGGCCAGATCACGGGCGCGCTGGTGGGCATTGCGCTGGTGCTGACGGCGGTGTTCCTGCCCATGGCGTTCTTTGGCGGCTCCACCGGGGCCATCTACCGCCAGTTCTCCATCACCATCGCCTCGGCCATGCTGCTGTCGGTGCTGGTGGCCATGACGCTGACCCCCGCGCTGTGCGCCAGCATGCTCAAGCCGATTGAAAAAGGCGGCCATGTCACGCAGCGCGGCCCGCTGGGGCGCTTCTTTGCCTGGTTCAACACCCGCTTTGACGGCCTGTCGCACAGCTATGCGCGCGGTGTGGCCGTGCTGACCCGGCGCCGCTGGGCCGGGGTGGCGGTGTTTGCCGTGGTGCTGGGCGTGATGGCCGTGCTGTTCATGCGCCTGCCCACATCGTTCCTGCCGGAGGAAGACCAGGGCGCGCTGTTTGTGCAGGTGAAGCTGCCTTCCGGATCCACCCAGCAGCAGACGCTGAAGGTGATGGACGAGGTGTCCGCCTATGTGCGCCAGCAGCCCGAGGTGGACTCCACCATGGCGGTATCCGGCTTCAGCTTCAGCGGCGCCGGGCAAAACGCGGGCATGGCCTTTGTGCGCCTGAAGGACTGGAGCCAGCGCCAGGCCGATGCCACGTCCATCGGCAACCGCATCACCATGGCCATGATGCAGAAGTACAGTGACGCGCAGATCTTTGCCATGGCGCCTTCGGGTATTCCGGGGCTGGGGCAGAGCGCAGGCTTCACCCTGCAGCTGCTGGACCAGGGCGGTGCCGGCCACGAGGCCCTGGTGGCCGCACGCCAGCAGCTGCTGGCGCTGGCCGCCAAGAGCGACAAGGTGCAGTCGGTGCGCTACGGCAGCCTGGAAGACGCGCCCACCTTCGATGTGCAGATTGACGACGCCAAGGCCGGGGCGCTGAGCCTGTCGCAAAGCAATATCAACAGCACCTTGGCCACGGCGCTGGGCAGCACCTATGTGAACGACTTTGTGAACCGGGGGCGCATCAAGAAGGTCTACGTGCAAGGCGAGGCGGATGCCCGCATGCTGCCCGGGGACCTGGGGCGCTGGTCGGTGCGCAATAACAACGGGGACATGGTGCCGTTCTCGGCCTTCTCCACTACCAGCTGGAGCAGTGCACCGGCTGCGCTGGCGCGCTTCAACGGCACATCGGCGATGGAAATCAGCGGCCAGGCCGCCCCGGGCGTGAGTTCGGGCGAGGCCATGCTGGAGATGGCGCGCCTGGTGCAGGAAGTGCCGGGCGGCTTTGGCCTGGCATGGTCCGGGTTGTCGTACCAGGAACAGCAATCGGGTTCACAGGCGCCGCTGCTGTACGCTATTTCGCTCCTGTTCGTCTTCCTGTGCCTGGCCGCGCTGTACGAGAGCTGGTCCATCCCGTTCTCGGTGATGCTGGCGGTGCCCATCGGCGTGGTCGGGGCCCTGCTGTTCACGGCGGTGCGCGGGCTGTCCAACGACGTGTACTTCCAGGTGGGGCTGCTGGCCACCATCGGCCTGGCGGCCAAGAACGGCATCCTGATTGTGGAGTTTGCCAAGGAGTTGCAGGACAAGCATGGCATGCCGCTGGTACAGGCCACGCTGCAGGCGGCGCAGCAGCGGCTGCGCCCGATTGTGATGACTTCGCTGGCCTTCATGCTGGGGGTGCTGCCCCTGGTGGTCAGCTCGGGCGCGGGCTCGGGCGGGCGCCATTCCCTGGGCACGGGCGTGCTGGGCGGCACCTTGGCCTCGACCCTGTTCGGCATCTTCTTTGTGCCACTGTTCTATGTGATTGTGCGCAGCCTGATGCCGGGCCAGCGCAAGGCGGTCGGGCAGCAAGCTGCCGGAACGCAGACGGGAGTGAACCCATGAAAGTGAATGCAAACCCCATGCCCCGGCGTGCGCTGCATGCCGTGGCCTGCGCCGCGCTGCTGGCGCTGGCCGGTTGCGCCAGCATGGCGCCGGTCTATGAACGCCCAGCCTTGCCGGTGCAGCCCAGCGTGGGCGGCGAGGTGGGAGCCAACAGTACTGGCACTGCGACTGGTGCGCAGGTGCAGGGTGCGTCCGCACAGTCCCAGGCTCAGGAGCAGGCCGCCGCACTGGCCGCACTGCAGTGGCAGCAGGTCTTTACCGACCCGCGGCTGCAGCAGGTGATTGACGCCGCGCTGGCCAACAGCCGGGACCTGCGGGTGAGCCTGCTGAATGTGGAAAAGGCCCAGGCCCAGTACCGCATCCAGTCGGCCAGCCTGTTCCCCAGCGTGGCGGCCAGCGCCAGTCAGACCAATGCGCGTAGCGCGGTGGTGGCTGGGGGCGAGGCACAGGGCCAGACCAGCCGCAGCGGCGGTTTGAGCGTGGGCTTTACCAGCTGGGAGCTGGACCTGTTCGGCCGCGTGCGCAGCCTGAAGAACGAGGCGCAGGAGAATTACCTGTCCCTGGCCCAGACCGGGCGCAGCACCCGTATCAGCCTGATTGCCCAGGTGGCGAGCAACTGGCTGAATGTGGGCGCCTACGGGCAACGGCTGGAGCTGGCCCGCGAGACCCTGGCCAGCCAGCGCAAGACGCTGGAGCTGACGCAGGCCAAGCACCAGTTTGGCGTGGCCTCCGCCGTGGATGTGAGCCAGGTACAGACCAGCGTGGAAAGCGCCCGCGCCGACGTGGCCAGCTACACCACGGCACTGGAGCAGGCGCGCCATGCGCTGGACCTGGCCGTGGGCTCGCACGTGGCCGATGCGCTGCTGCCGCGCACCACCAGCACCGGCGATGTGGCGCTGGCGCGCCTGCCCGATGCGCTGTCGTCCGAGGTGCTGCTGCAGCGCCCGGATGTGATGGCGGCCGAGCATGCGCTGAAAGCCGCCAACGCCGACATCGGCGCGGCACGCGCGGCCTTCTTCCCCAAGGTGTCGCTGTCGGCATCGGCAGGCTATGGCAGCGACACCTTGGGCAATCTGTTCGATGCAGGCACGCGCACCTGGTCGTTCGTGCCCAGCATCTCGCTGCCCATCTTCAATGCGGGATCGCTCAAGGCCTCGCTGGATGTGGCGCAGATCCAGAAGAACATCTATGTGGCGCAGTACGAAAAAAGCATCCAGAGCGCCTTCGGTGAAGTGGCCGACGCGCTGAGCGCACGCCGCCACATGGCCGAGCAGCTGGATGCGCAGCAGGCCCTGGTGCAGGCCGCGCAGACCAACTACGACCTGTCCGACGCGCGCTGGCGCAACGGGGTCAACAGCTACCTGCAGGCGCTGGATGCCCAGCGTTCGCTCTACAGCGCACGCCAGTCGCTGATCAGCCTGCAGCTCAGTGATCTGGTCAACCGAGTAACCCTTTACAAGGTTCTCGGCGGAGCGTAAGGAGATCCCAATGCGATCAAATTTTTATGGCTGACTAAACGCACCATTTAATTATCGAAGTCGCCCTTGCCCGGTTGAATCTCCCCGGGCTTCGCGGAGGCTGTTTGGTTTAAGTCTGGCCACCAATGCTGTGCTCTGACTGGCGAGTTGCCGGCAGTAGTTTGCCTCGGCTTCTGCTGGCGATACATACCGATGGGTTCGAGCAGGCGGTGGTGATTGAATCACGACACCCATTCGAGCGTCGCGAACTCCACGGCCTCCTTTGTCTTCCAGGGCGTCCGGCGTTGAATCAACTCGGCCTTATAGGACCCGTTGATGGTCTCATGGTCTAAGCTAGGGCGTTTTCATCGGAGCGATGGACTCGATGGCCGCCCACAGCGATGGGTATTCCTGAGGATGCTCCCGCACCATCCTCACGGCCCGTTCATGGACTCCACGCGAGAACTTGTTCGACTTCTTCATGGCTCAATCCTCTCAGAGTGTTGAGCCCCCTCAAAAGCATGATGTTCTGGCGACGAAGCCTGATGCCGGTCGAGACCGGATTCGTGCAGCGGCTTTTCGGCACTGCGCTGGATGAGCGGCGATACCCGGCGTGCGCTGTCCCTGGGCGGCGGGCGCATCTATCTGCCGCGCAGCTTTTTTGAGCATGCTGACCCGCATCGGCCGCTGCGGCTTGCCCACCCTGGGGTGGCAGGCGTCTTCGCCCATGAGCTGCTGCATCAGTGGCAGCGCTTGCAAGGCCGGGCAGTGACGTGGGAGGCGTTCGGCCTGCATCTGCGCGCGGCATGCCTGCGGCGCGATCCCTATCACTATCAGGCCTGTGCAGATCCGCAGCAGATGCTGCAGTGCTTTCTGGACGCAAGCGTAGAGCTGCAGGGGCAGATCTGGCAGGACCATGTTCAGGCCCTGGTGCAGGGCCAGCCGCTGGCCTGCATGTGCCTGATTGCCGAGCATGTGCTCCAGGCTCAAGCTGGCCAATCCAGGTCGGGCCGGGCCGGGCCAGCAAAGTCTAGGTAGCGGGGTTGAGTGCGGCTATCAGATCGTGCTCGTCCACATCGCGCGCTGCGCCGAAGCCGGCGACATGCCTGCCGCCTTGCGGCGTGATGCAGACAAAGCGAAAGTCGCCCAGCGCCGTCATGGGCTCGGCTTCGGGAAAGCGCGCCAGATAGCTGGCACGGGCGCCTTGCCACAGAGCGCTGTCGCGCGGCGGAGTGGATGCCACGCCGTGGATGCTGACGCGCTCCAGCGCATGCACGGTTTGCTCCGCCGATTCGTGCCTGCTGATCAGCAGGCTGACGGCGGGATGCAGCTCCATGGCCTGGGTGTGGCTGGCCAGCGCACTGACATGCAGCACCAGACAGCTGAAATCGCCACTCCAGGCCCAGGGCACCAGAGACAGCCCCGGTGCGGGAAGATATCCGGGCGCCGAAGAGCCGGCCCGTGGCTGCACGGCCAGTGCGGCAGTGCGCTGGCTGGCGAGTAGGTGGCGCAGCGACTGCTGCAGGCGTGATTCATGAGGCATTGGCGCATGGTAAGCCAGAGCGCTATGCCGGGTCAGGGCGAGCCGTGCCAGGCCGCACCGGCCGTCACCTGAGTGACCGGCTCTTGGGGGCATCCCGGATGCCGGGCCGTGTCGGCAGGCCTAGTCTTGCGGACTGATTAGTCCACCCGGACTATGTATACGCTTTTCGGATTGCCTGACTCATGCCCGCTCATCACCAGTTTTGGCCCAACCGGCTGCCATATTCCATCACCGTTCCAGCAACCAGCGTCTGGGATAACCTGGCCGTCAATGCCAAGCGCTATCCGGACAAGGCCGCGTTGGTGTTTCTGGGTCGCACCACGACCTATAAGCAGCTGTGCGAGGGTACGGAGCGCATGGCCGCCTATCTGCATGGCCTGGGCGTGAAAACAGGCGACCGCGTCATCGTGCTGATGCAGAACAGCTCGCAGCTGGTGCTGGCGCATTACGCCATCTTTCGCGCCAATGCAGTGGTGGTGCCGGTCAATCCCATGAACACGGCAGAGGAGCTCAAGCACTACATCACGGACTCGGGTGCCAAGGTGGCCATTACCACGGCCGATCTGGCGCCGGAGCTGGCCAAGGCCAGCAATGCCCTGGAGCCTTCCGAGGCGCTGCAGCACTTGCTGGTGACCCGGTTCACCGACGGCTTTGATGCCGATGTGCAGGGTCCGGATGCGCCGCCCGAAGCCTGGCGCAACTGGCTGCTGGGCGAGCGCGAGCCTGCCAGCTTGAACCAGGGCCAGGTCCATGCATGGACGCAGGCGCTGGCCTGCAGCGAGCTGCCGCCGCCGCATACAGCGGGTCGTGACGATCTGGCCCTGCTGCCCTATACCAGCGGCACTACGGGCCATCCCAAGGGTTGCATGCATCTGCATCGCAGTATCAACCACAACGCCGTCTCCGGCGCGATGTGGGGCACGGGCACCAGCGAGAACGTGGTGCTGGCCGTCGTGCCTATGTTTCACATCACGGGCATGGTGTCCGTGCTGCATAGTGCCATCTACATGGGGGCGACGCTGATCATCATGCCGCGCTGGGAGCGTGAATTGGCAGGGCGCCTGATCTCGCACTATCAGGTCACAAGCTGGACCAATATCCCGACCATGGTGATCGATCTGCTGGCCAGTCCCAACTTCGCGTCCTTCGACCTGTCCAGCCTCAAATACATCGGCGGCGGCGGTGCCGCCATGCCCCAGGCCGTGGCCCAGCGGCTGCTCGAGCAGTACGGGCTGCGCTTTTGCGAAGGCTATGGACTGACCGAAACTGCCGCACCCTCGCACAGCAATCCGCCCGACCATCCCAAGCAACAATGCCTGGGCATCCCCTTCATGAGCACCGATGCACGCGTGATCAGCCCCGACACGCTGGAAGAGGTGGCACAGGGAGAGCAGGGCGAGATCGTGGTCCATGGCCCCGAGGTGTTCGAAGGCTACTGGCAGCGTCCCGAGGCGACCGAGCAAAGCTTTATGGAGCTGGATGGCAAGCGTTTTTTCCGCACTGGCGACCTGGGACGCGTGGATAAGGAAGGCTATTTCTTCATCACCGACCGGCTCAAGCGCATGATCAATGCCAGCGGCTTCAAGGTCTGGCCGGCCGAGGTGGAGTCGCTGATGTTCCGCCACCCCGGGATTCAGGAGGCCTGCGTGATTTCCGCCAAGGATGCCTATCGCGGCGAAACCGTGAAGGCCGTGGTCGTGCTGCGTGCCGGTCATGAGGCCACGACGGCAGAGCAGATCATCCAGTGGTGCCACGACAATATGGCGGTCTACAAGGCTCCGCGTCTGGTGCAGTTCGTGACGGCCTTGCCCAAGAGCGGCAGCGGCAAGGTGATGTGGCGAATGCTGCAGGAGCAGGAAGCTGCAGTCTGAATACCTGAGAAGGGGAGTGGCGGAAAGCAGCTGGAGTCGAACCAACCCGGGAGCGGCTGACGCCCCCCACCGGGTTTGAAGCCCGGCCGCGCCACCGGGCACGATTGCCTTCCTTTGGGTCAAGAGTGGCAGCTGCCACTCTTGTAGAAGATAGGACTGCGATTGTAGCCAGCAATCCGGCACTTGATGTCAAACCGCACGACAAGGCCTCATGCCCGCTACTCTGATTTGATAGCTTGTTGCGCAGGTTCCATAAGGAACCTAGGCTGATTTCTATCTGCTTTCCTTGCAGGATCAGCGCTGCGTGCTATTCCAATGCACATCTGGGCGCAGCAGATGGACGTCGCGCACGCGGCGCGTGTAGCCGGTGCGGTCGAAGAATTCGAGAATCTGGATGGCGCGCTTGCGGCCCAGACCGGTGGCGTCGCGGAATGCGCTGGCTTCCACTTCGCCCTTGGCGTGCCTGCCGGCGATGTCGGCAACCAGGGCGGCTAGTTCATCCATGCGCGCCGGTGCATAGAACAAGTCCTTGACAACCTGGAACAGCTGGCCCTGGCGCGAGAGCTTTTTGAGCAGCTGGCGCACCAGTTCTTCGCCTGCGGCATGGTCGCGCGCCAAGTCGCGCACCCAGGGCGGGTCAAAGCGGCCTGCCGCGATGGCGGGCAGCAGTTTTTCGGCCAGCGTCTGCTCGGCACTGCTCAGTTGCACGCTGTGCTGTGGCAAATGCAGCCAGGCGCCGGTGCTGGCCAGCTGCCGGTTGCGAAGCAAGGCATCGACCAGGCCCTGATAGAGCGCGTCGTAGCTGCTTTGCTGCAGGCCGGGCAGGGCCATGCGCCTCAGCCGGGCTGCGTTGACGCCGGGCTCGTCGGGCGATTTTTCATGAAAGCGCGCCAGGCTGTCGATGAGTTGGTTCTGCAGCAGCTGCCAGCGCTGCAGGCCCAGCACCATGGCATCGCCGCCGGCGATGGGCAGCTGGATGGTGTCGGCCAGGCTGGCCTCGGGGAAGGCGTGGCCGCTCAGACGCACCAGCTGCGAGCGCGCAATGCCGTGTGGGGCCTGTGCGATCAGCGGCCTGAAGTCGCTGCGGGCTATGAGCTGCTCCATGGCGTCGAGGTAGGCCATGCGCTCTGCGCTGCGGCGCTTGCGGCTAGGTGCATAGGGGTCGAGCACCATGCCGCCGGCGATGGTGCGGCTGGCCTGGGCGTTGCGCAGGATCAGGCGGTCGCCGGGCAGTGCGAAGACCGGCGCATCCAGCACCAGCTGCACGCGGGCTTCGGTGCCGGGCTCTATGGCCTGGTCCTGCAGCAGGGCCACATGGCCGGTGGTACGCCTGGTGCCCAGGTGCACGTGGACGGGCGTCCACTGGGCCAGCGAGGGTGCTTCGCTGAGCAGGTGCAGATGAATGTCGAGGCGGTCCGTGGCCTGCAGCAGGCGCGGGTCCATGATCCAGTCGCCGCGTTCGATCTCGTCCTTGCCTATGCCTGCCAGATTCAGTGCGCAGCGCTGGCCGGCGACGCCGCTGTCGCTGCTCTGGTTCTGGGCATGAATGCTGCGCACGCGCACGGTCTGACCGCTGGCCGAGTGTGCCAGCGTGTCGCCCACCCGTACCTGGCCATTGAAGACCGTGCCCGTGACCACCGTGCCCTGGCCTGGCAGCGTGAAGACACGGTCCACGGCGAGCCGGAACAGGCCGTCCCGGGGGCGCGCCTGCATCATCTGGGCCTGCACCTGCAGGTGTTCGCGCAGGGCCTGTACGCCGGCATTGCCGGGTTCTGCGGCATTGGTCTCGAAGATGGGGCTGTCGGCCAGAGCAGTGACGCCGAGAATGGCGTTGATTTCCCGGTGCACGTCGACAATGCGCTGCGGCAGCACGCGATCGACCTTGGTCAGCGCCACGCTGCCGCGCCTGACACCCAGCAGCTGCAGAATTTCCAGATGCTCTATGGTCTGGGGCATGACGCCGTCGTCGGCAGCCACGACCAGCAGGGCGTGGTCAATGCCCACG
>Ga0209370_1001068_pt1 | contig 26944 bp, 26 predicted proteins | sample AgamicAtPrz_FD_187164 | JGI IMG/M metagenome (GOLD analysis project Ga0209370, IMG submission 187164) | Agave microbial communities from Guanajuato, Mexico - At.P.rz (SPAdes) (version 2) | ecosystem: Host-associated > Plants > Phyllosphere > Phylloplane/Leaf | place: Guanajuato, Mexico... | reverse complement strand
ACAGCCTCAAGGCCGGCAGCCAGGGCCTGGCCGCCAAGCGCCGCAAGAGCGACGGTACGTTCGAGACCGTCGCCGCCACCCAGTTGCGCAAGGACGACGTGGTGCGCGTGGTGGCCGGTGAGCTGATCCCCGGCGACGGCGAGGTGCTCGAAGGCATCGCCGCGGTCAACGAGGCGGCCATCACCGGCGAGTCCGCGCCGGTGATCCGCGAATCCGGCGGCGACCGTTCGGCCGTTACCGGCAACACCCGCCTGGTCTCGGACTGGCTGCTGATCCGCATCACCAGCAACCCCGGCGAGTCGACCCTGGACCGCATGATCGCCCTGGTCGAAGGCGCCAAGCGGCAGAAGACCCCCAACGAGATCGCCCTGGACATCCTGTTGATCGGCCTGACCCTGATCTTCCTGATCGTGGTGGTGACCCTGCAGCCGTTCGCCCGTTTCGCCGGCGGCGAGCTGCCGCTGATCTTCCTCGCCGCGCTGCTGGTGACGCTGATCCCCACCACCATCGGCGGCCTGTTGTCGGCCATCGGCATCGCCGGCATGGACCGCCTGGTGCGTCTGAACGTGATCGCCCGCTCTGGCCGCGCCGTGGAAGCGGCAGGCGACGTGCACACGCTGATGCTCGACAAGACCGGCACCATCACCTTCGGCAATCGTCGCTGCAGCGCCCTGCATGCAGCTTCGGGCGTGACCGCCAAGGAGCTGGGGGAGGGCGCCTTGCTCGCCTCGCTGGCCGACGACACTGCCGAGGGCAAGTCGATCGTCGAGTACCTGCGCCAGTTGCACGATTTCGCGGAACCTGCGAGCAACCAGTACGAAGCCATCGCCTTCAGCGCCGAGACGCGCCTGTCGGGCATCGATTTCCAGCAGCGTCGCTACCGCAAGGGCGCCGTCGACGCGGTGCTGGCCTTCTGTGGCCTGCAGCGCCTGGAGCTGCCGACCGCCCTGGCCCGTGAGGTGGAGCGCATCGCCCAGAGCGGCGGCACCCCGCTGCTGGTGTGCGTCGACAAGCACCTGCTCGGCGTGATCCACCTCAAGGACGTGGTCAAGCCCGGTATCCGCGAACGCTTCGCCGAACTGCGCAAGCTCGGCATCCGCACCGTGATGGTCACCGGCGACAACCCGCTGACCGCCGCCGCCATCGCCGCCGAGGCGGGTGTCGACGACGTGCTCGCCGAAGCCACCCCGGAGAAGAAGCTGGCGCGGATCCGCCAGGAGCAGAACGACGGCCGCCTGGTGGCCATGTGCGGCGACGGCGCCAACGACGCGCCGGCCCTGGCCCAGGCCGATGTCGGCATGGCCATGAACGACGGCACCCAGGCGGCCCGCGAGGCGGCCAACATGGTCGATCTGGACAGTGACCCGACCAAGCTGTTGGACGTGGTACAGGTGGGCAAGGAACTGCTGGTCACCCGCGGCGCGCTGACCACCTTCTCCATCGCCAACGACGTGGCCAAGTACTTCGCCATCCTGCCGGCACTGTTCGCCGCCATCTACCCGCAGTTGGGCGTGCTCAACCTGATGCACCTGGCCAGCCCGCAGAGCGCGATCCTCTCGGCCATCGTGTTCAACGCGCTGATCATCATCGTGCTGATCCCACTGGCGCTGCGTGGGGTGCGTGTGCAGGCCGCCAGCGCCGCTCATTTGCTGCGGCGCAACCTGCTGATCTACGGCCTGGGCGGCATTGTCGTGCCGTTCGCCGGGATCAAGCTGATCGACATGCTGCTCACTGCGCTGCACCTGGTCTGAGGAGAAACTGACATGACCGCTTATGTACGCCCGGCCCTGAGCCTGGTCCTGCTGATGACCGTGGTCACCGGCGCGCTGTATCCCCTGGCGGTGACCGGCATCGCCCAGGTCGCTTTCCCTGAGCAGGCCAACGGTAGCCTGGTGCGCGATGACCTTGGCCAGGTACGCGGCTCGGCGCTGATCGCCCAGGAGTTCAAGGGCGACGGCTGGTTCCAGTCGCGGCCTTCGGCGGGGGCCTACGCCACCGTGGCCAGTGGCGCGAGCAACCTGGCACCGAGCAACCCGGCGCTGGCCGACCGGGTCAAGACCGATGCAGCCGCGCAGTACCAGGCGCAGCAGGGGCCGGTGCCCCAGGCGCTGTTGACCACCTCCGGCAGCGGGCTGGACCCGCACCTGCCACCCGAGGCGATCGCCTACCAGTTGCCGCGGGTGGCGGCGGCGCGGCAGGTCTCGGAGGAGCGCTTGCAAGTGCTGGTGAATGAAGCCACCCTTCGACCATTGGTCGGGCCGCCGGTGGTGAATGTGCTGGCGTTGAACCAGGCGCTTGAACGCCTTGCTCCGAGCCGCTGAAGTCGGGGCCGCTTTGCGGCCCATCGCCGGCTTGCCGGCGATGGCCTGCGCAGCAGGCCCGAATTTGCTATTTCTGAAGGATCGAACATGAGTGACTCCGCCCGCGCCGACGCGCTGTTGGCCGGCCTGCCCCGCGAAGGCCGCGGCAGGCTCAAGGTGTTTCTCGGCGCCGCGCCCGGGGTCGGCAAGACCTTTTCCATGCTCCAGGCCGCCCACGCCCAGCTGCGCCAGGGCGTGCAGGTGGTGGCGGGGGTGGTCGAGACCCACGGCCGCGCCGAGACCGAAGCCCTGCTCGGCGGGCTGACCCAACAACCCCTGCTGCGCAGCGAATACCGCGGCGTGGTGCTCGAGGAAATGGACCTCGACGGCCTGCTCAGGGCCGCGCCACCGCTGGTGCTGGTGGACGAACTGGCGCACACCAATGCCCCCGGCAGCCGCCACGCCAAGCGCTGGCAGGACGTGCAGGAACTGCTCGCCGCCGGCATCGACGTCTACACCACGGTCAACGTCCAGCACCTGGAAAGCCTCAACGACAAGGTCCGCGACATCACCGGCGTGCAGGTGCGCGAGACGCTGCCTGACTGGGTGCTGCAGGAAGCCTTCGAACTGGTGCTGATCGACCTGCCGCCGCGTGAACTGCTCGAGCGCCTGCGCGAGGGCAAGGTCTACGTGCCCGAACAGGCGCGGGCGGCCATCGAGGCCTATTTTTCCCAGACCAACCTCACCGCCCTTCGCGAGCTGGCCATGCAGACCGCCGCCGCCCAGGTGGACGCGGACCTGGCCAGTGGTTACCGCCAGCGCGGCCAGGAAGCCCCGGCCCTGCGCGGCCGGCTGCTGGTGGGCATCGATGGCGACGAGCAGGCCGAACGCCTGGTGCGCCATGCCTGCCGCGTCGCCCAGCGTCGCCATCTGCCATGGAGCGTGGTCCATGTCGACAACGGACGCCTGCGCGACGAGACGGCCCGCCATCGTTTGCAGGCCGCCCAGCAACTGGCCGAGCGCCTTGGCGGCGAAGTGGTGCTGCTGCGCGCCGGCGAGGTGGCGCGCACGCTGATTCAGCACGCCGCCGAGCGCCGCGCCAGCCTGGTGCTGGTGGGCCAGTCCCGTGACCTGTTGCGTCGGCGCCTGTTCGGTGCCGGCGTGGCGGCCCGCCTGCTGCGTGAAAGCCACGGCCTGGAAATCAACGTGCTCGACCGCGACGCCCAGCCACCAACGGCGCGCACGGCGGTCAAGCGCGTATGGGTGTGGCGCCATTATGTACTGGCGCTGGTCGCCACGCTGCTGGCCGCAGGCTTGGCCTGGGCCGTGTCGAGCGTGCTGGCGCTGCCCAACATTTCCCTGGTGTTCCTCGCCGCTGTGCTGCTGGTGGCGGTGCGCAGCAGCCTGGGGCCGGCGCTGGCGTGCGCGGCGCTGTCGTTCCTCACCTACGATTTCCTGTTCATCCCGCCGAACTTCTCCTTCGCCATCCAGCGCGAAGAGGACGTGCTGACCCTGGTGTTCTTCCTGCTGATGGCCGCGCTCACCGGCAACCTCGCCGCGCGCCAGCGCCGCCAGTTGCAGGCCTTGCGCGAGACCCAGGCAGAGACCCGCCAGTTGCTCGACCTGTCGCGCCGCCTGACCGTGGCCACCGACCGCCAGGCGGTGTTCAGCGCCGCCGGCCAGCATATGGATGGCTGGCAGGGCGTGCAGGTGTGTCTGCTCGAGCGCAGCGCCGACGGCCTGCTGCAAGTGGCCAGCGGTGGCTCGCCAGCCTTCACCGACAATGAACGCGCCGCCGCCGAATGGGCCTGGCAACATGGCCAGGCCGCGGGCTTCGGCAGTGACACCTTGCCCCATGGTCGCTGGTGGTGGTGGCCGCTGGCGGTGGAGGAACAGCCCCTTGCCCTGCTCGGCATCCGCCCACGCGACGGCGAACCCCTGAGTGACCCGCGTCGCCGGCTGTTGATGGCCCTGGCGCAGCCCCTGGCCCAGGCCCTGGCCCGCGCCCGCCTGGGCGAGCAACTGGAAGCCGCCCGCCTGCATGGTGAAACCGAGCAACTGCGCAGCGCCTTGCTCGCCTCGGTATCCCATGACCTGCGCACACCGCTGACCTCGATGCGTGGCAGCATCGACAGCCTGCTGGCGCTGGGCGACGCCATCCCCCCGGACGACCGCCGCGAGCTGCTGGAAGGCACGCGCAACGAGGCCGAGCGGCTGGATCGCTACATCCAGAATCTGCTGGACATGACGCGCCTGGGCCACGGCACGCTCAAGCTGGCCCGCGACTGGGTAGCCCCGGCCGATATCGTCGGCAGCGCCCTCAACCGCTTGCGCGTGGTGCTGGCGCCCCTGCGCGTGCACACCGAAGTCCCGCCCGAGCTGCCGCTGCTGTTCGTGCACGCGGCGCTGATCGAGCAGGCGCTGATCAACGTGCTGGAAAACGCCGCGCGCTTTTCCCCGGCCAACGGCCGGCTGCGACTGCAGGTCTCGGTGCAGGATGAACAGCTGTGCCTCGCGGTCGCCGACGAGGGCCCCGGCATCCCCCAGGACGAGCGCGAAAGGATCTTCGACATGTTCTACACCGCCGCCCGCGGCGATCGGGGCGGGCAGGGTACCGGCCTGGGCCTGGCGATCTGCCAGGGCATGATCGGTGCCCATGGCGGGCGCATCCTGGTCGACGATGGCATCGATGGCCATGGCACCTGCATCACTCTATGCTTGCCGCTGCCGACCCAACCCGCCACCGAAAGTGAAGCCCCATGAGCCAAGCCGCCACCCTGCTGGTCATCGACGACGAGCCGCAGATCCGCAAGTTCCTGCGCATCAGCCTGGCGTCCCAGGGCTACAAGGTGATCGAGGCCGGCACGGGTGCCGAGGGCCTGGCCCAGGCCGCCCTGAGCAAGCCCGACCTGGTGGTGCTCGACCTCGGCCTGCCGGACATGGACGGCCAGCAGGTGCTGCGTGAGTTGCGTGAATGGAGCACGGTACCGGTGATGGTGCTGTCGGTGCGTGCCAGCGAAGTGCAGAAGGTCGATGCGCTCGACGGCGGGGCCAACGACTACGTGACCAAGCCGTTCGGTATCCAGGAGTTCCTCGCCCGGGTGCGAGCGTTGCTGCGCCAGGCGCCCCAGGTGGGGGCCGCCCCGTCGGCGGCGAGCCTTGGGCCATTGGTGGTGGATTTTGCCTATCGCAAGGTGACCCTGGAGGGCGTCGAGGTGGCGCTTACGCGCAAGGAGTATGCGTTGCTGGCGCAACTGGCCGGGCACCCCGGGCGGGTGATCACCCAGCAGCAACTGCTCAAGGACATCTGGGGGCCGACCCATGTCGATGACACCCATTATCTGCGCATCGTGGTGGGGCATCTGCGGCAGAAGCTGGGGGACGACCCCACGGCGCCCCGTTTCATCATTACCGAACCGGGCGTGGGGTACCGTCTGGTGACACCGGCTTGACGCCCGGCGTTATGGGAGCGGGTCAGCCCCATGGACCCATCGCGTTACACGGATAACTCCAGGGCCAGCAGCTCCTGCACGCTCTGCCGCCGACGGATCATCCGCAGCCCGCCTTGCTCGAGCAGAAACTCCGGCAGCAACGGTCGGCTGTTGTAGTTCGACGACATCGATGCGCCATAGGCCCCGGCATCGTGGATCACCAGCAGGTCGCCCACCTTGGCCTGGGGCAGGTTCTGCGGGGTCAGCTCCTCGTCGTTCTGGGTGAACACATCCCCCGACTCGCACAGCGGCCCGGCCACCACGGTCGGTTGCAAGGGGCGATTGACTGGGCGCCCCACGGCATCGAACAGGCTCATGCGGTGATAAGCCCCGTACATCGCCGGGCGCATCAGGTCGTTGAAGCCGGCATCGACCAGAATGTAGTGCTTGTCGCCCATCTGCTTGACGGCGCGCACCTCGGCCACCAGGTAGCCGCACTCGGCCACCAGGAAACGCCCCGGCTCGATCTCCATGCGCACGGGGTGGCCGAGCATCGCCTCGATCTCCGAGCGCGCCACCGCCCAGGTGCGGGCATAGCGCTGCAGGTCCACCGGCTGGTCACCGTCGCGGTAGGGCGTGGACAGGCCGCCGCCGATGGAAAAGGCCTCGATGTCCATGCCCAGCCGGCCGATCAGCCCGACCATCGCGCTGGCCACCTGCTCCAGGTGCTGGTAGTCCACCCCGGAGCCGATGTGCATGTGCACGCCCACCAGGTGCAAGCCGTGCTGTTTCACGCAGGCCAGCGCCTCAGGCAGTTGTTCGTGCCAGATGCCATGCTTGCTGTTCTCGCCGCCGGTATTGGTCTTGCGGCTGTGGCCGTGGCCGAAACCTGGGTTGATGCGCAGCCACACCCGGTGGCCAGGGGAACGCTCGCCGAGCTGGCGGAGCATGTCGATGGAACCGGCGTTGACCTCGATACCGGTATCCACCACTCGCGCCAGCGTCGGCTGGTCCAGCACATCGCAGGTCAGCACCACACCGGCCGGTTCGCCGTCCACCGACGCCCCGGCGGCGAAGGCGCGTTCCATTTCTCCCAGGGACACCGCGTCGAGCACCAGGCCGCGTTCGCGGATCAGACGCAGTACGTGCAGGTTGGGGTTGGCCTTCTGCGCGAAGCGCACGGTGTCGAAGTGCTGCGTGAGCTGGTCGATGCGCTGATGGATGGTCTGGGCGTCGTAGGCCCACAGCGGCGAGCCGTGCTGGCGGACGGCGTCGGCGAGAAGGATGGTGGTCATGTGGCGTTCCTTGTTTTGGATACGCCAAGGATGAGGCAGTTTTGGTGATTCAGAAAAATAGCTATTGTTCTGAAGGTAATTCATATTTGATATGTATCCACACCTCCAGATTTCTGGTCACGCCCAGGTCTTGCCTCAGCCATGCGACTTTCCATTCGTCATATCGAAGTGTTCCGCGCCATCATGGCCGCCGGCAGTGTCACTGGCGCCGCGCGCCTGCTGTTCACCTCACAGCCCACGGTCAGCCGCGAGCTGGCGCGCATGGAGCAGGTCACCGGCCTGAGCCTGTTCGAACGGGAAGGCGGGCGCCTGGTGCCCAGTGCCCAGGCCTTGCTGCTGATCGAGGAAGTCGAGCGCGCCTTCGTCGGCCTTGAGCGCATCGACCGCTTCGCCCAGGCCATCCGCAATTTCGAACAGGGCCGGCTGGCCATCACCTGCCTGCCGTTGTTTTCGCAAACCCTGCTGCCGAAGGCCTGCAAGGCGTTTCACCAGCACCATCCCGGAGTCAGCCTGAGCATCACCGCCCAGGAGTCGCCGTTGCTGGAGGAGTCGCTGGTCGCACAACAACACGATCTCGGTCTGACCGAGACCGCGCAGGTGCCGCGGGGCGCGGTCGGCGAACTGTTGTTCAGTGCCGACATGGTCTGCGTGTTGCCCGCGCAGCACCCCCTGCTGGCCAAGCCGGCACTCCAGCTGCAGGACTTCCACGAGGTCGACTTCATCAACCTGGCCAGCCTGGACAGCTACCGGCAGCAACTCGACCGGCATTTCCGCGAAGCTGCGGTGAACCGCCGCACGATCATCGAGACCACCAGCGCCGCCTCGGTGTGCGCCATGGTCCGCCAGGGGCTGGGAGTGGCGATCATCAATCCGCTGAGTGGGCTGGAAGCGGGGCAGGGCGGGCTGGCGATCCGCCGCCTGAGCCTGTCGGTGCCGTACCAGGTGATGCTGATCCGGCCCGAGCTGCGGCCCGCATCAGCGGTGCTGGAGCCGTTCTGCCAGGCGCTGCGGGGGCAGGCCAGGGCAATGGAGGCGGCCTTGGCGCAAGACGCCTGAGCGGCCAGGCGAACCATTGGAACGTTCCCAACCACGCCAGGGTCAACCCCATCAGCAGTGATCGAAAATGCTCCACAGCATGAGGAATCGCCATGAGCACGCTGACGATCGAGGGCTGGTTCAAAGCTGAGGGTGATCGCAGGTCCACCCCGGTGGGCGACATTCACTTCGACATCCAGGGCTCGGCCCATACGGCGCTGGAGCAGGCCGAGGAGCGTCTGCAGCAGAGCCGGGAGCGCGAAGCGATGGTGGATGTCGACATGGACACGCTGAACCTGGTCTTGCCCGAGGGCTATGGCCCGTTGTCGGACTGCCGCCTGCGCGTCTACCTGAGCGACGACGAGCGTGGCCAGTTCCACCTGGTCGGCCATCGGGCCAGCGATGGCAGCCTGATCTACACCAATGCGGTGTTGATCGCTCAGTTGAGCTGAGTATCGGCTGCGCTGTCGCCCGTTTCCAGGCGTGCCGCCACCGACGTTGCCACTTCGCTGAAAGCCCGCGCCGCCGCGCTCTGGTAGGCGCCCCTGCGCTGCATCAGAACTGCGGTGCGCTGCAGGCGCAGTGGGTCCAGGGCAATGGCGGTCAGGTCATCATGGGCCTGGGCGAGGGTGGCGGGCAGCAGGGTCGACAGTGTCGTGCGGCGTACCACTTCGATCACTGCGCCAATCGCGTTGGCCTCCATCCGCACCCGTGGGCGTATTCCGTGCTGGCGGCAATAGCGCTCGATCTGCTCGCGCGTGGCGAACTCGGCGCTGAGCAGGATCAGCGACTCGTCGTTGAGTGCCTGTGGGCCGATGCTGCGGGCAGTGGCCAGCGGATGGGCGCGACCGACCACCAGCGCCAGGGTTTCCACCAGCAGCGGGCGGTGGTCGATGTCCTGGCTGTGGATTTCATCGAAGGCGATGCCGAGATCCAGCTCATCGGCCTGCAACAGTTCCTCCATGCGCTCCTGGGCGATCTCGCGCAGGTTCAGGGTGATATTCGGATAACGCGCGTGAAAGGCCTCGACCAGCGGGCCGATCAGGTAGCTGGTGAAGGTCGGCGTCACCGCCACCCGCAGCGATCCCCGGCTCAGGTCGCCCACGTCATGGATGGCGCGCCTGGCCTCCAGCAGTTCCTGTTCCGCCCGCTTGGCATAGCGCAGGTAGACCTCCCCGGCATCGGTCAGCCGCGTGCTGCGCCCGGAACGGTCGAACAACTGCGCGCCGAGGCTTTCTTCCAGTTGCCTGACCTGCTGTGACAGCGCCGGCTGGGAGACATGCAGCGCCGCTGCGGCGCGGGTGAAGCCGTGGTGTTGCGCCACTGCGAGAAAGTACTGGAGGTGCCGGGCAAGCATGACTCTTTCCATAAGATAATCTGATGTGCTTCATCATAAATGAGACTTTTACCTTATGTAATACGCTGCGTAACCTTTGCCTCAACACACCGCGACATTGAGGCAAGCAGCCATGCAAGACATCATCGACGGTTTTCTGAAGTTCCAGCGCGACGCCTTCCCCGAACGGGTCAAGCTGTTCAAGGACCTGGCCACCCAGCAAAGCCCCCGGGCGCTGTTCATCTCCTGCTCCGACAGCCGCCTGGTGCCCGAGCTGGTTACCCAGCGCGAGCCGGGCGACCTGTTCGTCATCCGCAACGCCGGCAACATCGTGCCTTCCTACGGCCCTGAGCCTGGCGGCGTATCGGCCTCGGTCGAATATGCCGTCGCCGCCCTGCAGGTGGCCGACATCGTCATCTGTGGCCACTCCGACTGTGGCGCCATGACCGCCATCGCCACCTGCAAGTGCCTGGACCACCTGCCCGCCGTGGCCGGCTGGCTGCGCTACGCCGACTCCGCCCGGGTGGTCAACGAGGCGCGCCAGCATCACAGCCCGCAGGCCAAGGTCGAGGCCATGGTGCGCGAGAACGTGATCGCCCAGCTGGCCAATATCCAGACCCACCCCTCGGTGCGCCTGGCCCTGGAAGAGGGGCGCGTGCGGCTGCATGGTTGGATCTACGACATCGAAAGCGGCCGCATCGACGCCTTCGACGGGCGTACCGGCCAGTTCGTCGCCCTGGCCCAGAATCCCGACGTCAACGCCGTTTCCCACCCCTCCAGGCACGTTGCCTGAACCCCTTTCAAACCCAAGGAGACACACCATGATCCAGTCGCAAATCAGCCAGAACGCCCGCCTTGCCCTGAGCGAAGTCATCCTCCTGGCCAAGGCCCGCAAGGACCTGTCGTTCGCCCAGATCACCGACGGCACCGGCCTGTCCGAAGCCTTCGTCACTGCCGCGCTGCTTGGCCAGCACCCGCTGCCGGCCGGCGCCGCACAGGTGGTGGGCGACAAGCTTGGCCTGGACGCCGATGGCATCGCCCTGCTGCAGACCGTGCCACTGCGCGGCAGCATCCCCGGCGGCGTGCCGACCGACCCGACCATCTACCGCTTCTACGAGATGCTGCAGGTGTACGGCACCACCCTCAAGGCACTGGTCCACGAGAAGTTCGGCGACGGCATCATCAGTGCCATCAACTTCAAGCTCGACGTGAAGAAGGTCGACGACCCGGACGGTGGCTCCCGCGCGGTGATCACCCTGGATGGCAAGTACCTGCCGACCAAGCCGTTCTGATCGGGCTTCCACGGCGCTCGGTGGTGTGCTGAAGGCCGGGCTCAGACCGCCAGCAGCAACAGTGCCGCCACCAGTGCCGGGGGCATTACCAGCACGCCCAGGCGCAAGAAACTCAGCGCGCCGACATGCTCGCCCTCGCGGCGGATCGCCACCAGCCACAGCAGCGTGGCCAGGGAACCGGTGATCGACAGGTTCGGCCCCAGGTCGACGCCGATAAGCAAGGCGGCGGTGGTCTGCCGGGGCAGTTCTACGAGGTGGCCGATGGAACCGGCGATCAGGCCGGTGGGCAGATTGTTCATCAGGTTGCTGGCCACGGCCGCAGTCACGCCCGCCGTCCAGCTGGCCGTGCCTGCCGACTGCTGCGCCAGGGCGGCCAACGATTGGGCAAGATGATCGATCACGCCGGTGTGGGCCACGGCCTCCACCAGCACGAACAGACCTGCGACCAAGGGCAGGACCCCCCAGGCCACGTGGCGCAGCAACGGCGCCGGGTTGCGCCGCTGACGCAGGTGGATCAACCCGGTGGTGGCCATGCCTGCGCAAAAGGTCGGCAGCCCCAGCGGCACGTCCAGTGCCGATACCGTCAACAACAGGGCGCCGGTGAACATCAGGCCCAGCGCGCAAAGCCGGGCACCGGCCGACAAGGGGCGCATCTCGATGGCCACGGCCAGCGGCTGCCGGATGCGCTTGCGCTGGGTCAGGCGCAGCACCAGGTAGGTCATGGCGATGGCGCCCAGCGAGGGCAGGGTGAACTGGCGCAGCCATTCCAGCAGCGGCGGCATCTGGCTGCCGAAGACCACCAGGTTGGCCGGGTTGGAGATCGGCAGCACGAAGCTGGCGGCATTGGCGATGAAGGCGCAGATGAACAGGTAGGGCAGCGGCTCGGCCTTGGCCGCCTTGCACGCCGCATACACGGCGGGCGTCAGCACCACGGCGGTGGCGTCGTTGGACAGGAACACGGTGACCAGTGTACCGACCAGGAATACCAGGTCGAACAGGCGTTGGCCCGAGCCCTTGGCATGCTGCACCGCGTACCTGGCCAGCCAGTCGAACAAGCCTTCCTGGCGAGCTAGCTCGGCCAGCACCATCATGCCGGTCAGGAACAGGTAGACATCGCCTCCTTCGGCGATTGCCGCCAAGGCCAGGCGCCATGGGATCAGTCCGCAGGCCGTCAGCCCTAGGGCGGCGCCCATCGCCCAGACATATTCGGGCACGCGTCCCGGCCGAAGGATGACCAGGGCGGTGGCCACGGCCGCAACCGACCAGATGATCAGGGATGACTCAGTGACAGGCATGCGAGGACTCAGTTTCCGAGAGGGGAGTGAAGGGTAGGGGCTTGCTCGACGTTGGCATCGCTGGCAGGCCGGCGGGTCTCCGGCATGGCCAGCCAAAGCAGCAGCAACGCTGCAGTCGCAATGCCCGCCAGGGTCAGGAATGCGGCGTCGTAGCCTGCGGACTGTACCACCAGCCCCGCGACACCGGGACTTAGCGCCGCGCCCAGGCCGAAGGCCGTGGACAATGCGCCAAGGCTGATATTGAAGCGCCCGCTGCCTTGGGTGAGGTCCTTGACCACTACCGGGAACAATGCCCCGAACAGTCCGGCGCCGATGCCATCGAGCAGTTGCACGGCCACCAGCCAAAACGGATCGTCTGACATCACGTAGAGCACGCCACGCAGCGGCAGGATCAGAAAGCCGGCGAGCAACAGCGGCTTGCGTCCCCAGCGGTCGGCCCTGGCGCCGGCCAGCAGCGCCATGGGCACCATCACCAGCTGCGCCGCGACGATGCACGCCGAGGTCAGCGGCGTGGCCAGCTGCAGGTTGGCCTGAGCCAGTTTCTGGCCCACCAGCGGAAGCATTGCCGCGTTGGCCAGATGGAACAGCGCGCAGCACACGGCGAACAGCAGCAAGGGGCGATTGTGCAACAGCACGGCAAGGCCGGCAGGGTCGGCGTGCTGGCCCGGCGGCCGCGGGTCAAGGCCGCGCGCGAGGTCATGGTCGATGGCTGTCGCCGGCACTCGGCTGATGGCGATCAGGCTGGCCACGGTCATCGCCGCCATCAGGTAGAACACCGCCACCGGTCCGAACAGGTAGGCCAGCCCGCCGGCGAGCACCGCCGAGCAGGCATTGCCGGCATGGTTGAAGGTTTCGTTGCGGCCCATGCGCCGGGTGAATGCCCGGGGCCCGGCCAGGCCCAGTGAGATGGCAGCGATGGCCGGAGCGAACACGGAACCGGCGACCGCGCTGATGGCTTGGGTCAACGTCACCAGCGCGACGCTGGTGACCCAGGGCAGAGCCAGGCAACTGCCGGTCACCAGCAGCGCGGCGATGGCCATCACTGCACGCTTGGCCGTGGTCCTGTCGATCAGCGCGCCAGCTGGCGTCTGGGTCAGCAATGCCGTGACGCTGGCCAAGGTCATGACCAGGCCGATGCTGCCGGGCTCCCAATGGTGCACCGCCAGCAGGTAGATCGCCAGGTAGGGCCCAAGCCCATCACGGACATCGGCGAGGAAAAAGTTCAACCCATCGAGCGAACGTTCATGAGCAGGCGAGGCCAAGTAAAACTCCGCAGGGACAAGTGAACAGAGCGCCCTGGATTTCATGGGCGCGCAATAGCCGCATACGTTAGCACTCCGCGGCGCAGGTGCTGATGAACTTTGCACGGGTCCGGCATGCCATCGGCCCAGGGGGCGCCAGGGCTCAGCGATTGGGCCATTGCTGCAAGAGGATCGATACGAACTTTTCCGCCGCCGGCGACAGCGACGCGCCGCGACGGAACACCAAGCCCAGGGTGCGGCTGACCTGCGGCTCGCCCAGCGGCACGCTGACCAGCGTCGGATGGTCGGCGCTGGGCATGGCCAGGCTAGGCATGGCCGAGACCCCCAGCCCGGCCTCGACCATGCCCAGCGAGGTCGACAGGTGCTGGACCTCGTAGAACCACTGAGGGCGCAGGTTCAGGCCGGCCAGCGCATGATCGAGCAGCATGCGGTTGCCGCTCAGGCGCCCGACCCCGATCAAGCGATAGTCGGCCAGTTCGGCCCAGGTGACCGCCTCGCGCTTGGCCAGCGGGTGGTCCCGGCGGCAGGCGAGCACGAAATGCTCCTGCACCAGCGAGACGAACTCGATGTCCGGATGCTGGCCACTCATCATGTTGATGCCAAAATCGGCCTCTGCGCGCAGCACGGCTTCCAGCCCATCGTTGGCACTGAGGTCCAGCAGACGGATGCGGATCTTCGGGTACTGCGCGTTGTAGTCGCGGATCACCGAGGGCAGAAAGTAGAACGCTGCCGTGGGAATGCAAGCGAGGGTGACCTGCCCCGTCTGGCGCTCGGCCAGTTCGCGGATGCTCAGGATCGAATCCTCGAAGTCATCCAGCAGGCGCCTGGCCTTGGGCAGGAAATCCCGGCCCACGCTCGTCAGGCTGACCCGGCGCGTGGTGCGTTCGAGCAAGGACGTACCGAGCCCTTCCTCGAGCTTCTTGATTCGTCGGCTCAGGGCGGGTTGCGACAGGTGCAGCGCTTCCGCAGCCTCGTGAAAGCTGCCAAGTTCGGCGATTTTCACGAAAGATCTAATATCTTGCAGTTCATATTCCATCAGGCATCGCTCAGTAGACGGCTCGATTATTGATGTGCGTATCGCAATAATGGCTACGATATTTGCATTGGATTGATTTATCCATCCCTGTCACTCTTTTGCTCACAACATCAATGATGTCCATTGATCAACAAGAGTGCGAAATCATGCAACGAATTCCTTGCGTACTCATGCGCGGCGGTACCTCCAAAGGGCCGTTCTTCCACGCCTGGGACCTGCCTGCAAACGTGGTCGAGCGCGACGAGTTGCTGATCAACCTGATGGGCTCCGGACACGAGCTGGAAATCGACGGCATCGGTGGCGGCAGCCCGCAGACCAGCAAAGTGGCGATCATCAGTCCGTCGTTGCACGCCGATGCCGATGTCGACTACCTGTTCGTCCAGGTGATGGTCGCCCAGCGGCGCGTCGACACCGCACCCAACTGCGGCAACATGCTGTGCGCCGTCGGCCCGTTCGCCATCGAGCAAGGGCTGGTCAAGGCCAACGACGGCAAGACCCTGGTACGCATCCGCAACCTCAATACCGGAACCTTCGTCGATTCACTGGTGCAAACGCCTGGCGGCATCGTGCGCTACGAAGGGCGCACGGCGATCGACGGCGTTCCTGGCACGGCGGCCCCGGTGCACCTGACGTTCCTCGATGCAGTGGGCAGCAAGACCGGCAAGCTGTTCCCCACGGGCAAACCTCAGGATGTGATCGACGGCGTGCCGGTCACCTGCATCGACATGGCCATGCCCATGATGATCGTCGACGCCCGGCAACTGGGCGTGACCGGCTCGGAAACACCGGCCGAGCTGGATGCCGACAATGCCTTGCTGCAGCGTCTGGAAGCCTTGCGCCTGAAGGCTGGCAAGGCCATGGGCCTGGGTGATGTCAGCGGCATGGTGATCCCCAAGCCGGTGCTGGTCGCGCCACCCCGTCATGACGGTACGGTGCAGGTGCGCTATTTCATGCCGCACAATTGCCACCGGGCCCTGGCGATCACCGGCGCGGTCGGGTTGGCCACGGCCTGCGTCAGCGCCGGCACGGTGGTCGGCGACCTGCTCGGCGAGGGGGCCCAACACCTGGAGCAGGTGCGCATCGAGCATCCCAGTGGTGGCATCGACGTGGCGCTGTCGCGCAGCGGCGTCGATGGCAAGACCCTGCAGGCATCGGTGGTGCGTACCGCCCGTCGGCTCTTCTCAGGGTTCGTCTATGCCCCGTCCTTGCGCAGGCTGGCGGGATAGACCCAGGCCGCCGCTACCATCAGCGCGGCTTCAGCAACAAGCGCATCCGCACAATTTCAACAATGGGTGATGCCTCATGAAACTTGCCAGATCCCTGTATTTCCAGATCCTCTGCGCCGTCCTGCTGGGCGTGGTGGTCGGCCACTTCTGGGCGCAACAGGCCGTTGCCCTCAAACCCCTGGGCGACGCCTTCATCAAGTTGATCAAGATGATGATCGCGCCAGTGGTGTTCTGCACCATTGTCACCGGCATCGCCGGCATGACCGACAAGCGCTCCCTGGGGCGCCTGATGAGCAAGACCTTGCTGTTGTTCCTGCTGCTGACCGTGATCAGCCTGGTGATCGGCCTGGCGGCGGTGTACCTGTTCCGGCCCGGCGCCGGCATGAACATCGATCCTGCCACCCTGAGTACAGAGGGCCTGGGCCAGTACGCCGCCTCGGCGGCGAAACTCGGCGTGGTCGACTTCTTCATGCACATCATCCCGGAGACATTCATCGGTGCCTTCAACAAGGGTGAGGTGCTGCCGGTGCTGTTCATCGCCGTGCTCAGCGGCTTCGCCCTGTCGTCCATGGGCGACAAGGGCCGGCCCGTCCTTGCGGTGCTGGAGTCGGCCTCGACCATGGTGTTCCGCATCTTCGGTTATCTGATGCGTTTCGCCCCGGTCGGCGCGTTCGGCGCGCTGGCCTTCACCGTCGGGCAATACGGCGTCACCTCCCTCGGCGCCCTGGCCAAGCTGGTGGGCACGCTGTACATCGCTTGCGCCTTCTTCGTCCTGGTGGTGCTGGGCGGCATCTGTCGCGCCCATGGCTTCAGCCTGTGGAAGCTGCTGCGCTATTTCCGCGAAGAGTTTCTGGTGGTGCTGGGTACCTCGTCCACCGAGCCGGTGCTGCCGCGCATGCTCGAAAAGCTCGAGCGGCTCGGTTGCCGCAAAGGCGTGGTAGGGCTGGTGCTGCCAACCGGGTATTCCTTCAACCTCGATGGCACCGCCATCTACCTGTCGCTGGCGGCGGTGTTCATCGCGCAGGCCTGCAACATCGACCTGACCCTCGGGCAGACGGTGACCATGCTGGCAATCATGCTGTTGTCGTCCAAGGGGGCCGCTGGCGTGACCGGCAGCGGCTTCGTGGCGCTGGCCTCGACCCTCACGGTCGTCCACGACATACCGCTGGCCGGGCTTGCCTTGTTGATCGGTATCGACCGCTTCATGTCCGAGGCGCGGGCCCTGACCAGCCTGGCCAGCAACGCCGTGGCCACCGTGGTCATCTCGCTGTCGGAGCATGCCTGCGACCGCGAAACCTTGCTGCGCCGCCTCGACGGCGCGCCGTCGGCGACCGACGAAGTCGTCGGCGCACACCCCGAGTGGTCCGCGCAGCCTCCCCGGCACGGCTGACCAACCGCTTATCGCTCCCATGTTGCAGTAGACTTCCCCCCAGCATCCCTGCGATGCCGGGTGGGGCAGGGGGCCGCCTGCGCGTCGGGCGGCCACACACAGAATAAAAACAAGAGAAAAGACCATGCTCGCACTCCTGGGCCTGATCATGGTGGTGACGTTCACCTACCTGATCATGAGCAAACGCCTGTCGCCGATCGTCGCGCTCACAGTGGTACCCATCGTTTTCGCCGTGATCGGCGGTTTCGCTCCCGAGCTCGGCAAGATGATGCTCGATGGCCTGAAGATGGTGGCGCCCTCGGCGGCATTGCTGCTGTTCGCCATCCTGTTCTTCGGCCTGATGATCGATGCTGGCCTGTTCGACCCTTTGATCCGCAAGATTCTCAAGCGGGTGAACGGCGATCCGATCAAGATCGCCATCGGCACCGCGCTGCTGTCGCTGCTGGTCGCCCTCGACGGCGACGGCACCACCACCTACATGATCACCTGCGCGGCGATGCTGCCGCTGTACAAACGCATCGGCATGAACCCGATGATACTGGCCACGGTGTCGATGCTATCGCTGAGTATCATGAGCGGCATGAGCCCCTGGGGCGGGCCTGCCACCCGCGCCATCGCCGCCCTTGGCCTGGATGCGACCGAATACTTCATCCCGATGCTGCCCACCGTGATCGGCGGCGCGGCCTGGGTGGTGTTCACCGCCTATCTGTTGGGGCGCGCCGAGCGTCGGCGCATCGGCAATATCACCCTGGCGTCAGGGGGCGGCAATTGCTACATCAAGGAAATCCTCGGCGACAACCCGCACAAGCGCCCGCGCCTGGCCTACGTCAACCTGGTGCTGGTGATCGCCGTGATGACCGCGCTGGTAATGGGCGTGATGCATTCCGCGCTGCTGTTCATGATCGGTTTCGTCGCCGCGTTGATGATCAACTATCCGCAGCTGGAGCTGCAGAAGGAGCGCATTCTCGCCCACTCGGGCAATGCCATGACCGTCGTGCTGCTGGTGTTCGCCGCCGGCATATTCGCCGGCATCTTCTCCGGCACCAAGATGGTCGACGCCCTCGCCCAGACCTTGGTGGACTGGATCCCCGACGCCTGGAGCCACTGGTTCCCGCTGGTGGTGGCGCTGACCAGCATGCCGCTGACCTTCGTGCTGTCCAATGACGCCTACTACTTCGGGGTGGTGCCGATCCTGGCCAACGCGGCCGCGGCCTATGGCATCGACCCGGTGGAAATCGCCCGGGCCTCGGTACTGGGGCAGCCGGTGCACCTGATGAGCCCGCTGGTGGCCTCGACCCTGTTGCTGGTGGGGATGGTCGACCGCGACATCGGCGACTTCCAGAAAGCCACCGTCAAGTGGGCGGTGCTTACCTCGCTGGTGATCACCGCGCTGGCGCTGCTCACAGGTGCCTTGTCCTTCTTCGTGTGAATCACCGGGCGCCGCACGGCGCCCGCCTACCGCTCATCCAAGAACAACAACAGAGTACCGATCATGTCCCGAAGTGTTTTCCGTGGGGCCACCTGTGGCCTGCTCTGCGGCTGGTTGCCCGTTGCCGGCGCTGGCGGATTCGTCGACGACGGCAAGCTCAAGCTGCAGCTGCGCAACGTCTATTTCAACGAGAACTTCCGTGACGAGCAGGGCCTGACCCCACGCGCGGCGGCCTCCGCCAAGAGTGAGCGGACCGAGTGGGCGCAGGGCTTTTTGCTCGACTACCAGTCCGGGTTCACCCAAGGCACCTTGGGCGTTGGGCTCGATGCCCTGGCCCTGATGGGCGTGCGGTTGGACTCCGGACGCGGTCGCAGCGGCAGCGGCCTGTTGCCGGTGCACGACGACGGTCGGGCCGCGGACGAATTCAGCAGCGCCGGCCTGACCGCCAAGGCGCGCCTGGGCCAGACCGTGATCAAGCACGGCACCTTGCTGCCCAAGACCCCGGTGCTGGTCTACAACGACGCGCGGTTGTTGCCGCAGACTTACCAGGGCACGCAGCTGACCAGCACCGACATCGATGGGTTGAGCCTCACCGCCGGTCGCCTGGACAAGTTCAAGCTGCGCGACTCCTCGGACAGCACCGGCTTGTACCTGGACGGCTACAGCGGCAACGCGTCCGGCGACTTCTCCTACGCCGGTGCCGATTATGCGGTGGGCAAGCCGCTGCGCCTGAGCTACTTCCACGCCCGGCTCGACGATTTCTATCGCCAGGACTTCGCCGGCCTGGTGCATGACCTGCCGCTGGCCGGCGGTGTGCTGACCACCGATCTGCGCTACTTCAGAAGCCGCGACAGCGGCGCAGCCCATGGCGGCGCCATCGACAACGACCTGTACAGCGGGCAACTGGCGTATGCGCATTCCGGGCATACGGTCGGTGCCGGCTACCAGGTGCTTGATGGCGAGGCGGGGCTGCCCTATGTCAGCGGGGCAACGGTGTATTCGTTCAGCAACGTAGGTATCGGCAAGTTCATCGAGGAGCAGGAAAAAACCTGGATGGCCAGCTATGCCTACAACTTCGCCGCCGCAGGGGTGCCCGGGCTGACCTTCATGACGCGTTACCTCAGCGGCGACAACGGTCGCGCCGGGGAGGCGGGTATCAAGGAGTGGGAGCGTGACGCCGAGCTGGCCTACGTGGTCCAGGGTGGGCCGCTCAAAGGCCTGGGGGTGAGGTTGCGCAACTATGTCTATCGTTCCGACTTCACCCGCGGTCGCGACAGCAACCGTGTGTACCTGACCTACGATATCGCGCTTTGGTGAGTGTCCATCCTGGGCGGACGGTGCGCGTCCAGGAGTCGGTCGTGGGCATTGATGGCGGGCTTGCGCGGCCCATCGGCTGGTATCAGCGCGATCAATGTTGGCAGACGATGACCTGATGTCCCTCTAGATTGCAAAGGCGTGCTGGAAGCCCCGAACAATAATAACGAGGGACCCGACTATGCCCACCGCCTCCCAAGCGTCCAACGCCTGGCGCATCCTGTTCCTGCTGTTCCTGGCCAACCTGTTCAACTTCTTCGACCGCACCATCCCCGCCATCGTCATCGAGCCGATCCGCCTGGAGTGGCACCTGAGCGACTTCCAGATCGGCATCATCGGCACCGCCTTCACCCTGGTCTATGCCATCGCCGGCCTGCCGCTGGCACGTATCGCCGACACCGGCTCGCGCAGCAAGCTCATGGGCTGGGGCCTGCTGGTGTGGAGCGGGCTGACGGCGGTCAACGGCATGGTCGGCAGTTTCTGGAGCTTCCTGCTGGTGCGCATGGGCGTGGGCATCGGCGAGGCCAGCTATGCGCCCGCCGCCAACTCGCTGATCGGCGACCTGTTTCCCGCCGGGCGGCGGGCAAGGGCGATGGGCATCTTCATGCTTGGCCTGCCGTTGGGCCTGTTGCTGGCGTTCTTCAGCATCGGCGCGATGGTCGAGGCCTTCGGTACCTGGCGCGCACCGTTCTTCATTGCCGCCGTGCCTGGCGTGCTGTTGGCGCTGTTCATCTTCATGATCCGCGAACCCGCGCGCGGCGCGGCGGAGATTGTGGCCATCGCCCAGACCCCGCTCGACCGCCCGCTGCGCCGGGTGCTCAGCGTGCCCACCTTCGCCTGGCTGGTGCTGGCGGGGCTGACCTTCAATTTCGCCACCTATGCCTGCAACTCGTTCATGGTGCCAATGCTGCAGCGTTACTTCGCGCTACCGCTGCACGACGCCGCCGTGGCCACCGGGTTGATCGTCGGCCTGAGCGGTTTGGTGGGCCTGACCCTCGGCGGCTGGGTGGCCGACAAGGTGCACCAACGCTTTGCCAATGGCCGGCTGGTGTTTGCCGCCCTGAGCATGCTGGTGGCCACCCTGTGCACCGCCTGGGCACTAAATGCCGGGCGCATCGAGCTGGGGGTGTTCGTGGCGGTATTCGGCATTGGCTGGCTGTTCTCGTACAACTTCTACACCTGCGTGTACACCGCCATCCAGGACGTGGTGCAACCGCGCCTGCGGGCCACGGCCATGGCACTGTTCTTCGCCGGGTTGTACCTGTTGGGCGGTGGGCTGGGGCCGGTGGTGGTCGGCGGGCTGTCGGACCACTTCGCCGTGGCGGCGATGACGGCGGCGGGTGAGGGCTTGATGAACGAGGCGTTCAAGGCACAGGGGCTGCATGACGCGATGTACCTGATACCTGTGGCGCTGATGTTGACCATGGTGTTCCTGCTGGCGGCTTCGCGCTGTTTCAGCCGGGATGCGCAGCGTATGCGCGAGGCCATGGAACTGAACGGCGAAGCGGTAGCGGGCAAGCCTGCACAGGTGTGAGAGCGCAAAAAGACGGGGCATTCGCTGAGTGGACCCGATACGCTCGCTTGTTTGCCTATTGGCGTTGCGTGTCATTGGCTGCCCATGCCGCATAGGCCACCGTCATGGCTTGCCACGTTTCGCGGTTGGCGGGTACCAGGTGCTCGATACGCAGCGATGCCACCGTGATGTCCTGCGGCATGCCGAAGGTGGTGAAGGTGGACAGGAAGCGCAGCTCACCCTCGGCAGTGCGCACCCGGGTCAGCACCACTGGAGATATCGGCGTATCCGCCGCCAACGCGGGTGGCACGGGCAAGTCTTGCAGCAGTCTCGCCAGATCCGGATTGCTCACGGCCTCCCTGGTCGCCCGCTGCCAGGCGATCGCCCGTATCTCGTCGGCATTGACCAGATGGTCCCCCAGCCCGCCCGGGCGCAGCAGTGTGTCCAACAGGTTGAGGCCCGAGGTGCTGCTGGTCGGTACGCCGGCCATGGCGAACAACAGCCCGGCACTGGCATTGGCCGCCGTGATGTCCCAGTTGCTGGCGATGACGATGGCCGGTGCGGGGTTGTTGGCCTGCAGGATGTGCGCCACGGCGTCGTGCACCATCTTCATGGCTGGGGCGTCCGGCGCGGAGGCCATGTAGCGCGGTGCATAGCCCGCCGCGAGGAACACTTCGTTGCACTGATCGAGCGGCACCTGCAGCGCGCTGAGCAGGGCATGCAGGGTGCCGGGGCTGGCCTTGGCGCGGCCGGTTTCCACGCAGCTCAGGTGGCGTTGCGAAACCCCGGCGAGCAAGGCCAGGTCGAGCTGGCTGAGCCCGGCCTGACGCCGCAGGCGGCGCAGATGCGTGCCTGCGTCGGTGGCGGTGGGCGGGTGCGGGGTGTGGAAGGGAAGAGGGTTCATGCTTCGACTCTGGCTGTCCTTGGCTGAAGCGTCCATGACCTGTGAGGTCATTGCCGCGCAGGTGACTGTATCACTAGCGTGAGGCCAACTTCGCCCGCCAGATCGACAGGTATGGAATACGACTATGAGAGCTGAATGGATCGCGCTGCCGCTGTTGCTGCTGTTTGCCCTGTACACCGGTTGGACCATGCTGATTGCGGAGCAATCACTGATTGCCTTTGGCCTGGAACTGATGTCGCGGCCGGACACCGCGCAGGTGGTTATCGACCTGTACGTGATGGCCGGGCTGGGCTGCGTCTGGATGATCAGCGACCAGCGCAAGCGCGGCGGCTCGTTGCTTGGCGTCATGCCCTATCTGCTGCTGACGCTGCTGTTCGTCTCCATGGGGCCGCTGCTGTACATCGTGGTCAAGGGTGGCATGCCGAGGCACGGGCAATGAGCGCCGCCCTGTCGGTTTATGCCTGCTGTGTGGTGGTGCTGTTCATCAAGATGCTGGCGATTTCCTGCTACCAGGGTTACTTCCGCCTGCGTTTCCTGGCTTTCACCAATGCGGAGGATGCGGCGGTATTCAAGCGCGCAGCGCATCCTGCGGAGCTGGCGGAGGTGACACGGGCCATGCAGGCCTGGCGCAATGACCTGGAGAATATCCCGATGTTCATTGCGTTGGCCGGGCTTGCGGTTGCGCTCGAGGCGCCTGCGGCCACTAGCGCATGGCTGAGTGGCGTGTTCACCGTGGCGCGGGTGCTGCACACGGTGACCTACCTGGCCCGGCTGCAACCCTGGCGGACGCTGAGCTATGGCGTGGGTGTGCTGTGCCTGGTCGGGCTGTCCACTTTGATTGTTGCAAGGGTGTGCTCAGCCGGAGCTTTACATTGAATTATTCCAGGCCAATAATTATTTCCATGGAATAATTGCGGATAAACCCATGGCTGACATCTTCCTGCGCCCTGAACTGGCGGCCGACATGGCCCGGCAACTGCTCGAACCGTCCGCGCTGGATATCGGCCTGCGTTCCGGGTTGTTCCTGTCTGGCCTGCGGCGCACCGGCAAGACCACCTTTCTCAGGAACGACCTGATCCCGGCGCTGGAGGCCAAGGGCGCGCTGGTGATCTACGTCGACCTGTGGAGCGACACCCAGACCAGCCCGGTGCAGCTTGTACTCACCGCTGTGCGCAAGGCCCTACACGAGCTGCAGACCCCGGCCTCGTCGTTCATGCAGCGGCTCAGGGCCCTGCGTGGCGCCGAGGTGGAGCTGGCCGGGTTCAAGTTCGGCTTCAACCTCGACACCCTGGGCGAGGCGGGCGGCGTGACCTTGGCCCAGGCCCTGGGCGAGGTGGTCGACCAGGCCAAGGCCAATGTGGTGCTGATCGTCGACGAAGTGCAGCACGCCATCACCACCGAAGACGGGCAGCAGATGATGCTGGCGCTGAAGGCCGCGCGTGACGCCATCAACCCACGCCCAGCCCCGGCTGGGCATTTCATGTTCATCGGCACCGGCTCGCACCGGGCGATGGTCAACGAGCTGACCGCCCGGCGTAACCAGGCCTTCGCCGGCGCCACCAACGTGGCCTATCCGGTACTGGGCGAGGACTATGTGGCGTTCTGGCTTGAACGCCTCGCAGCCGATGGCCTCGACAACCTACCCTCGCTGGCGGTGGCGACCGAGGCGTTCCAGACGCTGGGCAGCCGCCCCGAAGAGTTCATCCGCGCCCTGCGCCAGTTGATTCATTCGCCCAGCCTGGCTTCCGGAGCGGATGTGGTGTTGCCGGTGATCGCTGCCACGCTGCGTTCGGCGGCGGCGGACCTGGAGCTGATGAAGGTCGAGGAGCTGGGCGTGCTGGCCCAGGCCATCTTCGCCCGCATTGCCTCGGTGGACGGCGAGACACGCGGGGTGTTCTCCGCCGAGGCGGCGGCGCAGTACTCGAAGGTCGTCGGGCGTGAAGTGCGGGTAGAGGAAGTGCAGCCCGTGGCCAACGACCTGCTGGCGGCCAATCTGATCATCCGCCGCGGGCATGGGTTGTATGGGGTGACGGATCCGTTCGTGCAGGAGATCTGGCGGGAGCGCCAGGCGATGTTGGGCAAGCGCTGATGTCCGATTTGGACAAGGGTATTCGCAGATGAAGATCGCCACTCAACAGGGCGTCATTACCGTCATTGACGAACCCACCTACACGTTCGACTCCGAGGACAATCTGCGCTCATATGCGCGGGAGTTCATCGTGGGCCATGATGGCCTTTCATCGGTTCATGGCGTGATGTTGAACGACACCGGCGTCCTGGTTATCGGTGCCGGCGGGGGTGGGACAGGGGTTCATGCGCATTGCGCGCGGGTGATCGACGACAAGCTGGTGTTGGCCGTGGGCAATCAGGTCGCCTGTGTGTCGCTGATCCCTCCCCACGACTTGCTGTGGTCCTGCAAGGTGGATTTTGCGACGTGTTTCGGTCTCTATTGGGCTGCGCGACCGCGCGCACTGATCTCGCACGGCGAGCTGGAAATCACGTGCCTGTCTCCTGAGGGCGACGTCATCTGGAAAGCCATGGGCGCCGACATCTTCACCGGACGTTTTCAGTTGGCGCCTGACCATGTGGAGGTCGTGGACTTCTACGACACCGTCTACCGTTTTGATGTCGTGACGGGTGAGGCATTGGAATGCAGTTGATGCATGGGGGCGGCTATACATCCTGGTGCCATCCTCAGTTGCAAGTCCAAACTTGGCCACCGTCTTAACTTAGGAGCAAGTTCAAGGCCGGTGGCCATCTAGCTTGCGGTCTACTTGAACGCACAGGCGCCCACATCAGACGCTGTGCATTCGCCGTTTTCCCAGCCATCCCCCGCCGTTTGCCTGGCGCCGGAAAGGGTAAGACTCACGCCACTTTGATTTTCGCCTTTGTATCGGCAAATCACTGACTTATCAGTGACCTTCGCGGTGAAGAATTCGAAGCTGTCGAGGTCCTCTTCGCTGGCCATCGGGTTATCGCCCTCCCAGCCGCCTGGGGCGCTGTAGGCGTAGCCTTGGCCGTCTTCTTTTTGAGTGATGCTTGAAGCACTTGGGCAGGTGGCGGCAACGGCGTTACCTGCCATGAACAAAGCCAGCAAGGCAGTTCCGATCATACGCATGACAGCTATTCCTTCAGCAGAATTGGGAAACTCATGATGTGATGCGGGAATTGCAGCGCGCTACTGGCAAAAATGTCAGGTCAGTGGTCCCGGTAGAGGCGGCTGGTGTGTCAGAGGACTGTGAAGGAGGAATGCCTCATTCGTAACCCATCTTTAGTAACTGGGCCTGAGCCGCCAGCTCGTCCATCGCGGCCAGGCCGGCTTCGTCACATTTGCCCAGAAAAGCCCCCAAATCTGAGAACGTGATACCCCGTTCACCGTCAGTGATAACGTGGGGGATTACGCTCTCATCCAGCAGTTTCTCCAGATGCGGGTAGGGAACGCCAAGGGCATGGGCAGCTTCCTGAACGGTCAGGGCAGTCTTTTCCATGACGATGGTGCGTTCTGCACCATGGAATTCATCACGAAGTTTCCGATACCCCAGCCGCGCGTAGAAGCCTTGGGCCGTGATGGACGAAGGAACGCGCAGTGCCGTGACACCAGCCCTGATCGCCGCTGCATGGATGGCCTCCATCAGCAGTCTGCCAATACCTGTCCCATGATGGATCGGGGCGACAAACACTGTCCTTACAAACTCGCCATCGAGGCTTGCCGTCCCCAGCAGTCCGCTCTGGTTGAACGCCACGAACACCACCCGGCTATCGAGCAAGGCACTGACCGCCGTAGGTGAAAAACTCTGTTCTACCTGGGCGATCACCTCTGCCGGGTAATCCTGTGAGTTGGAATCGCGCAGTGCCGCGATCACGATGCGGCTGATGTCTTCTGCGTCATCGCGCTGAGCGCGGCGGATATGACATTCCATGGACGTATCCCGAACTGATGTCCCCAAAGCCTAACCCGTGTCGAGCAGCCTTGAATTACGAAAGGGCCGCAAAGCGGCCCTATGCACCTGTGACCTCAGTGCTTCATCCCCAACTCCGCATCATCCATCAGCGCCTTGGCCAGCGCGCTCAGGTAATACGATGCCCAGATCAGCTGAGGCTTCTCCTCCATGATCCCGGTGATGGTCAGGTCGCACACGCAGCCCATCAACTCCGAAGCCTGCTCCCGTGCGTGCTGACAAGGGATGCCGGGTTCGATGCAGAACAGCGGGTCGGTATGCCCCTCACCTTGATAAAACCGAGTCTTGCCCACGGTGGTGTGGGGCGTGGTGTCGTCTGTGCTCATTGCTCAATCTCCCTGAAATGATCGGTGCCTGGGCTTGCGCAATCGCGGGACAAGCCCGCTCCCACGGGTACAGGTGCCACGCCGCATGTGGTGTGCTGCGCGTGGATCGCAGCTATTGATCGCAGCTATGGAGCACAGCGTGTTTGGATCACAGCGTGGGAGCGGGCTTGCCCCGCGATTGCGTCAGCCCAGCCAACAAATGACTAAAGCCCTAGTGCAACGTCCGAGGCTCCACCTGCGGCATCTGCACCTGAATCAACGCCGATTCGAGCAGCACCCGCAGCGCTTCCATTTCGTGCATCGCGGCCATGACCAGAATCGACACGGGCGACTTGGGGTGCAGCAGAACAGCCTGATGCGCCACGGTCTGCGCGCACAGGGCGTACTCCGTGGCCTGGATGATGGTGTCTTCGAGGGAGTGGTGGTTGTGGGGGGGATCGGGGACGATCTTTAACATAACAATTTCCCTTTGGCGGTGCCGCCACCTGCCTGCTGTCAAACAGTAGGGTGGCAGCTGTACGTGGGTTGACAGACCGGCGGAAATTGCAAAGTTCCGGCGCACGCAAGCGTGCCCGCACGTACAGCTGCCATAAAGGTTGAG
>Ga0209370_1001063_pt1 | contig 27214 bp, 20 predicted proteins | sample AgamicAtPrz_FD_187164 | JGI IMG/M metagenome (GOLD analysis project Ga0209370, IMG submission 187164) | Agave microbial communities from Guanajuato, Mexico - At.P.rz (SPAdes) (version 2) | ecosystem: Host-associated > Plants > Phyllosphere > Phylloplane/Leaf | place: Guanajuato, Mexico... | reverse complement strand
TTGGCCGAGGCATCGAACACCACGCCGGGCAGGCCGTAGCTGGGGGCTTCGGCCAGGCGCACATTGCGCGGAATCACGGTATCGAACACCTTGTCGCCGAAATGCTCCTTGAGCTGGTCGCTGACCTGCTGCTGCAGCGTAGTGCGCGGATCGAACATCACGCGCAGCAGACCGATGATCTGCAAGTCGGGATTCATATTGGCATGCACCTGCTTGATGGTATTGACCAGATCGGTCAGGCCTTCCAGTGCAAAGTATTCACACTGCATGGGCACGATCACGCCATGCGCCGAGCACAGACCGTTCAGGGTCAGCATGGACAGCGAAGGCGGGCAGTCGATCAGCACGAAGTCGTAGTCGGCGGCCACGGCCTGCAGAGCGGTCTTGAGGCGCTCGTTGCGGCGCTCCAGCGAGACCAGCTCGATCTCGGCACCCGACAGCTCGCGGTTGGCGCCCAGCACGTCATAGCCGACCTGCTCGGACTTCTGAGCCACTTCCTTGACGCTGGCGTTTTCCAGCAGCACATCGTAGACCGTCAACTCCAGCGCGCGCTTGTCCACGCCGGAGCCCATGGTGGCATTGCCCTGCGGGTCCAGGTCGATCAGCAACACACGCTGGCCGACCTTGGCCAGACCGGCTGCAAGATTGACCGTGGTCGTGGTCTTGCCCACTCCACCCTTTTGATTGGCAACGCAGAAAATTTTGGCCATTGAACTTCTCTTTTAGTTGGCGGCCAGCTTGAGGCCAAAACCGATCAGAAACACACCGGCTGTTTTTTCCAGCCACTTCACCACGGCCGGGTTGGCACGCAAGCGCTCGGCCAGCACCGTGGTCAGCGTCACCACGATGACGCTGTAGATAAAGGTAATTGCTGCCACCGTGGCTGCCATCACACCAAAGGTGATGGCGCCCTGATGCCGGGCCGGGTCCACGAACATGGGAAAGAAGGCCATGTAGAACACGATGGCCTTGGGGTTCATCAGGGTGATCAAAGCACCCTGGCGGAAATACTGGCGCGGCTGGATTTCAATGGCCGGCGCATCGCCAGGCTTGGCCGTGAGCAGCTTGTAGCCCAGCCAGGCCAGATAGGCCGCCCCCACCCATTGCACGGCATGGAAGGCTGCCGGATAGGCTGCCAGCACCGCAGCCACGCCGGCTACAGCCAGCCACATCAGCACCTGGTCGGCAGCCATCACACCCAGACAGCAGGCGACACCGGCTCTCCATCCGCCCTTGCCCGTGGAGGTAATCAAGGCCAGATTGCCTGGTCCAGGGATCAGCAAGAAGACGGTAACGGCGGCTGCAAAAGCGCCGTAATCAGAGATGCCAAACATTCAAACCCTGCGCGATGGAAAACAGCAAGTTTATGCGAGGGCCGTGACCGACGCATCTGCATTGCACAAATGTTGCCTGACACAGTATGTAAAAAGGCACTTTGCTCCCCTTGGAAACAAAGTGCCCGACCAAGCTTTACCGCTCAAGAAGCCAGTTTCAACCAGATCACGCAGCGCTCGGCATCCAGGCCGGGAACCTGTAATGGTTCCACGTGAAACACTTTCACATCGGCAGGCAGCGCAGCAATTTCCTCATCAGGGTGCTTGCCCTTCATGGCAAACCAGATGCCGTCCTCGGCCAGGGCCTTGCGCGACCAGGTGGTGAAGTCCACCAGCGACGCAAAGGCGCGGCAGCTGATGACCGGATACCGGGTCTTGAGGTTTTCCACCCGGTCATGAATACCGCGCAGATTGGGCAGGCGCAAGGCTGCAGCCACCTGCTGGATGAAAGCAGCCTTCTTGCCCACGGTATCCACGCAGTTCACATCGATCTGCGGGCAGCAGATGGCAAACACCACACCGGGCAGACCACCGCCTGAGCCCACGTCCAGCAGAGGCAGGCGCTTGCCTTCTTCCAGCGGCAGGCGGTTCACATGCCGCAGCAAGGCGGGCACGGCGGCCAGGCTGTCGAGCAGGTGATGCGTCAGCATCTCCTGGGGATCACGCACCGACGTCAGGTTGTAGACCTTGTTCCATTTCTGCAGCAGATCCATGAAGGACATCAGCAGATCGATCTGCGCCGGAGCCAGTTCCAGCTTCAGTGCCTGAACGCCCTGCTCCAGTTGGGTACGCAAAACCTGGCTCATGCGGAAGCCTCTTCGTTCTGATTGGCAAAGCCCTTGAAGCCGCCTTTTTTCAGATGCACCATGAGCAGCGAGATGGCGGCAGGCGTCACTCCCGAAATACGCGAGGCCTGACCCAGGGTTTCGGGCCTGTGCTTTTGCAGCTTCTGGCGCACCTCGAAGGACAGCGCCGCCACCTGCATGTAGTCGAAGTCCAGCGGCAGACGCAGGCGCTCGAAATGTGCAGCGCGTTCGACTTCATCCTTCTGGCGGTCGATATAACCAGAGTACTTGGCGGCAATCTCCACCTGCTCGATCACTGGAGCGCTGAGCTCGCCCAGAGCCTCGGGCTGCACATCGGCAGATGCATACCGGCCCTGGTTCATGCCCATGAGCTTGTCGTAGTCCACACCGGGGCGACGCAGCAGATCGAACAGGTTGTATTCGCGCTCCATGGCCTTGCCCAGCACGCGCTCTGACTCTTCCGCTGCCACAACGCGCGGGTTCACCCAGGTGGACTTGAGGCGCTCTGTTTCACGTGAAACAGCATCGCGCTTGCGGCTGAAGGAATCCCAGCGCGCATCGTCGACCAGCCCCATCTGGCGGCCCGCTTCGGTCAGGCGCATATCGGCATTGTCTTCACGCAGTTGCAGGCGGAACTCGGCGCGGCTGGTGAACATGCGATAGGGCTCGGTCACGCCCTTGGTGATCAGATCGTCGACCAGCACGCCCAGATAGGCTTCGTCACGACGCGGCATCCAGGGGCCTTCGCCACGGCACTGCAGCGCTGCGTTCAAGCCGGCGAACAGGCCCTGGGCGGCCGCCTCTTCATAGCCGGTCGTGCCATTGATCTGACCCGCAAAGAACAGCCCTTGAATTTGCTTGGTCTCGAAACTGCTCTTGAGCGAGCGGGGATCGAAATAGTCGTACTCGATGGCATAGCCGGGACGCAGGATATGAGCGTTCTCCAGACCCTTCATGCTTCGCACCAGTTCGTACTGGATGTCGAACGGCAGGCTGGTGGAGATCCCGTTGGGGTAGAACTCGTGCGTGGTCAGGCCTTCGGGCTCCAGAAAGATCTGATGGCTTTCCTTGTCCGCAAAACGGTTAATCTTGTCTTCCACGCTGGGACAGTAACGCGGACCCACACCCTCGATCTTGCCGGTGAACATGGGACTGCGGTCAAAGCCGCTGCGGATGATCTCGTGCGTGCGCGCATTGGTGTGCGTGATCCAGCAAGGCATCTGCCGGGGATGCATGGCACGGTTGCCCATGAAACTGAATACAGGCACTTCACCCTCGTTCACGCCGCCAGGCATGCCGTCGCCGGGCTGTTCCTCGCACTGGCTGAAATCAATGCTGCGGCCGTCGATGCGCGGCGGCGTGCCGGTCTTCAGGCGCCCCTGTGGCAGCTTGAGTTCCTTCAGGCGTGCCGACAGGCTCACGGCCGGAGGATCGCCGGCACGGCCTGCGGCATAGTTGTTCAGGCCCACGTGAATCTTGCCGTCGAGGAAGGTGCCCGCCGTCAGCACCACGGTGCGGCTGCGGAACTTGAGACCCACCTGGGTGACGGCACCTACCACGCGGTCGCCCTCCACCATCAGGTCATCCACGGCCTGCTGAAAGAGCCAGAGATTGGGCTGGTTTTCCAGCATCTCGCGAATCGCGGCCTTGTACAGAATGCGGTCGGCCTGGGCGCGCGTGGCGCGTACGGCCGGGCCCTTGGAGCTGTTCAGGATGCGGAACTGGATGCCGCCCTTGTCTGTCGCCAGGGCCATGGCGCCGCCCAGGGCATCGACCTCCTTGACCAGATGGCCCTTGCCGATACCGCCGATGCTGGGGTTGCAGCTCATCTGCCCCAGGGTTTCGATATTGTGGGTCAGCAGCAATGTCTTGCTGCCCATGCGCGCAGCGGCCAACGCAGCCTCGGTGCCGGCGTGGCCGCCACCGACCACGATCACATCAAATTCCTGTGGGTACAACATATTCCTGCTCCGGGCCAAGCCCGGCCCTTGCCCCTGCACGAAGCAACCATGCCTCGGCTCTCACGGCAGGCGGACATGTTCTCGCGCCATGTCCAGCCCTGCGGGGAACCTGCAATTTTCCCACCATTGGCGCAACAATGCCTTGCCAGGGGGGTTTCACGTGAAACATGGCGACCTGAAGCCCAGCCTAGATGTTTGCCCTGATAGTCCCGTCTATGCATGAAAAATGCAATCGCTCTGTGCTGCAATCACTGCATGCAAATTCTCATTTTTGCGGGCAGTACCCGCCAGGACTCATACAACCGCAAGCTGGCCAAGGTGGCAGCCTCCATCGCGGAACAACAGGGCGCACAACCCAGCCTGCTGGAATTGTCGGACTACGACATTCCGCTCTACAACGCCGACCTCGAAGCGCAGGGCACTCCAGCCGATGTCATTCGCCTCAAGCAGGCCATGCACAGCCATGCAGCCTGGATTGTCTGCAGCCCCGAGTACAACGGCAGCTACCCTGCCCTGCTCAAGAACGCGATTGACTGGGCCTCCAGCCCGGTCAAGGGCGATGCACAGTGGTCTGATGGCGTCCTGCCCTTTCGCAACAAGGTCGTCGGCATGGCCAGTGCCTCGCCTGGAGGTCTAGGCGGCCTGAGAGCCCAGTCTCACCTCGCAGCGCTGCTATTGAATCTGGAATGCTGGGTAGCGCCGCGCAGCCATGCCGTGAGCCATGCTGCAGAGGCTTTCGATGCCCAGGGTCATCTGCTGCGTACACAGAACCAGCAAGGCATGGAGGCTCTTGTGCAGCAGGTGCTGTGGGCTGCAGGGCGCCTGGGCTGAGCAATCTCCTCTCCGATCCGGACTTCTGCCGGCTGCGCATGCATATGAAGTGCAACCGGTTTAGCATGGGCGCTTGTCTTTTCATTGCATAGAGAGCCACTCACCATGAAGCTTTACTACAGCCCCGGCGCTTGCTCCATGTCTCCGCACATCGTGCTGCATGAAGCAGGCCTGCCGCATGAAACCGTGATGGTCAGCACCAAGAGCCACAAGCTCCAGGACGGAACGGATTACTACGGCATCAATCCGCTGGGTTATGTGCCCTTTCTGGTGCTGGACAACGGCGACACCTTGCACGAAGGTCCGGCCATTGTTCAGTACCTCGCCGACCTGGCCCCCGAAAAGAACCTGGCGCCGGCCAACGGCACCGTGGCACGCTACCACCTTCAGGAATGGCTGAACTTCATCAGTACCGAGGTGCACAAGGGCTTCAGCCCCTTGTTCAGCCCCGCAACGCCCGAAGACTTCAAGCCTGTGCTGCTCGGCAATCTGTTCAAGCGCCTGAGCTGGGTCAACGAGCAGCTCGCCAACAAGTCCTATCTGATGGGCGATCAGTTCACCGTGGCCGATGCCTACTTTTTCACGGTCACAGGCTGGGCCCAATTTGTGGGCCTGGACATCTCGGAACTCCAGCACCTTCAGGCTTATCGCGAGCGCATTCTGGCGCGCCCCGCAGTGCAGGCTGCCATGAAGGCAGAGGGCTTGCTCAAGTAAGTTTTTCGACACCCATGCAAACTCAAAAGCTCGGTACCCACCGAGCTTTTTTCATCTGGAGTTCTGCATGACCTCATTGTTCGAACCGATTGAAGCAGGCAGCCTGCGTCTGCCCAACCGCATTGCCATGGCACCGCTGACGCGCAACCGCGCGCCCGACGCGATACCCACGCCGCTGATGCAGACCTACTACGTCCAGCGCGCCTCCGCCGGTCTGCTGATCAGCGAAGGCACGGCCATCAGCCACCAGGGACAAGGCTATGCCGATGTGCCCGGTCTTTATGACGAAGAGCAACTGCGGGCCTGGAAAAAAGTCACCGATGCCGTGCATGCCAAGGGTGGCCGCATCGTCACCCAGCTCTGGCATGTGGGTCGCATCTCCCACAACGTGCTGCAGCCAGACAGCCAGTCCCCGGTCGCGCCCTCCGCGCTGACGGCCCGCTCCAAGACCTATGTGATCGACAAGCAGACGGGGCAAGGCCAGTTTGTTGCCACCTCGGCACCGCGCGCACTCCGGCAGCAGGAGCTGCCGGGCATTGTTCACAGTTTCGCCACCGCCGCGCGCGAAGCCGTACAGTCGGCGGGCTTCGATGGCGTGGAGCTGCATGCAGCCAACGGCTATCTGCTCGATCAATTCCTCAAGACCGGCACCAACCAGCGCAGCGACGACTACGGCGGCAGCATCGAGAACCGCGCCCGCCTGGTGCTGGAATGCGTGCGCGCTGTGGCCGATGCCATCGGTGCCGGCAAGGTCGGCATCCGCATCTCGCCGGTCACACCCGCCAATGACATCGTGGACAAAAACCCGCAGGTGCTGTTCGAATATCTGGTGCGCCAGCTCGCCCCGCTGGGCCTGTCCTATATCCATGTGATCGAAGGCGCAACAGGCGGTCCGCGCGAGCTGGCAGATCGCCCCTTCGACTACCAGGCGCTCAAGCAGGCCTATCGCTCTGCAGGCGGCAAGGGAGCCTGGATGGTCAACAACGGCTATGACCGCCAGTTGGCCACGCGCGCTGTGGAAAGCGGCTATGCCGATGTCGTGGCCTTCGGCAAGGCCTATATCTCCAACCCCGATCTGGTGCATCGTCTGCGCGACGATCTGCCGCTCAATGCCTGGAACAGCGAACGTTTCTACGGGGGCGGTGCCGATGGTTATACCGACTACCCCTCGGTTGCCTGCCAGTAACTTCAATCCATCAAGCCTCCAGCCCTTTCTCTGATTTGGCTGGAGCCTATCGAATAGAAAGCAAAAGCCCGGTGCATCACTGCAACCGGGCTTTTTTCATGGAACGAGCCGCTCAGGAATGAGCCGCTCGGGGCTCAGGCATGTTCCAGCAATTGCGCCTTCTGACCAGGCAAAGCAGTCTGCGCGGATGCAGGCACCGCCGGTGCCATGCCGGGATGGGCTGCGCCTCTGGGGCTGCGCATGACTGCATGCATCGCGCCGCCCGCCAGCTTGAACTGGCTGACCAGCTGTGCCAGTCGCGCCGCCTGCTCGCGCAGCGATTCTGCGGCGGCGGCAGACTCTTCCACCAGGGCCGCATTCTGCTGGGTCATGCGGTCGATATCACCCACGGCCTGATTGACCTGGCCGATGCCCAGCGACTGCTCGCTGGACGCCGCCGTAATCTCGCCGATGATGTCGCCCACACGCTGTGCGCTGTCCACGGTCTCCTGCATGGCCTTGCCTGCGCTCTCCACCTGGCGCGCGCCCACGTCCACGGTCTGCACGCTGGTGTTGATCAAGGACTTGATCTCGTTGGCGGCCTGGGCCGAACGCTGGGCAAGGCTGCGCACCTCGGCCGCCACCACGGCAAAACCACGGCCCTGCTCGCCGGCACGGGCCGCTTCCACAGCGGCATTCAGCGCCAGGATATTGGTCTGGAAAGCAATGGAATCAATCAGGCCGATGATGTCGCCGATCTTGCGGCTGGAGGCCGAAATTTCCTGCATGCTGTTGACGGCCTGGCCGACGATCTCGCCGCCCTGCACGGCCGTCGAAGAGGCCGAGGCTGCCAGCTGGTTGGCCAGCTGCGAAGACGATGCGGTCTGCTGCACCGTGGCCGTCAGCTGAGCCAGCGACGCGACGGTTTCCTGCAGATTGCTGGCAGTCTGTTCGGTGCGGGCCGACAGATCCTGATTGCCCGTGGCAATTTCCTGGCTGGCCGTGGCGATATTGCCGCTGGCATCGCGCACCTGGGCCACCGTGGTGCTCAGCGATTGCTGCATCTGGTCCAGCGCACGCTGCAGATCCGTCAGCTCATCCTTGCCGCTGACCTCGGCCCTGTGCGACAGATCGCCGCCGGCAATCGTCAGTGCCATCTGGCGGGCCACTTCAAGCGGACGGCAGATGGACAGCATGTTCAGCAAAGTCAGCGGAATCACCACCACCAGCGCCAGGATCACGGCCGCCACAAACATCCAGCGTGTCTGGTCGGCCACGTCGCGCTCGGCTGCGGCCAGTGCATTGGCCTGCTCACGCAGCAAGTTGTCCAGCTGCGCCAGCAGCTTGTCGGCCTCCATGACTTCGGCCAGAGCCTTGCCGCTCATGCGGTTGGCCGTGGTGGCCGAGTCATAGCCACCGGCTTCAAGCTGGCGCGCAACAGGCTCGAAGAGCTTTCGATAAGCGTCGATGTGCCCAATGATGCTCTTGGTCAGCTGTGCGTCCTGCGCGTTCTGGTCGGTCACAAACTTGCCCAATGTCACCTTGGATTTGTCGATGAACATGACCCATTGCTGATAGGCCTTGCGCACCTCTTCGGGCTTTTCGTACTGGATGACCATGTCCTTCTCGCTGGAACGGATGCCACCCAGCTCGGTGCGCAACTGCGCCATATGGCCCGATTTGACAAAGGCGTTGCTCAGAAACTCCTGGCTCATGTCCTGGATGCGGAACATGCCCAACATCCCGGCGCCGCCCAGCAGACTCAGCAACACCATCACCACACCAATGGCGCCCAGCATGCGCGTGCGGATGGTGAAGCCCCGCATCATTTCCAACAGACTCATGAATCCCTCTCCACTTTGAACGACTGGCATTGTCGGGCCAGAACTTGCAAATTGTTTCAGATTGTCACCGACACCAAGAAAAACCCGTGACTGCGATGCCCAAGCCATGGCGATCAGCAATATGACAAGTTCTTATCGGCAGTCTTTGCGGCTTATCAACCCTGCCGGCTTCATGTCTTGTCAAAGGCTTGACCTTGCCATGATGTTAGGGTTGACCATTCAAGACATGGAGTCCGCCAGTCCGGTCGACTCACTTTCTGAAGGAGCCATCCATGCAACAAGTTTTTGAAGTTCAAGGCATGACCTGCGGCCACTGCGAACGCGCCGTCACCAATGCCATCCAGGGCGTCGATGCCCAGGCGCAGATCAAGATCGACCGCGCTGCCAACCGAGTGGAAGTCGAAACCGGCGCCAGCCGCGAGGCTGTGGCAGCCGCCATTGCCGAAGAGGGCTACAAGGTAGCCTGAGCGCAGCCTCTCCCACCGCGCCAGCACCTCACGCGAGCCATCAGAAGGCCGCTGGCGCGTTTTTTCAGGATCGTCCATGCCCAACCACCCATCGACACAAAAAAACGCTCAAAACTGGCCTGTCGTCATCGGCGAGGCTGCACGCCGCGCCGGGGTTTCTGCGCGCATGGTGCGTCACTACGAGTCACTGGGCCTGCTGCCACCCGTGCACCGTACAGACAGCGGCTATCGCCAGTACACCGAAGCCGATGTGCATGCGCTGCGCTTCATCCGCCGCGGGCGCGATCTCGGCTTTTCCATGGACGAGATCGCCACCCTGCTCGGCCTGTGGCAGGACCAGGGCCGCGCCAGCAGCCAGGTCAAGGCCATCGCGCAAAAGCACATCGCCACGCTGACCGAGCGCATCGCCGCCATGCAGTCCATGCAGCGCACGCTGCAGACTCTGGTGCATTGCTGCCATGGGGATGACAGGCCGGACTGCCCCATCCTCGACGACCTGGCCAGCGCGGACACCGACCTGACGCCGGCCCATCACGAACCCAGGGCCCCCACTCCGAGAAGCCGGCGCAGGGCTGCGGCCTGAGGCTGCTCATGGGTTTCACGTGAAACCATCGCCGCCCACGCAGGGCCGCGTCAACAATGAGACATGTTGCACTGCAGCAAATACTGCAGAATACTCTGTGCGATGAATGCGGTTGCTCTCATTCATCTTTTCAAATCACTCAAGCACAAGCATTGCCGACGCGATGCAGGAGACAAACCATGAGCACCAGAGACATCTTCGTTGTCAGCGCCGCGCGCACGGCCATCGGCACTTTTGGCGGCAGCCTCAAGGACGTTCCCAACGCCCAGCTGGCCACCACCGTGGTCAAGGCCGCCATTGCGCGTGCCGGCATCGCTGCCGACACCGTGGGTCATGTGGTGATGGGCAACGTCATCCCCACCGACACGCGCGACGCCTACCTGTCCCGCGTGGCGGCGGTGGACGCCGGCTGCCCCATCGAAACCCCTGCCTTCAACGTCAACCGCCTGTGCGGCTCTGGCCTGCAGGCCATCGTCTCGGCAGCTCAATCGATTGCGCTGGGCGACTGCGAAGTGGCCATTGGCGCCGGCTCCGAATCCATGAGCCGCGGCCCCTACTTCGACATGTCCGCGCGCTGGGGCGCACGCATGGGCGATGCCAAGAGCATCGACTACATGCTGGGCATCCTGCACGATCCCTGGCAAAAAATGCATATGGGCATCACCGCTGAAAACGTGGCCGAGCGCTACAAGATCAGCCGCGTGATGCAGGACGAGCTGGCCGTCATCAGCCAGCAGCGCGCCGCTGCCGCCATCGAGGCCGGCCGCTTCAAGGAGCAGATCGTTCCCGTGGAAATTGCCAGCCGCAAGGGCGTGGTGCTGTTCGACACCGACGAACATGTGCGCGCGGCCACCACGCTGGACACCCTGGCCGGCATGAAGCCCGCGTTCAAGAAGGAAGGCGGCACGGTCACCGCCGGCAACGCCTCCGGCATCAACGATGGCGCGGCTGCCGTGCTGATGATGAGCGAGCAGGCTCTGAAGTCTTCCGGCGCCAAGCCCATTGCCCGCCTGGTCGGCTACGCCCACGCCGGCGTCGAGCCCGCATACATGGGCATCGGCCCGGTCCCCGCCACGCAGAAGGTGCTGGCGCGCACCGGTCTGAAGATCGAACAAATGGACGTGATCGAAGCCAACGAAGCCTTCGCCGCCCAGGCCTGCGCCGTGATTCAGGAGCTCGCTCTGGACCCTGCCAAGGTCAACCCCAACGGCTCCGGCATCTCCCTGGGCCACCCCGTGGGTGCCACCGGCGCCATCATCACCACCAAGGCGCTATACGAGCTGCAGCGCACTGGCGGCCGCTACGCGCTGGTGACCATGTGCATCGGTGGCGGCCAGGGTATTGCCGCGATTTTCGAGCGCGTCTGATCCCCGCGTTTCCGGGAACCTGAAACGCCCATGAAAAAGGCCTGCCGGAGAGATCTGGCAGGCCTTTTTTGATAGCTTCTTGCGCTTTCTAGTGCTTGATTTCAGCATTAATAAATACTGAATTCATTGCCTGGAAAGCGCAGACAGCTACAGCATCAATAGCGTCAAAACGGTGCCTCTTCCGGGGCCGTATCGGCGGGCGCCGTGGCCGGCCCGGTGACCGTCCCCTGGCTCCGCCCCTGTGCCAGACGCACGGGCAGAGTTTCTGCGGCAGGAGCCGACGACAGCGATGCAGGCAGGCCGTCGCCCAGGCCCGTGCGCCCTTCCCCGCCCAGCGCCTCGATCAGATCGGGAATCAGGCGCGAGAGCTCGCCCGTGGCAATCGCCACATCGGTATCGAAACCGCCATCGTCCTGGCTGTTGCCGTCCATCACTGCGTCGAGCAACGCGATCTTCTTGATCTGCAGACCTTCGCTGAGCACAAAGCTCACGCGGTCGTCCCAGGTCATGGCCAGCTTGGTCGGCAGCTTGCCATGCTCGATGTGCTGGCGCACCTCGTCGATATCGAGCGGGTGGCGCGCATAGCGCACCACGGCCTTGGACTCATCGGCGGCCTTGAGCTCGCACTCGCGGTCTATGGAAAAACCTGCAGGCGGCTCCTGCGTTATCAGCCAGTGCGCCATGGCGGCCTGCGGACTGGTCTGCGTATCCAGCAGCGCCACCGCAAAGCCCGGCAGGCCTTCGACCAACAGCGTCACGATCTCGTCGGCACGGCCTTGTGCACTGGTATCGAGCACCAGCGTGCGCGCCTGCGCATCGATCCAGACCCACATGGCTCCCTGCTTGGTAAAGGCCATGGGCAGCAGGTCCAGCTTGGCCTCGTCCTTGAGCTCCTTCTTCTCCTTCTTGCCGGGCTTGCGGCCCTCGGTCTTTTCGATGTGCTCGGCCTTCTCGTTGACCTTGCGGTTGAGCACGCTGGCCGGCAGCATCTTGGACTCGCTCATGAAGCGCATCACCCACTGGCCGGCCACGCTTTCCGCCAGCGGACCATGGGCCTCGCCACGCGGCGGCACCCAGCCCACGGAACGCTCCTGGGTCGCGCCGCACTCCTCAAACACCGTCTTTTGCAGCGCATCTTCGAGCTGCTGCAGATCGCCCTGCCAGCTCTCGGCAATGCGATAAACAATCATGTTCTTGAACATCAAAAACCTTTGCTAAACCTTCAATCGTCGCCAGCTCCTGCAGCTGGATCTCGCGGAAAAAAATCGGCCGCCAATGCAGCCCATGCATGCATTGTTGCGCAGTCGCAGCCACTCAAACTTATCAAATCTTTACAGAGCGGCTGCAAAACCTCACGTCTCAGAAACATGGGGGGTCCACACTTCAGTCATCCGCTACCGAATGCCCATTCAGGAGCAAGACCAGGCGGCCACTTCTTCCACTTCAACCGAAAAGGAAACAGACATGACCCGCTTTCGCCAGACATTGACCAGCGCCGCTGTGGCAACCGCCCTGCTCGCCTCGCTGAGCCTGCCCAGCTTTGCCCAGACCACCGCTGCCGCCGAGCAGCCTGCCGCAGCCCAGAAAGCGCCAGAGCCGCACAAGCACCAGCGTGGTGACAAGCGCGGCGACCGCATGGAGCATATGAAGCAGCGCATGGAAAAACTCAAGGCCGATCTGAAGCTGACGCCTGCGCAGCAAACTGCCTGGACCACCTACACCCAGGCCATGAAGCCCGGTGAACGCCCTGCCCCCGGCGACCGCGAAGCCTTTGCCAAGCTGACCACGCCCGAGCGCATCGACAAGATGCGTGAAATGCGCGGCAAGCGCATGGCGGAAATGGACCGCCGTGCCGAAGCCACCAAGGCCTTCTACGCCCAGCTCAATGCCGAGCAGAAAAAGACCTTCGATGCGGCCACCCTGCACATGCACCATCAGCGCGGTGAGCACCATCACGGCCACCATGGCGGCAAACCCGGCCAGGAGCGTCCCGCAGCTCCAGCCCCTGCGGCAAAGTAAGCCGAGTTCAATCGCCTTCTCCATAAAAGCCCCCGGTCGTCATGACCGGGGGCTTTTTTCATTTCGATGTCAATTGGCTGACTACCAACGCAAGCGCTTGCCGACAGAACATTTATTCACAAGCTTCTAAATTCATATCCACAGAGGGAGCGAAATCCAGGCATGACCCAAGCATTGATGTCGCGACCAGATTCAAAACATTTAGATGGCAATTGACATGAAAAAACTGCAATTGGCAACGAATCTCGTAATCCCGATGCTGATCAGCCTGGGCAGCCCCATGCTTCATGCACAGCCTGTTCAAGCATCGACGACCGGCCTCTATCTGCAATACGGCTCGGCGGAGCACAGCACCGACAGCTGGACAGGCGGCGTCATCCTCCCCTGGAACTGGAGCTACGCCCTTGGCTCGGGTCGGATGACGGGTTACTGGGATCTCTCTGTCAGCCGCTGGTCGGCCGACTATCAGGGCGGCAATCGTTCAACCTGGGTTCTGGGAGCACAACCCACATTGCGCTGGCGTCCCTCTCAAGGCCAGTCTCCCTGGTTCCTGCAAGCCGGCCTGGGCGTGAGCTATGCCATCAACCACCGCTTCATCACCGATCACAAGGAATTTTCGACCCGCTACAACTTTGCCAGCCATATAGGCATCGGCTACCTGTTTGGCGAGCAACTGAAAAACGAGATCAGCCTGCGCTTCGAGCACCAGTCCAATGCAGGCATCAAGCGCCCCAATCCGGGAGAGAACTTTCTTCAGCTGCGATACGCACGCCACTTCTGAATTCCCGGGGCAGCGCTATCCGGGTCGACCTGGCCGCCCAACGGGCGGCTTTTTTCATGCTTTGCAGCGGTTGCACGGCCTGTGAATAAACATGGTGATAAAAGCCAAGGAAATTTTCTGTTTTCCACAGCCAGGCTGGCTTCTGGAAAGTTGTTCCCAAATCAATGACATCGGCAGCCCATGTAAGGGCACAGACTTTGTAAAAGCCTAAGTTATTGATTTTAAATGAACTTAATTACTTATCAACAATTAAGTGGACTACTTACTATTACTACTAAGTAAAAAGATAAGACTAGAAATAACAACTTTGGCCGAAGTGTACACAGCAATCGGAGATGGTCTGAATAAAAAAAGAGGCTGATCAGATCCACTTCAAGAAGTTCTTGCTACATCACACCCTTGACATCCGATGTGCTCAAGCATGTCTTCATCAGTTGTTCACTATAAAAATAATAGCTAACAGAGTATATATATCAACGGATAAAGAGAATTTATTGCCCATCAACAGAAAAATGGATTTCTGTGGATAAGCAGATATCAACTTTCATGTTTTCCACAAAAATATGGAAGAAGGCCAAGTTGTTCATGGATCGAGGACAGCAGCAACCGTCATTTGTCTCCATGTTTGTCATTACGCAAGATGCTTGATTTGCCTTGAGTTTTTAAAGTTATCAACAGCAGATGCCAAGTCTTACTACTACGACTATATTTTTATAAAACTTCTAAAGAACAACTGAAGGCAAAGTCGCAGGCAAGAGCCCGGGCCATGCAAAACTGCAGCTGATCAGGCGCTCCAATCCCTTTGATTCAGAGGGAAGTTCAGAAAAAAAGGGCTTTGGGAAAATTGACGCGCCAGATCTCGAAAAATTGGCGTAAGATGCGCCTCCTCAATGATCGGAGGTGGGGATAAATTCCCATTGAAGAGTCTTTGAAGCGACTGTTATCCACAGAATGTTATGAACAGCTGGGGGAAACTGGCCAGAAGTGCGTGCAATCGATATCAGCCATGATTGCGCCCTACTCATTCAAAAAAATTCAATGATCTATAGATCCTTGTTTTAAAAGAACTTTTCGCTTGTCGGTGGAGCAAGACCCGGACCAGATATGGCAAGCGCTGGGAAAGTGCGGCACCCGCCAATACCGACAGGTCTGAAATCCGGAGTTGCTCAACAACCATGGGGTATGCAGCGCACCTGCCCGGCTGCGCCGCTTCGGGCAAGACCTTGCGGGTTGCCAGTCCTGCAAGACGGATGCCGTCTCGCATTGCCCGGCAACTGTTAGAAAAATTACAACTGCGCGGAGTGCGCCGGGACTGAGTGAACGTGCGCAGGAAGGGCGCTGCAGCAGTGCAGAAAAGAGCCATGCTGCAAAGGCCTGGAGCGCTGAAAACCTGCCTCAGGAATGGCGCAAAAGAGCAGCGAAACGGCCTTGGATCAGCAGTGTGAAAGGCGCGCTTCGCTCAGGACTTCAAGGCATTGAAACAGGGCGCCGTTGCAGCGTGAAGGGCGGCAGGCCCTTGATGAGCAATTGGCCGTAGCTGGTGCCCGTCAGGCGGCGGTCATAGCAGTACACATGGGCCTGGTCTTCCTCGGTCCGGATGGCACGGCCTACCCACTGGGCCAGGCGAATGGCCGTGGCCGGCACCACCAGCTCGTTGAAGGGGTTGCGGCCGCTGCTGCGCAGCCATTCGGCTCTTGCCTCGCCAACAGGGTCATCGGGCGGAGCAAAGGGCAGCTTGGTGATGAACAGGGACTCGCAGAGCGCTCCGGGCAGGTCCAGTCCTTCGCCAAAGGACTGCATGCCGAAGATGATGGAGGGCTCGCCCATCGCCACGGCCTCACGATGGCGTGCCAGCAGAGTCTGGCGGGGCAGGGCGGTCTGCACCAGCACCTGGTTGCGCATGCTGGTGGAAAGCGCATCCACGGCCTGGCGCATCTGCTCGCGGGATGTGAACAGGACCAGTGCGCCGGCCTCTATGCGGCTCAGATCGTTCAGCAGGGCCTCGACCATCTCCTCGGTAAAGCGGGCGGCTTCGCGCGGGTCTGAGGCCGTTTCACGGGCCACCAGAGTGCCCTGGCGCGCATAGTCGAATGGGCTGGGCACTTCCAGCGTGGTGACGGAATCGTCATTGGCCAGCCCCGCTTCGCGCAGAAAGAAGTCGAAGTGGCCGCAGCTGGTCAGCGTGGCGGATGTCAGCACCGCACCGCGTACCTGCGACCACAGGTGCTGGCGCAGGGTGGAGCCGGGCTGTATGGGGCTGGCATGGGCCTTGACCACGATGAACTCGCCGTCCATCTCCAGCGTGAACCACTTGGCATGGGGCACCATCTTGCCGTCGCCATCGCTCTCGTTGTTCTGCAGCAGCAATTGCGTGGTGTTGAAAATGGCTTCCAGCCTGGGCGCCAGGGCGCCTACCTGCGCATAGACGGTGGACAGGCGCTGTGCTTCCTCGGGTTGTTCCTTGATTTCGGCACGCAGGGCCTTGGAGACGGCACGCAGCGCATCCAGAAAGCCGTCGGCATGGTGCGCAATCTGTCCCAGAGGCTCCAGAAGGGCCTCTGGCAGCATTCCGCGGGGTGCCCGTACCCTGGCTGGCCCATAGCTGTCTTTCTGCGATTTGAGAGTCTCTCCGTAGTGCTCCATGACCAGTCGCGCCAGCTCCTGCATCTGCTGGCGCAGCTGACCCGCATGCTTGGGCACGTCGGCCAGTTCCTCGACTTCGGCGACCTGGTTCACGCGCAGCGCACGGCTGGCCAGCTTGTCGATCCAGCCCAGGCGGCTCAGATCCATCTCGCCGGCAAATTGGTCCAGAGCCGTGGAGGGCAGGTGGTGGGCCTCATCGAGCACGAGCAGGCAATTGTCCAGCTCGGGCAGCAGCTTGGAGCCCAGCGAGGAAAGCAGCAAATCATGATTGGCGACAATGACTTGCGCCGCCACCAGGTCTTTGCGGCGTTCGTAATAGACGCAGTTGCCGAAGGCCGGGCAGTGCTTTCCGGTGCATGAAGAGGACTCGGCTGCCACGGGGCTCCAGGCCTCGGCCTCAGGCGGGGTCTCCAGCGAATCGCGGTCGCCGTTCCAGGCCTCCGTGGCCAGCGCATCGGCCATGGATTTGTAGAACTGCATGCGGGCCTGCAGTTCATGCTGAGGACGGCTGAACTTGGTCTGGCCCTGCTCATCGCCAAACAGATCGTCCATCTCGTCCTGTGCTTCCCCCGTGCTCGCCAGACGTTCCAGCTTGAGTTTGCAGACAAAGCGGCCACGCCCCTTGGCCAGTGCGAATTTGAATGGCTGGTCCAGCTTTTGCGCCAGAGCCGGCAAATCCTTGTTCACCAGCTGTTCCTGCAGCGCCACCGTGGCTGTGGAGATCAGCACGCGCGTGCCGCGCGACAGCGCCATGCGAATGGCCGGAATGCTGTAGGCCAGCGATTTTCCGACCCCGGTTCCGGCTTGCACGACAGCGATGGCACGACGCGGTTCTGGCTCGCCTTCATCGACTTTTCCGAGCTGGGCCTGGCTCAGCGTTTGCGCGATCTGGGCCGCCATTTTTCGCTGTCCATCACGACTGCGAAACCCCGGCATGGCCCCGACCACGGCATCAAAGGAATTCAGGGCCTCTTCAGCCCACTTTTTTTCATGCATTTCAGCGTTTTTTGAGACGCAAAGACGCTGTGCTTTGGCGTTTTATAAGTATTCGTACAGAGATATGTATCAAATAAGATTGAATTTCTTATGTGATACGGCATACAAAACAGGGGAGTTTGTATGTTCTGCGCTTGTATCCAGTGGGCGGTTTCAATGAAACTTTTCCACCACTTGTATGTGACTTGTTCATTGTAGTTGTGGATTCCGTCCATGGTAGTTACCAAGAAACTTATCCACAGAGATATCCGAGAATTGGCCTGTACATATCCTGGAGACAACCATGTATTCATGTCTGTGGATATGGTTGTTAAATTTTTATGAATAAAAAGCTTTTTCTAGATTTCGATACTGCTGAGATTTTTCGGGATCTGCATAGTTTTCAAGCGCTGTGAGTAAGTTTATCCATGGCTTGTATCGCTCTTGCAGGGTATAGAGTTCTCAGTTTATCCACAGGTTCGAAGGATCTGCTCATGAAGGCATGCAGGCTCTGAATTTTCCACTGATGACGGTCATGCCGCTGGTTTGTATGCCAGAGCGGTCATTTCTGTTGAAATCCGGGATGCGGAGGAGGGAGGGGCGCAATCTATCCACTGCGTGGATAACTTCAAAGCTCTACTTTTGATAGTAGATATCCATTGCTTATCAATGGATTGATCGTGTTTTCTGAGGAATTCAGAGATCAGGCGTGGCCTTGGCTTTGGTCACGATTTTTGGCTACTTTTAATACTCATGTATGAAAAAATACATGAAAAATGCCTGTTTTTTGAGCAATTGACAGATGCTGTCAATGAATTGCCTGAAAAACGGGCAATTCGTCGAGTCTGCAGGCTGATTTCCCTGTTCAACCCTGGCCCGGCTGCTCTCTGGTCGTGCTTGTACCTGTGTCCGGTCTTACCAAACCGTAATGCGTGTGTCATCCACGCAGCTGGGGGCTGTTCCTAGCATGGTGGCATCACTGCAAGTGAAGCCGCGGACCAGCTCGTCACTTGCCAGTCATGGAAAAGGGTGAACGATGAACAAAAGCCTTGTGGGACTGCCGGGAGCGGCACATTTACCAAACTGGACATGGGCAAGACTGCCGGTGGTGGCTGCGGCCATTGCCGTGGCGGGTCTGTTGGGTGGCTGTGATGCCTCCAAGGCCACCGAGGAAGCGAAGAAACCGGTTGCGCAGCTGCCCAAAGGCTTTATTCAGGTCAAGCCGGAATCCGTGAAGATGCTGGAGATCGCGCCCGTGGCCGATCCGCAAGGGGTGCAGATGGCCTGGGCTCCTGCGCACGTGGCGTTTGTCGAGGATCGTGTGGCTTCGGTTGCAGTGCCGTTATCGGCGCGTGTCGTGGCTGTCAATGCGCATGTGGGCGATATGGTCAAGGCCGGTGATTTGCTGGCGACGCTGGTCAGCCCCGATGCACTGCGCACCCGCTATGACGTGGCTGCGGCCAAGACCGCACACGACGTGGCTGTGGTGGAAGCCCAGCGCCAGCAGACCATGGTGGACAAGGGCGTGGGCGTGGAAGTCGATCTGCGTGCCGCGCAGGCCAAGCTGCGTGAAACCTCGCAGGAGCTTGGTCGTGCACAGGGCACGGCAGCGCTGCTGGGCTCCGGTGGCGGCGATCGGATCGAGCTGCGCGCACCGCGTGCCGGCATCGTGGCCGAGCGCAAGGCTGTGGTGGGTACCGCTGCCGAGCCGGGAGCGGCGCTGTTCATGATTGGCGATCCCCAGGCCATGAATGTGGTCGCAGAGGTATTCGAGTCCGATCTGCCCGGCATTCGTCTGGGCAGTTCCGTGCAGGTCGAGGTACCGCAGCTGCCCAAGCCGATCAAGGGCACGGTCCGTCATCTGGGGGCTACGCTGGACAAGGAGTCGCGCCGCGCTGCCGTGGTGGTGGAGCTGAGCGAACAGAACCCGGTGCTGCGTCCCGGCATGCAGGCCAAGGTGGGCGTGCAGTTGTCGAATCTGCAGGAGATGCTGATTCCCGTCACTGCCGTGCTCATCAAGGATGAGAGCCGCAGCGTGGTCTATGTGCAGCATGAGAACAACCAGTTCGAGGCACGCGTGGTGACGCTGGGGCGTCCATCGCGCGGCATGGTGCCGGTGATCAGCGGCCTCAAGGTCGGTGAGAAGATCGTGGTGCGTGGTGGCCTGCTGCTCGACGGCGCGGCCAGTCAGCTGCTGTAGTCCCGGCAGGAGTCTGAACCATGCTGCGTTCATTTATTGCATTTGTCGTCCATCGCCGGCTGCTGGCGCTGTGCGCCACGCTGGCGATTGCCATCTATGGCGTCTACGCCTATCTGCAGACGGCCATCGAAGCCTATCCTGACGTGACCAATGTGCAGGTCGGCGTGATCACCCAGGCACCGGGGCTGGCTCCTGAAGAAGTGGAGCGCCAGATCACCCAGCCGCTGGAGCGTGAGCTCAACGGTACGCCGGGTCTGATATCGCTGCGCTCGGAGAGCTATTTCGGCCTCTCCATGATCAATCTGGTCTTCAACGACGACGCGAAAAGTTTCACCGCGCGCGCCGAGGTTTCGCAGCGTCTGCCGCAGGCGGATCTGCCCAACGGCGTGACGCCTGAAATGGCGCCTGACTACACGCCGCTGGGCAAGATTTTCTACTATCGCCTGCAAAGCGACAGGCACACTCTGGCGCAGCTGCGCACCGAGCAGGAATGGCATGTGGTGCGCGTGCTCAAGCAGGTGCAGGGCGTGGCCGACGTGGTGAGCATTGGCGGCTTCGTCAAGGAGTTCCACGTTGAAGTGGACCCCGAGAAGCTATACAGCCTGGGCCTGTCTCTGGACGATGTGAGCGATGCACTGTCCAAGTCCAACCGCAACGTCGGCGGTGGTCTGATGCGCCGCGGCGAACAGTCCTTCATCATTCGCGGTATCGGCCTGTTGCGCAATCCGCAGGAGATTCAGGATGTGGTCGTTGCCATGCGTGGCAAGGCTCCCGTGACCATCGGTGACGTGGCGCGTGTCGCGCAGTCGCATACGCCGCGTCAGGGCTCGGTGGGCATGGACGACCAGAACGATGTGGTGCAGGGCATTGTGCTGCTCAAGCGCGGCGCCAACCCTTCCATCGTGCTCGATGACATTCATGCCAAGGTCGATGAGCTCAACAGTGGCGGCCTGCCTGAAGGCATGCACATGGTCACCAACTATGACCGCTCAGATCTGGTGGGCCATACGCTCAAGACCGTGCAGCACAACCTGCTGTTCGGGGCCACGCTGATCGTGGCCGTGCTGTGGCTGTTCCTGCGCAGCCTGCGTGGCTCGCTGATCGTGGCCACCGTGATTCCGCTGTCGCTGCTGGTGGCCTTCATCGGCCTGCACTGGCTGGGCATGCCCGCCAATCTGATCTCCATGGGAGCCATCGACTTCGGCATCATGGTGGACGGTGCCGTGGTGCTGGCCGAGAACATCATCCGCAATGCACGCCAGCGAAAGCCGCAGACGGCGAACGACATGCGCCACATCATTGTGGATTCGGCCGTTGCCGTGGCCAAGCCCACGCTGTTCGCCATGGCCATCGTGATTGCGGCGCTGATTCCCGTGTTCTCGCTGCAGAGCATCGAAGGCCGCATCTTCCGCCCGCTGGCCATGACCTACAGCTTTGCCCTGCTGGGCGCGCTGGTGTTTGCCATGGGGCTGGTGCCTGCGCTGTGCGCCTTGATGCTCAAACCCAAGCATGTGATGGTGGAAGAGCCCAAGATCTTCGACCGCGCGCATCATGGCTACCAGCACTGGATCGCCAAGGTGCTGGGCGCCGCCAAGCGCCGCACGGCCGTGATTGCCGTGTTCGTGAGCGTGCTGGTGGTGGCCGGGGTTTCAGCCAGGTGGCTGGGCACCGAGTTTCTGCCCGAGCTCGATGAGGGCGATGCCTATGTGCTGGTGCAGATGCCTGCCTCCATCTCGCTGGAAAAAGGCCAGGAAGTGCTGCGCGATGTGCGTCTGCGTCTCAAGGTCTTCCCCGAGGTGATCACCGTCACCACGGAGCAGGGTCGCCCCGAATCGGGCACCGACAACGAGACGCTCAATCTGGCCAAGGTGCTGGTGCGCCTCAAGCCTCATGGCGATTGGCGCAAGGGCTTGACCAAGCCCGCACTGATCGAGGAAATGCGTGCGACGCTGGGTGAAATTCCCGGCGTGGCCTTCAACTTTGCGCAGCCCATTCGCGACAGCGTGGAAGAGTCCACATCGGGCGCGCGCGGCCAGGTGGTACTCAAGCTGTTCGGCCCCGATATTCCCACCCTGCGCGGCATTCTTCAGCAGACCAAGTCGCTGGTGAAAGGCATCGACGGAGTGGTTGACCTGGATCTGTATCGCGATGCTCCGGCACCGCAGGTGCATGTGCAGTTCGATCGCCAGGCGCTGGCACGCCAGGGCATCGCCATGGAAGACGCGCAAAAGACGCTGGAAGTGGCCCTGGCAGGCAATGTGGCCACCACTCTGTGGGAGGGTGAATTCCCCGTACCGGTGCGCGTGCGTCTGCCCTATGTGGACCGCATGGACGAGGAGCGCATTCGCAACATCGCCATACCGCTGCCCGATGGTGGTTCGGTCCCCCTGGGATCGGTAGGTACGGTCAGCATGAAGATCGGCAACTCCTCCATTTTCCGCGAAGGCAATGCGCGCTATATGGCGCTCAAGTTCAACGTGGAAGGCCGCGATATTGGCTCGGTGGTGAAGGACACGCTGGCCACCTTCAAGCAGAACGTGAAGCTGCCCGAAGGCTACCAGGCCGTCTGGGGCGGCGAGTGGGAGAACCAGCAGCGTGCGGCTGCACGCCTGAAGGTGGTGGTGCCGCTGTCTCTGGTCATCGTCTATGCCCTGTTGTTCGGCGCGCTGGGCCAGGCCCGCAGCGCCGGCATCATCCTGCTGTGCGCACCGTTCGCCATGGTGGGTGGCATCGCAGCCTTGCATCTGGCACACATCGAGCTGTCCATCAGCGCGGCCATCGGCTTTATCGCCTTGCTGGGTCAGGTGGCTCTGGCGGGCTTGCTGGTGGTCTCTGCGGTCGAGGATTTGCGCCGCCAGGGCATGCCCCTGATGCAGGCGCTGATCGAAGGTGCAGCCGAGCGCATGCGCTCCATCATTTTGGTGGCTTTGCTGGCGCTGCTGGGCCTGCTGCCCATGGCTCTGTCTACCGGCGTGGGTAGCGAAACCCAGCGCCCCTTTGCCTCGGTCATCGTTGGCGGCATGGTGGTGCTGCCACTGGTGGCGCTGGTGCTGCTGCCCGTGCTGTATGCCTTGCTGGGCCCCAAGAACATGTTGACGCAGGAAGAACGTGATGAAAGCGCTCAAGATGAATAAGTGGCACTCTCTGGCCATGGCCGCAGCACTGTGCTGCGGTGCTTTCAGCGGCATAGGCCATGCTGCCGAGGCTATGGATGCAGCCGCACAGAGCAATGCTGCAGCGGGCCGTCTGGCGGCCCCTGCACAGCCTGTGACCCTGCAGGAATATCTGCGCATCGTCGTGCAGAACCAGCCCAATCTGGCGGCAGATCGCATGCAGCTGGATCTGGCAAAGGCAGACAGCAAAACGGCTGCCACCATACCCAATCCCGCCATGCACTACTCCAGCAAGCGCGGAGAAAAGGAATGGGGTGTGGAGCAGGCCATCCCCATCTTCGGCCAGCGTGGCATGCGCATCGAGAACGCCAGGCTGGGCGAGAAGGCCGCCGCGGCCAATGCCGATGTCGCAGTCGCCGTCACCATGAGCGATGCAGCCCATGCCTTCAATGAGCTGCTGGTGGCCCAGCAGCGCTATCAGGTGTGGTTGGCTGCCCGTGATGAGCTGGAGAAGGCCGGCAACATTGTCAAGGGCCAGATCGAAGCAGGCACGCGCAGCCGCTATGACGGCGCGCGCCTTAACCTGCAACAGGCCCAGATGAGCATGCAGGTCAGCAAGGCTCAGGCCGCCTTGCGGGATGCAGCATCACGCGTGGCCAGCATTGCGGCCTTGCCGCAATGGCAAGTACGTGTGGAAGGCAGCCTGCAGGCTACTGACATTCGCAAGGCAGCCAGCTACGAGCAGCTGTGGAACCAGGCGCAGACCCAGTTGCCGAGTCTGCGTGCCGCGCAGGCCGAGCTCGACAGGTCGCGCCAGAAAATCAAGCTGGAGCAGCGTGAAGCATTGCCCACGCCATCCTTTGGTCTGGCCCGCATTCGCAACAGCGTGGATGGCAGTTTCAACCAGGTGGGTGTGAGTGTGGAGATCCCGCTGTTCGACCGCCGTCAAGGCCCCATCGAGCGCGCCAAGGTCGAGGCCGATCAGGCCGAGCTGCGCCGCGATGCGGCTGTGCTTGCCGCCCAGTCCGAGCTGCAGCGCGCCCTGCAGCAACTGTCGCTGCGCCGAACGGCCGTGCGCGACTACGAGAAGGAAGGGCTGGCGCAGATTGCGCCGCTGCACCAGATGGCACAAGACGCCTACAAGCTGGGCAAGGGCACGATTCTGGAGCTGATTGATGCGCTGGGCTCGATCACCGAGCACAGGCTGGAGCATCTGGAGCTGGTCAAGGACATGCTGGATGCGGAGTGGGAAGTGCGTCTGGCCAGCGGCGATCTGCCACAGGTGCAGCCTTGAGCGAGGCGAGGGAGATGGCACAAACCCCTGTACCACCTCCTGATGCTGCTGCATCGCCGGCTGCGAAGGTGGAGGCAACGGCTTATAGTGTCTGTCCACCAACGGCCAGAGACAGACTCAGCATGTACCGCTACCTCATCATCGAAGACGATGCGCTCAACGCGCGTTACATCGCTGAAGGGTTGCGCCAGCAAGGCGCGCATGTCAGCGTCTGCGGTGACGGCGTGCAAGGCATTGCACAGGCCGTTGGCGAGAACTGGGATGTCATCATCCTCGACCGCATGTTGCCCAATGGCTTTGACGGGCTGCAGATTCTGCAGACACTGCGCTCCATGGGAAAACAGACGCCGGTGCTGGTGCTGAGTGCCTTGTCTGCCACCGACGAGAGAGTGCGCGGGCTCAAGGCCGGCTGCGATGACTATCTGACCAAGCCCTTTGCATTTTCCGAGCTGTCGGCAAGGCTCGAAGCCCTGGTGCGCCGCGCCCAGATCCCGGCTCCCACGCGCGAGATGCAGGTGGCCGATCTGCGCGTCAACCTGATTTCGCGCAGCGCAGAGCGCGCCGGCCAGCCGCTGTCGCTGCAGCCGCGCGAGTTCCGCCTGCTGGCGTTCCTCATGCAGCACGCGCACCAGATCGTCACGCGCACCATGCTGCTGGAGTCGGTCTGGGATTACCGCTTCGATCCGCAGACCAATGTGATCGACGTGCACATCAGCCGCCTGCGCAGCAAGGTGGACAAAGGCTTTGCCACGCCTCTCATTCATACCGTGCGCGGTGTGGGATACAGCCTTTCGGACCAGCCGCAAGACCTGCCCGAGGTGGTCTGATGATGCGCTCCAGACCCTGGAGTTCGCTGGCCTTCAGGCTGGCACTCAGCTATGGCGGCCTCCTGGTTCTGACCATGGCCATTGTGCTGGCCGTCTTCTATGTGCAGACCGTGGGCGTGGTGCGGGTGAGGCTCGACAAGCAGGCTGAAAACCATGTGCGCAGACTGACCGAGCACTCGGCCAAATACGGCCCCGGAGCGCTGGAAAGCGAGATACTGCAGACCATTCGTGACGGTGTGAATACCGACACGGAAATCCTCATTCTCATGAACCCGCAGGGCGAGACCATTGTCAGCAATGCCGAGGTCTATCCTCCGCGCAAGCTCAGCATCATGGGCGTGCGCGAGCTGACCGTGAAGCGCAACGGGCGGCTGATGGTGGGCCGGGTTGCCGTGGTCGAAATGCCCAATGGCAATCTGCTGGCCGTAGGCAGCGACATGCAGCTGCAGCGCGACATGGAGGAGCTGTTCGGTCAGGCCAGCTTGCTGGCGGCCGTTGCGGCCTGCATCATGGCCCTGATAGGTGCCATGGTCTTCAGGCGTGTGGTGGATGAGCGCGCGGCAGCCATTCGCAACACCATGTCGCGCGTTGCGGCGGGCGATTTGCGACAGCGCATTCCGGTCGATCAGCGCGGCGATGAATTCACGCTGCTCAACCGCGATATCAACGCCATGCTCGATCGGCTCGAGCAGTTGATGGAAGGCATACGTCATGTCTCCAACAGCATTGCGCACAACCTCAGAACGCCGCTGACGCGCATCCTGCTGCGCCTGCGCAACGCACAGCAGGCCAGCCCCGAAATGCAGTCCGCCACACTGGCGCTGGTGGCCGAAGAAGTCGCTGAACTCGGTGTGGTGTTCGAGAAGCTTTTGCAGATTGCCGAAGTGGAAAGCGGAGCCAGCCGCAAGAGCTTTGCGCCGGTTGATCTGCAGGCCTTGCTGGTCGATGTGGTGGACTTCTACGAGCCGCTGGTGGAGGACGCCGGCGGCATTCTCAGGCTGGATGTGCAGCAAGGTGTTCAGGCCCTGGGCGATGGTGACTTGTTGGCCAGCGCCGTCTCCAATCTTGTTGATAATGCTATCAAATACGGAGCGTCATCCGATGATGTTCATGGCGCTGACGTGCTGCTGCGTGCGGCCCCAGCGCAGGAGCAGGGCAGCGATGGCGCATGGGGGGTGGAGATCACCGTGCAGGACCAGGGACCGGGCGCAGATCCTCAGACTCTGGAGAAAATGACCACCCGTTTCTATCGCGCAGAATCGGATCGCCCAGGCTACGGACTGGGCCTGGCCAGCGTGCTGGCCATTGTCCAGCTGCATGGCGGCAAGCTCAGTTTTCACAACGCCAATCCGGGCATGGTGGCGCGCATCTGGCTGCCTGCCGTGGCCGATGTCTGAAGCGCTGCCCAGAAGCTTTCAGATCTGCGAAAGCGCCTTGTTGCCGTAGGCACAGAACCCAGGTTTTGGCCCCTTCTTGGGATGCAATCTGCAGGTCTCCGGGCGCTTTTCATAGACTGTGCAACGGCGCGTGTTCTTGTCCAGAAAGTTGCAGTCTCCGCCTGCCCGGCGGGCCATGGTGAAGATCTCGTGCTTGGGGTTGAAGTGGTCGATCAGGCGCATCTTCAGCAGCCGCTTGGCGATCAGCTTGGGCTCGATGTTTTCGACCTCGAAAGGGTCCACCAGTTCCAGGCGCACCAGATCAGGCAGGCGTACCTCCAGCGGCATGGTGCAGCAATTGGCTGCGCAGCTGTCGCACATGCCGGCCTTGTACTTGCTCCAGGTTTCCAGGCGGTCGACGTCAACAATGCGGATGGAGGATTTCATTTCGGGTGGGGCACTTCTGGGAGAAGCGCGATGCTGCCATGAGATGTCGATGTCTGCCTTGCGCCATTGCTATGAGCAGACCCGGCTCATGGGATTGAGCCGGCTGCGCAGCAGCCTACACTGCACAGGCATATCACCATCCACGGGAGAACGATTTTGGCAAGCCAAACCACGCTTTACTACGCAGCTGGCACCTGCGCGCAGGCCGTACTGATTGCGCTTTATGAGGCCGATGCCCAGTTCACGCTCAAGACGCTGAGCTTTGCCGACAACGAGCAGCGCAGCCCCGAATACCTGAGCATCAACCCCAAGGGCAGAGTGCCCGCGCTGGCCACGGAACGCGGCGTGCTGACCGAGACTCCGGCGCTGCTGCTGTATGTGGCGCAGACCCATCCGCAGGCCCGACTGGCGCCGCTGGAGGACCCCTTTGCGCTGGCGCAGATGCAGGAATTCAATGCCTATCTGGC
>Ga0209370_1001060_pt1 | contig 27295 bp, 25 predicted proteins | sample AgamicAtPrz_FD_187164 | JGI IMG/M metagenome (GOLD analysis project Ga0209370, IMG submission 187164) | Agave microbial communities from Guanajuato, Mexico - At.P.rz (SPAdes) (version 2) | ecosystem: Host-associated > Plants > Phyllosphere > Phylloplane/Leaf | place: Guanajuato, Mexico... | reverse complement strand
AGCCGGTCTTGAACAGGGAACGGGTCGACTCCACCAGTCGGCGGTCATCGGCCTGGTCGCCGACGTTCAGCGGCAAGGCACCGAAGACACTGCCGGCGGAAACCCGCTGCAGGCCGTTGACGCGGATGTCGGCGATCCTGAAGGGGGAAGCCTGGGCCAGCGTGGCGTTCAGCAGCAGGACGGAGAGCAACAGGCGCGGGTAGTTCATCGAGGGTTCCAGACAAGCGGATTCGGAGGGAGCAAGCGCGGGCAACCCGCATGCAGCGGGCGATGAGGATACGGGCGGGCTATGTTCGGCGCGGTTAGCCGAGGGTAAAGATGTGTAAAGTCCGACCGGCCGGCGGTGACAGTGCCGGCCGCCGGGGCGATCATTGCAACCCCTGCAATCACGATTCCTGGCCCTGATGATCCCTGTGCTGCTGGTCGACGATGACCGCGAACTCACCGAAATGCTCTCTTTGTACCTGGCCCGCGAAGGGTTCCAGGCCACCGCCGTCGGCACTGGCGAGGAGGGCGAAGCCCAGGCATTGACCGGCAACTATCAGGTGGTGGTGCTGGACGTGATGCTGCCGGGCATTTCGGGCATCGAAGTGCTGCGGCGTGTGCGCGCGCGCAGCCAGGTACCGGTGCTGTTGCTGACTGCCCGTGGCGACAACATCGACCGCATCGCCGGCCTGGAGCTGGGTGCCGATGACTATGTGCCCAAGCCCAGCTCCCCCGGTGAACTGGTGGCGCGCCTGCGGGCGATCCTGCGCCGTGTTCAGCCGCAACTGATGGGCGAAGGCATGGTGCCCGAACAGGTGCGCAGCGGTGCCCTGAAGATGTGGCCCGGTCGACGCGAGGCGCACTGGGGCGCTGCCATCCTCGAGCTGACCGGCTCCGAGTTCAGCCTGCTCGAAGCGTTGGCCCGCCAGGCCGGCCAGCTGGTCAGCAAGCAGGACCTGTCGCTCAATGCCCTGGGCCGGCCGCTGACCCGTTACGACCGGCGCATCGACGTGCACATCAGCAGCATCCGGCAAAAGCTCGGGCCGCGCGCCGATGGCAGCAGCTGGATCCAGAGCGTGCGCGGCATGGGCTACATGCTGATCGTCGAATGATGCGCCGGCGCCTGTTCTGGAAGCTGTTCCTGGCCTTCTGGCTGGCCAACACCCTGACCTTCCTGGTGGGCGCGGGCGCCTTCATGCTCAATGACCTGCGTGGTGATACCCCGGCGCTGCGCTCGCTGCTGGCCACCGAACTGCAGCTGTTGCAACGTTACGGCGAGCAGGCTGGCCGACAGTTGCTCGAGGTCTCGCCGCAGCCGCCGGATGTGCAGGTGGGCCTTTACGATAGCCAGGGCCGGTTGCTGGCCGGCAGGGCGGTGCCATTGGCTCGGTTCGAGCAGGCGCTGAGCGACCGCGACGGCCGCCCGCTGGTGCTGCGCGCTTCGGTGGCCACGACCATTGGCGAGCCACCACGCCCGCGCAGCATGGGCCCGCTGTTTACCGGCACGCTGATGAGCGCGCTGTTCGCCTTCCTGTGCAGCCTGTACCTGACCCGCCCGCTGGCCTGGCTGCGCGAAGCCATGGGCCAGGTCGCCCAGGGTCGTTTCGAGGTGCGGGTCAAACCCAGGTTGGGCAAACGCCGTGACGAAATCGTCGAACTGGCCGAAGACTGCGACCGCATGGCCGGTCAGCTCAAGGCGTTGGTGCAGGCGCAGCAGAACCTGCTGCACGATATTTCCCACGAACTGCGCTCGCCTCTGACCCGCATGCATGCCGCCATCGGCCTGATGCGCCAGCAACCGGACCGGCTCGACATGCTTGAACGGGTGGAGCGCGAGTCGCGGCGCATGGACGACCTGATCGAGCAACTGCTGACCCTTGCTCGCGCCCAGTCCCGGCAGGGCGACGACTTCGCCACCCTCGATGTGGTCGAACTGCTGGCGCAGATCGTCGAAGACGCCCGCTTCGAGGCTGGCATGAAGCAGTGCCAGGTTTGCTTGCAGGCCCAGGGCACGTTTATCACGCATGGGCATGAAGAACTGCTGTACCGGGCGTTCGAGAACATCATTCGTAATGCCGTGCGCTACACCGCAGCAGGTACCGAGGTGTTGGTCGAGGCCGCGCTGGCGCCGGGCGGGCAATGGTTGCAGGTCAGCGTCAGCGACCATGGCCCGGGTGTCGAGCCGGCGCGCCTGCAGCGCATCTTCGAGCCATTCGACCGCGGCACCGACAGTAACGGTGACGGCTTTGGCCTGGGCCTGGCGATTGCCCAGCGGGCCGTTGCCTTGCACGGCGGCAGCATCACCGCATTGGCCGCCGCGAGTGGCGGGTTGCGGGTGCGCATCGAGCTGCCGCAGGCAAACCCTGCGTGAGCAAGGCCGCTCCAAGGGAACTGCACTTATTGAATTAGCTGGGCCCCTGTGGGAGCGGCTTTAGCCGCGAACACCGGCGCAGCCGGTGCCATGCACCGCGTTGGATTCTTCGCGGCTAAAGCCGCTCCCACAGGTACATCGCTGTTCTCGAGGTTGTCGCTGTACCTGTGGGAGCGGCCTTGTGTCGCGAAAGGGCTGCGAAGCAGCCCCAGCTATTGTTGCCCTGATGCAAAGATCGCCGGGGCCGCTTTGCGGCCCTTTCGCGACACAAGGCCGCTCCCACAGGGGATCGCGATCGCAATAAAGGCTTCAAGGCGTGAGGGTCGGCACGAACATGCCCGTCTTCACATTGCTCATCGACACCAGCGTCTTGAAGCGCTTGACGTTGTTGTTCTCGAAGAACAGTTCGCGCGTCAGCTGTGTGTACTGCTGCATGTGCCGCACCAGCATGATCAGCACGAAATCGCATTCCCCGGCCACGTAGTAGCACTGCTGCACCTGCGGGCAGGCGAGGAAGGTGCGTTTCATCTCGTCCAGCAGGTCCAGCCGCTCGTTCTCCACTTCAACCTCGGTGATCACCGTCAGCGTGTACCCAAGCTGCTCCGGGTTCAGCTGTGCCACCGTGCCGCGGATCACGCCGTCGGCCGCCAGCTTCTTCAACCGCCGATTGACCGCTGCCGAGGACAGGTTGACCTGCGCACCGAGGTCCAGCTGTGAAGTACCAGCGTCGCGCTGCACGGCATCGAGCAGGGCCAGGTCGAAGTGATCGAGGGGCATGAAGGGGCCTCTGTAGGTAAACAGCGGTAAACGCCGGGAATGCGTAATAAAAGTGCGCGCAAAGGACAAAAATCAAGCTTTTCGTGCATGGCGAGCGAATAGAATTCTCCCATGAACAAAAACGGCGGTGTAGAGCCAAGGCTTTGCACCCAGGGAGAAACGGTTGATGAATGCGAGTACCCCACTGCAACTGAACGGCGCTTTGCTGCTGCAGCAGATCCGTGCACTCGGCCAGGTAGGCGCTGACGCCACCCACGGCGGGCGCACCCGGATCGCCCTGAGCGATGCCGAAAAGGCCGGGCGCGACCTGCTGGTCGGTTGGATGCGCGAACTTGACCTCGACGTGCAGGTTGACCGCATCGGCAACATTTTCGGTACTTTGCGCGCTGCCGCCGACAGCGGTGAGCAACGCCCACTGATGATGGGTTCGCACATCGATACCGTCACCAACGCCGGAGCCCTGGATGGCTGCTATGGCGTGCTGGCCGGGTTGGCGGTGATTCGGGCCTACCGTGATGCCGGGCGCTCGCCTGAGCGTTCGATCACGGTCGGCGCATTCACCAATGAAGAGGGTGTGCGCTACCAGCCCGACATGATGGGCTCACTGGTATATGCCGGCGGCCTGCCCTTGCAGCAGGCGCTGGACACCCTTGGCACAGACGGTACGCGGCTTGGCGATGAACTGGCGCGCATCGGCTATGCCGGCACGCTGGAGCCTGGCGCCATCGTGCCGCATGAATATCTCGAACTGCATATCGAGCAGGGGCCGATCCTCGAAGCCGAGAACACCCTGATTGGCGTGGTCGAGAACCTGCAGGGCATTTCCTGGCAGCAAGTAGAGGTGAAAGGGCACGCCAACCATGCCGGCACCACGCCGACCCACCTGCGTCATGACGCAGGCTTCGTCGCCAGTGCCATCGTTGCCGAGTTGCGCGCCATGGCCGTGGATTCCGGCACGACCCTGGCCACCGTCGGCTGCATGCAGTTCGAGCCGAACGTGATCAACGTCATCCCGCGCAAGGCCACCTTCACCGTCGACCTGCGCGACCCCGACGAAACCTGCCTGGCCTACGCCGAAAACCGCCTGAGCCAATATCTGGAGGCGCTTGCCGAGCGTGAAGGGGTGACCATTACCACCGAGCGCCTGGTGCGTTTCGAACCGGTGATCTTCGACGCAGGCCTGGCGGATGCCATAGAAGCCTCGGCCCAGCGTTTCGGCTTCAGCCACCGGCGCATGACCTCCGGTGCTGGCCACGACGCGCAAATGATCGCCCGCATTGCCCCCGCCGCGATGATCTTCGTGCCCAGCCAGGGCGGTATCAGCCACAACCCGCGCGAGCATACCGACGACGAGCAACTGATCCAGGGCGCCCAGGTACTGCTGGATGTGGTCAGCCGTCGCCTGACCCACCCCTGATACCCACTGTAATGCCCCGTCCGCTGAAGCCTGGTTTCAGCGGCATGGGCTTCCTGTTGCCTGCAGAAAGGAGTACCGCATGTTTGTTTCCAACCCCAAGGCTGGCCGCCGGCCTTACCCGCAAGCGTTGCAAGAGGTGATGAGCATTGCCAGGGCTGAAGAAAGCCGCCAGTGGCTGGCCGGCTGGGCGCGCTTGAACGCTGGCGCTACGCCGCTGTACACCCTGCCTGACCTGGCTGCCGAGCTGGGTGTTGCCCAGGTGTCGGTGAAGGATGAATCGGTGCGCTCGGAACTGGGCAGCTTCAAGGCCCTGGGCGCGCCGATTGCCCTGGTCCGGCTGATCCGGCGTACCTTCCCCGCGCAGCAGTTCGACCCGCGTGGCTTGCTGGAAGGCCAGTACGCCGACCTGCTGACGCAGTTCACCGTGGTCAGCGCCACCGATGGCAACCATGGCAAGGGCCTGGCGGCCGCCGCGCAAAGCATCGGCTGCCGCTGCGTGATCGTGCTGCATGCCAACGTCAGCATCGAGCGCGAACAGGCGATTGCGGCCTATGGTGCGCAGATCGTGCGCATTGCCGGCAATTACGACGAGTCGGTCGAGCATGCTGCGGAACTGGCGATCAGCAATGGCTGGACCGTGGTTTCCGATACCTCCTATGAAGGCTACGAAGTGATCCCGCGTGACGTGATGCAGGGCTACGGCACCATCGCTGCGGAAATCATCGAAGCCACTGCCGGGCAACCGCCGTTCACCCACGTGTTCCTGCAGGGCGGGGTGGGAGGCCTGGCGGCCGGCATCGTCAGCTACCTGTGGGAGCACTACGGCGCACGGCGCCCGCTGTTGGTCATGGTCGAACCGGAGCAGGCGGACTGCCTGTACCAGAGCGCCTTGCTCGGCAAGCCGGCCAGGGCGACCGGCGCGGTGGACTCGGTAATGGCAGGCCTGGCGTGCGGCGAGACATCGCCGCTGGCCTGGCGCTTCCTGGAGCCGAGCGTCGATTACTTCATGACCATCAGCGATGACCAAGCTGTCGCCGCCATGCGCCGCCTGGCGGCTGGCAGCGCTCGCGACATTCCACTGGTTGCCGGTGAGTCCGGCGTCGCCGGCCTGGCCGGGCTTGCCCACCTGGTAACGGATGCTGGCGCATCTGCCGACCTGGGTATCGACGGCAACGCCCGCATCCTCTTCATCAGTACCGAAGGCGCCACCGCCCCCGGCGTATATGCCGACCTGCTGGGCGAGTCGGCCAGCTCGGTACTGGCCCGCCAGCAAGCCTGGCGCGTTGAAGTTTGATTCGGGGGCCGCATTGCGGCCCTATCGCGACGCAAGGCCGCTCCCACAAAGATGGCCTCGTCCTAGAGGGCAATGCAGAACCTGTGGGAGCGGCCTTGTGTCGCGATAGGGCTGCGCAGCAGCCCCAAAGTACAGAACCGCATTCGGTCCTAGTGCCCGCCCTTCATCCGCCGTGCCACCAGGTAGATCCCCAGCCCGACCAGCGCCGTAGCCGCGCCGATGTACCCGGTGCTGGTCCAGCCCATGCCTGCGGTAATCGCCATGCCGCCCAGCCACGGCCCCAGCGCATTGGCCAGGTTGAACGCCGCATGGTTGGAGGCCGCCGCCAGGCTTGGCGCTTCATGGGCAATGTCCATCAGGCGGATCTGCAACGGTGCCGCCAGGGCAATCATGGTGCCGACCAGGCCAATGCCCAGCAGCAGGCTCCACAGCGCCTGGGCGGCAAAGCTGAAGAACAGCAGCACGGCAATCGACCACACCAGCACCAGCCCGACGGCGCGGAACTGCAGGCGGTCGAACAGCTTGCCTCCGGCGATGTTGCCGACAATGCCACCGACGCCGAACGCCGCCAGGCCGAACGGAATCCACTGTGGCGACACCTGGGTCACCTGCAACATGGTCGGCGCCAGGTAGCTGAACACACAGAACATGCCGGCAAAGCCGATCGAGGCGATGCCCAGCGCCATCCACACCTGCGGCAGGGTGAAGGCTTGCAGTTCCTTGCGCGGGTCGCTGCGCACTTCATCGTGGCGCTGGGGCACGAAGCGCCAGACCAGGGCGATGGTGCACAGGGCGATCGCGCCAACCAGCACGAACGCCGAGCGCCAGCCGAAGTACTGGCCCAGCAAGGTGGCGATCGGGTTGCCGAGCAACATGGCCAGGGTCAGCCCCATCATCACCCGGGCCACGGCCCCCGCCCGCTGGTCCTTGGCCACCATGCTCGACGCCACCACCGCCGCGATGCCGAAGTAGGCGCCATGGGGCAGGCCGCTGATGAAGCGGAAGGCGACAAGGCCACCGAACGAGGGGGCGAAGGCGGTAGCCAGGTTGCCAAGGGCATACAGCGCCATCAACAGCAGCAACATGTGCTTGCGCAACAGCCGGGCGCCGATGATCGCCAGTGTCGGGGCGCCTACCATCACCCCCAGCGCATAGGCGCTGATGGCATGGCCCACCTGGGGCTCGCTCAATTGCAGGTTGCTGGCGATATCGGGCATCAGGCCCATGATGGCGAACTCGCCGGTGCCAATGGCAAAGCTGCCCAGCGCCATGGCGGCTTCCATCTTCGCGACGGTAGTTTTGCTAGGGAGAGGGGGTAATTCCTGAACTGACATCTGGATCCTTGTTGAAACATGCTGAAACGTTCAAGGTGGGATCATAGTCAATCCGTGACGGTGACGTCGAGGAAGCTGGCCGGCTTCCTGGACCTGCGGCATGAACAGCACCTGTGGGAGCGGGCATGCCCGCGAAGAATCCAGCGCGGAGGATGGCACCGGCTGCGCCGGTGTTCGCGGGCACGCCCGCTCCCACAAGACGCTGCACAAGCCTGGGAGGTGGGTTACAACGTCAGCTTCTTGCTGAACTTGGTCTCCATGACAATGTGCGACGCCGTATGGGTCACACCCTTGATCATGTTTATACGGGTCAGTTCGGCATTCAGTTCGCCCAAGGTGTGGGTGGTCAGGTGGATGATGAAATCCATTTCGCCCGATACCGCGTACACCGCCTGCACCGACTCCATCTTGCGCAAGGTGGTCATCACGTCGGTGTAGCTCTTGTTGCTGCAGGAGGTCATGGTGAAGCAGTTGATCACCTGCTGCAGCTTGTCCTGGTCGATGCGCACGCTGTAGCCGGTGATCACGCCGGCATTCTCCAGGCGGTTGATGCGCTCCTGCACCGCCGAGCGCGACACACCCAGCTTGCGTGCCAGCGAGGCGGTGGGCTCACGGGCGTTGGCCTGCAGCAGCGCCAGCAGTTGGCGGTCCTTTTCGGTAAGTTTGAACAGCGCGCCGGGGGGGAGGGGGTCCATGGCGATTCCTGGTTGTCGTTCTAGTTGTTGTACTGCGAGCGCGCTTCCTGGAACCGGTCCATCAGTTTCAGCCCGGCATACACCGCTTGTGCCGCAGCAGGCCCAAACGGTCCGCCGTTCCATTCCAGGCCATAGGCATCGAACAGGCGATAACGGTCGGTTTCGCCGCACACCGCCTCGGCGACTACCCTGGCGCCCACGGGTGCGGTGTTCATACCATGGCCCCCAAATGAAGTACAGGCCCACAACCCCGGGCCCAGAGGGCCGATGTGCGGCATCTTGTGGCGGGCGTAGCCCATCAGCCCGGACCAGGCCTTGGCGATTTTCAAACCCTGCAGCTGCGGATAAACGTTGAGGATGTCACGGGTCAGCAACTGCCCGAGGCGTTGTTCGTCCTGCAGATTGCGGGTGGTGATATGGCCACCCCACAGCAGGCGGTCACCTTCGACGATGCGGTAGTAATCCGAGGCGCGGCGGTTGTCGCCGACGGCATCCGTGGTACGTACCACGTCATTCAGGCGTTCACCCAGGTGTTCGGTGAGTACCACGTAGGTGGCGATCGGCAGGAAAGCTCGGCGCAGCCGGCCGAACTCGGCGCCGCCGTAACCGCCGCAGCAGTACACCACATCGGCACAGGTGACCGCGCCGTGGGCAGTGGTTACACGGTGGCGCCCGGCCACGCGTGCTACCCGCAGCATGGGGGATTGCTCGTGGATACAGCCGCCGGCAAGCTCGACCAGCTCGGCCAGGCCCAGGCAGTAGTTCAGCGGGTGGAAATGAAAACCATGGCTGTCGCGCAGCCCCTGGTAGTAGCGGTCGGTGTTCAGCTGGCTGCGTAGCGTCGGGGTATCCAGGTATTCCATCTCGAAACCGAAGTCACGGGCCATGCGGTCGCGGGTGCGCTGCAGGTTGTCGGCGTCGTCGTAGCGCACCACGCTGAGTTTGCCGGTGGTCGCGGCACAGCCTGGCAGCTGGTGGCGGGCGATGGTGTCGCGGACGATATCGACGCCCTCCAGTGACAGCCGGAACAATGCCGCTGCTGTCGGCTTGCCGCAGCGCCGCTCGATGGCCGACAGCCCTTCGGACCAGCCCTGCAGCACGAAGCCGCCATTGCGCCCTGAGGCCCCCCAGGCCACTCGCGCGGCTTCCAGCAATACCACCGAGCGCCCGCGCGACAGCAGTTCCAAGGCTACGCTCAGGCCCGCCAGGCCGCCGCCGATGACGCATACATCGGCCCGGGTTTCGCCGGCCAAAGCCGGGCGCTGCGAGGCCGGGCGCATGGTTCCGGTGTAGTAGTTGTTGCTGTAGCTGGACATCGGTTGGGTCATCCTTTTACTGAGCGTTGCAGGTTCTACGGGCACGCGGGGGCCGCACGCCCTTCAGCTGAGGGGCGCTGGCCTGTGGGTGATGGGGTTATTGCACTTGCGTGAGGTCGGCGCCGTACCACTTCTCGGACAGCTGCTTCAGCGTACCGTCGGCCTTCATGCTTTCGACGGCCTTGGCCAGTTCGGCATTGAAGGCGTCGTCGCCCTTGTCGGTGGCGATGGCCAGCGGTTCGTAGTAGGCGGGCTTGCCCTGCACCGGGGCAATCGGGTAACCGGCCTTGATCGCGCCCATGATGGTCGGCAGCGGCGACAGTGCGGCATCCAGGCGGGTGCCGTTGCCCATGCGCAGGTCATCCAGCGGGCCCATGCTGTCGCCGTAGGTCTGCACATCGCCAGGCTCCACGGTATAGCTGAACGCAGGTACGTCCGCCGCGTCGATCTTCAGCCGGCGGTTGATGTAGTCCTCGGAGGTAGTGCCGGCCTCGACGCCGATGGTCTTGCCATTGAGGTCGGCAGCGCTGGCGCCGGCGGCATCCTTGTGCACTGCGAACATGTAGGGGGTGTAGTAGTAGATGGCCGGGAAGTCGAGTACGCGGCCACGTTCGGTGGTAGGCGTCATCGAACCGACCGACAGGTCCCAGCGGCTGGCCCAGCGCCCGGCAGTGATGATGCCGTACTCGGGGGTGACAAACGCTACCGTGGTGCCCATGCGCTTGCCGATTTCGTTGGCAACATCGATGTCGAAGCCCTTGAGGGTGTTGTCCTCGCCGAGGAACGACTGCGGTGGCCAGTTGGCGGCGGTGGCCACTTTCATGACCTTGCTCTGGTGGATGCGATCCAGGGTGGCGCCCGCCCAAGCGGTGCCGGTCATCAGGGCCAGGCTGCCGGCGACGGCAGTGAGGGCAAACAAGCGTGCAAGTGGGTTCATTCGGTAAGTCTCCGGGTATGCAATTGTTGTTGTGGTGTTGGCACAGCGGTAGACACAGGCCTCAGTGGCTGAGAATCTGCGAAAGGAACTCCCTGGCGCGGGCATGGCGCGGGTTGTCGAAGAAGTCGTTGGGCCGGGCCTGCTCGATGACCTGGCCTTGGTCCATGAAGATGATGCGGTCGGCGACCCGGCGGGCGAAGCCCATTTCGTGGGTGACACAGAGCATGGTGATGCCATCCTGGGCCAGCTCGCCCATCACATCGAGCACTTCCTTGACCATTTCCGGGTCCAGTGCCGAAGTGGGTTCGTCGAACAGCATGATCCGCGGCTTCATGCACAGCGCGCGGGCAATGGCTACCCGCTGTTGCTGGCCACCGGAAAGCTGGCCGGGGAACTTGTCGGCTTGGCTGGCGATGCGCACCCGCTCCAGGTACTCCAGGGCCAGGGCGCGGGCCTGGGCCTCGTTGAGCCTGCTGACCAGGCGCGGACCGAGCATCAGGTTTTCCAGCACGGTCAGGTGCGGGAACAGGTTGAACTGCTGGAACACCATGCCGACCTGGCGACGAATGGCGGCCACGCTTGCGGCATCACGGTCAAGCGGGTTGCCGGCGATCAGCACCTGGCCTTTCTGGAAGTCCTCCAGCAGGTTCAGGCAGCGAATCAGTGTGGACTTGCCTGAGCCTGACGGACCGCAGACCACCACGATCTCGCCGCTGGCGATTTCCAGGTCGATACCCTTGAGTACATGAAAGTCGCCGTACCATTTCTGCAGACCGCGGATCGATACAGCGGCCTGGGCGGCAGCTGGGGTGACTACTTGGTTCATCGTGATGCTCCTCGATCAGCGGTGGGCGCGGTCGAAACGTTTTTCCAGGCGCGACTGCACGGCTTCGAGCAGGATCGACAGCACCCAGTACAGGACGGCGGCGGTAATCAGCATTTCCAGGTGGCGGAACTCTGCGCGGCCCTGTGTGCGAGCCAGGAACATCAACTCCCACACGCCGATCACCGACACCAGCGAGCTGTCCTTGAGCATGGAAATGAACTGATTGCCGGTGGGCGGGATGATCAGTCGCATCGACTGCGGCAGGATCACCCGGGTCATTGCCTGGAAGGGGGTCAGGCCAATTGCTCGCGAGGCTTCCCACTGCCCGCGCGGGATGCTGCTGATGCCGGCGCGGAAGATTTCCGTCATGTAGGCGCCATAGCACAGCGACAGGGCCAGGATGCCCGCCGGCACTGCACCGACCACGTAGCCGAGTTGGGGGATGCCGAGATAGATCAGGTAGATCTGGATCAGCAGCGGTACACCGCGGAAGAACGAGGTATAGAAACTGGCGATGGCGATGGCGAAGCCGTTGGACGACAAGCGTGCAGTCGCACCCATCAGGGCCAGGACGAAAGCGATGGCGATCGAGATCGTGGACACGTAGACGGTGGTGAACACCCCTTGGGTGATCATGAAGCCGACCTTGCTGGCGATGAAACTGTAAGACAGGTCGAAAGTGTCGAAGAACAGCAGGAATAGCAGCAACAGTTCGAACCAGACGGTGATTACCTGGGCCCGTAGCGCAAAGCGGCCGAGGATGAACAGATTCAGCACCAGGGTGACGGCCAAGGTGCCGGCCACGGCGATGTTGCGCATTAGCGGTGCCTGCAGATCGAGCACGATCGGGCCCATCAGCCGGGCCAGGCTACCGTCGCCCACACCGTAGAAAAGGGCGAGTGCAAAGATCACGGCGGTGGTCAGGGCCATGAACGCAGGGTTGTCGGTCGCACGCGGTTTGACGATATGGTCTCTGTACATGGGGTCGTGCCTCACGGAGCTGGGCTCGTTTGTTGTTGTGAGGCCATTGTAGGGAGGCGAAGCGCAGGCAAGAACCTGACGGATTGCAACGATTGACAGGTTTGTAATGGCATTTGACGGGTGCATTGCCTGACATTTGCTGCCTGGCCCCGTCAAATCGTTTGCCTCCGGATGCGCCGGTATTCGCGGCTAAAGCCGCTCCCACAGAGATCACTGCAGGCTTGCGGTATGCACAACCCCTGTGGAAGCGGCTTTAGCCGCGAAGAGGCCGGAACAGGCTGGCCTCAACGCTCCAGGTAATGGGTCTGTGCGGCAAAATCGATGAAGCGCTTGCTGGCCAGCGACAGGTATTCCCCCGACCGCCAGCACAAGCGGAAGCTCATCTGCTGCGCTGGCTGGAACGGTACGCCGACGATGCCCGGCGTGCGTTGTTGCACCGAGCGCAGCAGGGTCGCCACGCCCATGTTGTCCAGCGCGGCCTGTACCACCAGCGATACGAAGTTGCTCTGCAGTGCTACCTGGTACGTGATGCCATGTTCGGCGAAGAACGCATCCAGCAGGTGGCGCTGCACGAAGGTGCGGTCGAATACCACCATGTCGGTATTGCGCAGGTCCTCGGCCGTGAGGAAGGCCTTGCCGGCATAGGGATGGTCAGGGTGCATGCACGCCAGCATCTCGTCGCTGCCCAGCAGGATCGATTCCTTGTCGGGCGGCACGCGCCTGGACTCCAGCAGCGCCAGGTCGATTTCCCGTTGTTCCAGGCGATGGCCGATGTCCTCGGCACTGCCTTCGAACACGGTCATGGCAATGCCCGGGTACAGCTGGCGGAAGGCGTTCATCAAGCCGGGCACATAGTGCAGGCCGAACATCGGCGGGATACCCAGGCGCACTTCGCCGCGCTTCAGGTCAGCCATGTCGCGCAGTTCTTGCCGGGCCACATCCATTTCGCGCAGGGCCGATTCGATACGTGGCAGGAAGCGTTCGCCCTCGGCTGTCAGGATGACTTTGCGCGTGGTGCGGTTGAACAGGGTGACGCCCAGTTCTTCTTCCAGGCGGGTAACAGCCATGCTCAGTGCCGGCTGGGCAATATGCAGGTGCTGCGCGGCTTTGGTGAAGCTGCCTTGGCGCACGATCTCGACGCAGCAGCGCAATGCCTTGAGGTTCATTGAGGGGGTTTACCGTTCATAACAAACTGTGATGCCAAGCATCATAACAATATATTTATTATTATTAACCAGAGGGCCTACGATGCGCGCCACTGAGACATCCTGCAACATCTCAGTCACGCAGCTTAATAAATCTGCAATCCCACAAAGATTTTGAGGTAGTACCCCAAATGGCCAAGGCCGCCGATGTCGTTGTGCAATGCCTGGAAAACGAAGGTGTCGAGTATGTGTTCGGCATTCCCGGTGAGGAAAACCTCGACCTGCTCGAATCCCTGCGCAAGTCGAAGATCAAGCTGGTACTGACCCGTCACGAGCAGTCCGCAGGTTTCATGGCTGCCACCTACGGCCGCCTGACCGGCAAGACCGGCGTCAGCCTGTCGACCCTTGGCCCTGGCGCCACCAACCTGGTCACCGCCAGCGCCTACGCCTACCTGGGCGGCATGCCGATGATGATGATCACCGGCCAGAAGCCGATCAAGAAGTCCAAGCAGGGCCGTTTCCAGATCATCGACGTGTGCGGCATGATGGACCCCATCACCAAGTACACCCACCAGTTCGCCTCGGCCGACAACATCCCGGCCCGTATGCGCGAAGCCTTCCGCCTGGCCGAAGAAGAGAAGCCGGGTGCGGTCCACCTGGAGCTGCCTGAAGACATCGCTGCCGAGCAGACCGAAAGCCTGCCGATTCCGCCTAGCCTGAGCCGCCGCCCGCTGGCCGAGCACAAGGCCATCGAAGCCGCCGTGGAAAAACTGCAGAAAGCTCGCAGCCCGATCCTGGTGATCGGCGCCGGCGCCAACCGCAAGATGACCGCCAAGGTCCTCAAGCAGCTGATCGACAAGACCGGCATCCCGTTCATCACCACCCAGATGGGCAAAGGTGTGGTCGACGAGCGTCACCCGCGCTTCCTGGGCAACGCCGCGCTGTCGTCGGGTGACTTCGTGCACCGCGCCGTCGAAGCCGCCGACCTGATCGTCAACATCGGCCACGACGTGATCGAGAAGCCACCGTTCTTCATGGTCCGTGGCGGCACCGAGGTCATCCACATCAACTTCCGCTCCGCCGAAGTCGATGCCGTGTACTTCCCGCAGGTTGAAGTGATCGGCGACATCGCCAACGCCGTGTGGCAGATCAGCGAAGCGCTGAACGATACTTCGCACTGGGACTTCACCCGCCTGATGGCCATCCGTGAAGCCAACGAAGCGCAGATCGCCGAAGGAGCCGACGACAACCGCTTCCCGGTCTACCCGCAGCGCATGGTCGCCGACATCCGTCGCGTGCTGCCGTCCGAAGGCATCGTTGCCCTGGACAACGGCATCTACAAGATCTGGTTCGCCCGCAACTACAAGGCGCACAAGCCGAACACCGTACTGCTGGACAACGCCCTGGCGACCATGGGTGCCGGCCTGCCATCGGCCATGGCCGCGCACCTGGTGCACCCGGACCGCCCGGTGATTTCGGTTTGCGGCGACGGCGGCTTCATGATGAACAGCCAAGAGCTGGAAACTGCGGTACGCCTGGGCATGCACATCACCGTGGTGATCCTGCGTGACGACGGCTACGGCATGATTCGCTGGAAGCAGGCCAACATGGGCTTCACCGATTTCGGCCTGGACTACGGCAACCCGGACTTCGTCAAGTACGCCGAAGCCTACGGTGCCAACGGCCACCGCGTGGAAAGCGCCGAAGGCCTGCTGCCGCTGCTCGAGCACTGCATCAAGACCCCGGGCGTGCACGTGATCGACTGCCCGGTCGATTACAGCGAGAACGATCGCATCCTCAACAGCGAGCTGCGTGAGCGCGCGCTGGCGGTGTAAGGCCTGACAGGTACGGCGCCAGCTGAAGGCTGGCGCCGTACCTGTGTAGGAGCGGCCTTGTGTCGCGATGGGCCGCAAAGCGGCCCTTCGGATTTCAGCGTCAACGCAACAATCGCCGGGGCTGCCATGCAGCCCATCGCGACACAAGGCCGCTCCTACAGGGACAGCGACCTGTCTCAGAATCCGCCATCCACAGCATCGTTCAAAGGGCGAGTTCGGTGTCCTTGATATTGGCAATCGGGCCGAGAATGGCTGGGTCGAACGGCGCAAGCGCCTGTTGGCTCGCCAGGCGCCGCGGGTAGTCCGGATTTGCCAACGCTGCCTTGCCGAGTGCAACGATATCGGCACCCTCATCCAGAACACTGTCGGCACGCTGCACATCCTGCAAGCCACCATTGGCAATCAGCAGGGCCCCAGGCGCATAACGCCGTGCCAGCTGCACCAGGCTGGCAGCACTGCTGGAAAACGCCGGTTGCCAGGCTTCGTGCTCGGTGACATGGATGAAGTCGACGCCCACATCACGCAGCGAGCCAAAGATGGTTTCCGCGTCCCGCTCGCCCCCCGCCCACTTGTGCCCGAAGTCGTTGACCTTGCCTTGGGAAATACGCACGCCAAGCGGCACATCACCCACCTTGGCGCGAACGGCCTTGACCACCTCGAGCGTCAGTTGCACGCGCCGCTCGGTGCTGCCACCCCAGCGATCGCTCCGTTGGTTGCTGTAGTCGGTAAGGAACTGGTCGAGCAGGTAACCGTTGGCACCGTGAATCTCGATACCATCGAAACCGGCGACCTGCATGGCCCGTTTTGCGGCATTGGCGAAACCGGTGATGGCATCGGCAATGTCTTCATCGGTCATGGCTTTGGGCTCTGCATAGCGCCCATCCCCATGGTAGAACGGCATCTGCTCGCCTTTGGGCCGAACCGCCGAAGGCGCCGCGGTTTCACGCTTGAAACGGTTGCCTTGGCTCAACGCGCCCGCATGCATCAGTTGCGCAAACACAGCGCCCTGGTGGGCGTGTATCCGTTCGACGACTGGTCGCCAGGTACCTGCCTGCTGCTCATCCGTCATGCCGGGCTGGTACCGGTAGCCCTGCGAGTACTGCTGGTCGGTATACAGGCCTTCGGTGATGACCAGGCCAAAGCCGCCCTTTGCGAAACGTTCGTAGTAGTGGGCCATGGCTGCCGTGGCATCACCGGTTTCGCTCGCGCTGACGCGGGTCATGGGCGCTACCGCCAGGCGATTGGGCAATGCCAGCCCAGCAATATCGATTTGCGTTAAAGTGCGTGTTTTGAAAGCTGTCATTGGATTTCTCTCGGATCAGGGCGCGCACACTATGGCGCCTATGTACTGAGGCTACTGTTGGATGTACGCCTGACCAAGGTAGGCCGCAGAGAAGCCGGTATAACGCCAAAGGATATGATCATGCTCGTTGCCGACCTGCGGGTTTTCCTCGCTGTCGTCGCCGCCGGCACCCTGTCAGCGGCAGGCCGCCAGCTCGATGTGTCGCCCATGCAGGTATCACGCAGGCTTGCGGCGCTGGAGGAAGAACTCGGCGTGCGCCTGTTCCATCGAACCACCCGTGCCGTGGCCCTGACGGCCGAGGGTGAAGCGCTGCTGCCGTATGCCAGGACCATGACGGAAGCCGAGGACAGCGCGCTTGGCGAGTTGCGGCCGTCATCAAGCACCGTCAAAGGGCTGTTGCGCATTACAGCGCCCAGTGTTTTCGGCCAGGGCATCGTGGTTGGGCTGCTGCCGCAACTGCTGGCTCGGTACCCGGACCTGCGCATCGACCTGGATGTGTCGGACAAACTGGTGGACCTGGTCGGGCAGGGCCTTGACCTGGCCTTGCGCGTAGCGCCCCTGGCCGACTCGGAACTGGTGGCGCGCAAGATTGCCCCCAACCCGAGGGTGCTGTGCGCAGCGCCCGCGTACCTGCAACAGCACGGCCAGCCGCGCACACTGGCGGACCTGGAGCAACATGCCTGCATCATGCTGCAGGCTGTGCCACGCTGGCCGTTCGTGGTCGACGGGGGCCTGCAGCATCGACGCATGCAGGCGCGGGTGAGTACCAGCAGCGTGGAGGCTGTGAGGTCGGCCGCTGTTCAAGGGTTAGGCATCGCCATGCTGGCTCATTGGGATGTGTTTCAGCACATCCGTGACGGCCTGCTGGTAGAGATCACGCTGCAGGACGCACAGATGGAGCAGTTGGCCGTCTGGGCGGTGATGCCGACCCGTCGCTACGTACCGGCGCGGGTGAAAGTGTTTCTCGAGGCGCTGGAAGGCGCGCTGGCGCGTCACGGCCGGCCAGCTTGAACCGCCCGCCCGCGAAGAGGAGCACAAATGTATCCCCTGCGCGGGTCTTCGACCAGGCAATCAGTTTCAGCTGGCACTGTAGCGAGGTGCCAGCCGGTTGCTGGAAAGCTCACCGAACAGGGCCTGACGGTTGCTCTCGTAGGTTGTGTAGCGCTGCAGGTCATGCAGGGCAGGGATGGAGATCAGTACCTTGTTTTCGAAGTCCTGCAGGGCGCCTTCGACCAGGTCGTCAACCGACATCACGATACCTGGGTCGAGGTTCTCCACCGGCAAACCGCCAATCGCCCAGAAGTCGGTGGCCGTGGCGCCAGGCAGCACGGCCTGGACCTGGATGCCGTGTGGCGAAAGTTCCTTGTACAGCGACTGGGTGAAGGCGGTGACGTACGCCTTGCTGGCGCCATAAACGCCATTTAGCAGCTCCGGGACCAGGCTGACGACCGACGAGATATTGATCACTGCACCTTGCTGGCGGGCAACGAAGCCTGGCGTCACGGCATAGGTAAGGCGGGTGAGGGCGGTGACGTTGAGGCTGATCATCTCGGCCATGCGTTCGACATCGCTTTCCAGCAGGGGAGTATGGGTGCCGATACCGGCATTGTTCACCAGCAGGGTGATGCTCGCGTCTTCACGCAACTTGCGCTCGACCCGGGCGAGTTCATCGGGGCTTGCCAGGTCTGCCGGGAAGACTTCGACACTTTGCCGGGTTTCCTGGCTGATGCGGCTGGCCAGCGCATTGAGGCGGTCACGGTTGCGTGCGACCAGCACGAGGTCATAGCCGAGGCGGGCCAGGCGCTCGGCGTATACCGCGCCGATACCCGAGGAAGCGCCGGTAATGAGGGCGGTGCCTTTGTGCGAGTGAGTCATGATTCAAGCTCCAGTGGTTGGGGACTGGGGCCATGATGCGGTAGATTTTCACTGGCTCAAATGACGTATATGGTAGTGTTTCAGGACACTACCAGACGGAGCCCGGTCATGCATCGCATCGGCTATCTGATCACCGAAGGTTTTCAAATCATGGGCCTGGCCACGCAGACGGTGTTCGAGGTCGCCAACCTCGTCGCCGGGGAGGCGTTTTACCGGGTGCAGAACTTCTCGGTAGGTGGCGGCATGGTCCGCTCATCGCTGGGCATGCCCATCGAAACCCTACCGTTGGCTGCACCAGGCCTGGCTGACACCTGGATGGTCAGCGGTACCCTGACCCCCGAGACGCCCCCCGCCGATGAGGTGCTGGCGTGTGTGCAAGGCTTTGTTGCCAGTGCGCGCAGGACCGCCGGGCTGTGTACCGGCACCTTCGTGCTGGCGCAGGCCGGCGTGCTGGACAATCGCCGGGCCACCACCCACTGGGCCTATGCCAAGGCACTGCGCACCCTGCACCCCAAGGTCGAGGTCGACGATGACCGGATCTTCATCATCGATGGGCCGGTCTGGACATCGGCGGGAATGACCGCGGCCCTCGACATGGCGCTGGCCATGGTGGAGAAAGACCTGGGGGCAGAGCTGGCCAGGTCGGTGGCGCACAAGCTGGTGATGCATCAGCGGCGCTCGGGCGGGCAGTCGCAACATTCCGAACTGCTCGCCCTGGCGCCGAAGTCGGACCGCGTCCAGAGCGCCCTGGAATACGCCCGCCAGCACCTGAGCCGCCCACTGAGTGTCGAAGAGCTGGCCGGTGTGGTGCACCTGAGCCCCAGGCAGTTCACCCGGGTGTTCACTGCCGAAACCGGGCAGTCCCCGGCCAAGGCCGTGGAGAACCTGCGCCTGGAAGCTGCCCGCCTGATGATCGAGCAAAGCCGGCACAGCCTGGACGTGGTGGCCAGGGAGACCGGCTTCAGAGACCGCCGGCACCTGCGCGAGGTGTTCATCCGCGGGTTTGGCGTGCCGCCGCAGGCGGTGCGCAGGGATGCCAGGCGAGTGGTCTAGAGGGTCGTTCAGGCTTGCTCGAAATGCATCTCCGGTGGTTTGCGCTTGAAACCACGGGTAATCACAGTCAGGTAGAGCACCCCGAGACAGAGCCAGCCTGCCCCCAGGTAGATCGCCAGGTGATCGAGACTCGCCATCAGCCACAAGGTAGAGGCAAAGCCCACCAGGGGGAATGCGAGGTACATCAGCAGCGCGTTGGCACCACGCTGCTGCATGGCAACCCAGTAGTGGAAGATCACCGCGAGGTTGACCAGGCTGAAGGCGAGAAAGGCACCGAAGTTGATGAACGAGGTGGAGGTCGTCACGTCCATGCGCAAGGCGAGCAGGGCGACCACTCCGCACAGGATGATGCTGGGCACCGGCGTGCTGAAGCGCTCGCTCAGCTTGCCGAAGAATGACCTGGGCAGCACGCCGTCACGCCCCATTGCATACAGCAGCCGGGAGGCGCTGGCTTGCGCCGACAGGCCCGAAGTGAACTGGCCGACGATCAGCCCCAGCAGGAAGATGCTGACGAAGATGTCGCCACCGATGTTCTGGGCAATTTCATAAGCCGCCGCGTCGGCGTTGGCAAAGTCAGTGGACGGGTGAGCGAGCTGAACGAAGTAGCTGCAGGCGATGAACAGCCCACCGCCGATCAGGGTGATCAGCAGGATGGCTTTCGGGATGTTCTTGCGTGGTTCCCTGGTTTCTTCGGTCAGGGTGCTGACCGCGTCGAAGCCCAGGAATGAATAGCAGGCAATCGCCGCACCGCTCATGATCAGCGGCAACTGGGTGCCTTCCTTGTAGAACGGCTCGAGTGTCCACAGCGGCACCGTGGGGTCGCCCCAGACATAATGCACCGCGAGCGCAACGAACGCCGCCAGCACCAGCAACTGAATGAACATCAACAGGCCATTGACGGTCTTGGCCAGCCGCAGGCCGATCACATTGATCGTCGTGGTGATGCCGATGAATGCCAGCACCCAAATGGCTTGCGGCACGCCCGGGAACGCCGAGTGCAGATAGGCCGCGCCAATGAGCCAGATCGCCATGGGCAGGAACAGGTAGTCGAGCAACACCGCCCACCCGGTGATGAAGCCCAGCTGCGGGCTGATCGATTTGCGCACGTAGGTATAGGCGGACCCGGCGACCGGAAAGGCGCGCGCCATGTGGCCGTAGCTCAAGGCGGTAAAGAGCATGGCGATGGCGGCAGCGAGGTAGGCTGCGGGTACCCTCCCTCCCGTGGTCTCGGCCAGGATACCGAATGTGCCCAGGACGATGATGGGGGTCATGTAGGCGATGCCGAAAAGCACCACCGAGCCCAGCGAAAGCGTTCGCTTGAGTGTGGCCATTACTGCTTGCTCCAGCTTGTGATTGTTATTCAGAGTCGAACACGCTGCCGTCCCTGGCGGCCTTGCATTCCAGTAAGAGAGCCTGGAAGGGTGGAATATTCAGGAGGGGATGATCAGTTCGCGAAGGCCGTTGGCGTGCTCGACCTGTTCACCCGGCAGCTGGATGCGGCGCTGGGCGATGTAGGTGTAGTCGCGCCGTGACTGCTGCAGTTGCTCCATGGCCAGCTCGACGGTCATGCGGCACTCGCCACGGCCGGCTTCGCACAGCAACTGGCCGTACGGGTCGACGACGGCACTGCCGCCGGCGAAAACCAGGCCGCCATCACCATCGCCCACGCGGTTGACCATGACCGCGAAGGCCTGGTTTTCCATGGCGCGTGCAGTGATGGCGGTTCTGTGGGTGGGCCCGTACGGGTCCATGTTGCCGTTGGTGACAATGATCAGTTCTGCGCCCAGCTGCCCCAGGGCACGGGCGGTTTCGGGGAATTCGATGTCAAAGCAGATCAGCAGGCCGACACGGATGCCTTTGAACAGGGCTGTCGCAAAACGGTCGCCTGGGGTGAAAACCCCGCAGTCCGATGCCCAAAGGTGGGTCTTGCGGTAGGTGAGCGCTACGCCTTCAGGCGTGACCAGCACGGTGGTGTTGTAGAAACGACCGTCGTCTGCGGCTTCGGCCAGCCCGACGACCACGGCAACGTTTTGCGCTTGTGCGGCCTGTTGGACTGCCGTGATGCTCGGGCCATCCAGTGGTTCGGCGATGCGGCCGATGTTTTCTTCGGTTGGGAAGCCCATCAGCTGGGTTTCCGGGAAGACCAGCAGATCGGTATCGGCGCCGCAGTTGCCGATCGCCTCGATGGTGCGCTGCAGGTTGTACGCGGTATCGCCATCGCGACCGGCCAGTTGGACAAGCTCTACCTTCATTTCCAATCCTCGACTAACGGCTTCGACCGCCATGCCCTGGCGGCATGGGGTGTAAAAAACGATCCCGGTACAGGTTCGCTCAGCGTAAGCTAGCCCGGATTATGGGGTGGTCATCATGGCGGGGGGTATTACGCCCACGTGGTAACCCAACAGGGGTAGAGGATGAATTTTACGCTGCACGACATCGCCTGGCACCGATCGGTAGGCCAATTGATCGAAACCCTCGACAAGGACCACTTCTGGACAGCCCTGGTGCGGTTGCTGAACGAGTACGTTGCCTGCGACAGCTGGGTTGCGCTGCTGTTTTCCGCAGGGCGCCCGCAGGTGTTCGCCGAATGCCCCAGTGCAGACGGCAACCCTGACCCGCTGTTCCAGGACTACCTGAACGGCCTGTACCTGCTGGACCCGTTCTACGTGGCCAGCCGAGAGGCTGCGGTGTCCGGCCTTGTGCGCCTGGCGGACGTGGCCCCTGAGTGTTTCGAGCAGACGGACTACTACCAGCGCTATTTCCGGCTTAACGTGGTTGCCGATGAAATTCAGTACAACGTGCAGCTGGATGCGCAGCGCACGCTGTGCCTGTCGCTGGGTAGCAAGCGCCGGTTCAGCATCGAACAGGTCACCCTGCTGGAACTGTTGCGGCCGTGGGTCACTGCGCTGATGCGCCAGCGGATGACCTTCGAGCGGGAGTTGCTGGAAGAGGCCACCAAGCCCGCGCCGCACTGGCAAAGCCGTATGGAGGACAGGGTCGAGCAGATGGAGTCGCCATTGACCGGGCGTGAGCTGGAGGTGGGCCGGCTGATGCTCAGCGGGTGTTCCAGCAAAGAGATCGCGCGCAAGCTTGAAATCTCCGTGGAGACAGTGAAAGTGCACCGCAAGCATATGTACAGCAAGCTGGGTATCAAATCGCAGTCGGAGCTGTTTTCGCTGTTTCTTCAGGCCCAGCTGGGTTGATTCCGGCCAACTTCATGCCCCCTCTCATGGGGCTGCACATGACTTTTTGCTTTGGCAGGGACCCTGTGTGTGGGTTTACCCGCGAACACCGGCTTGGCCGGTGCCATCCACCGCGTCGCCTGCTTCGCGGGCATGCCCGCTCCCACAAGGACCGCGCTGGCACCCAGGCCTGCGCTGCATCTTCAGATTCGACTGGTAATCAGAAATGACCCGCCCGCTGTTTGTTTCCATCGATGGGCCCAAGGGCACTGGCAAGACCACGCTTCTGGAGGCGGTTACCAAGGCCCTGAGGGCGGACAACAAGAAAGTGATCCGGCTTTGCGAGAAAAAAAGCGACCCCTACCGGGGTGAAACCATGGCCTTCGTCAATCAACTGGTCAGAAACCCCTCCCGGGACCTGGAATTGAGGGTATGCGAGCGCTTCGCCGAAAGCCGTGCCTGGATTTCCCGACATGTGCTGCCCAGGCAGCCAGTAGACAGCATCATCCTGATCGATCGCTGGTACCCGTCTGATGCCGCATTTCGCCGCAGCGTGGCGTTCGACGAAATCCTGCGCCTGAACCTCGAGCGAAATGTGCAAGTGCCCGATTTGCATGTCGGCGTTGTCACGGCCCCTGATACTTCATGGGCAAGGGCCGCGGCACGAACGCGCGGGTTGGGCAGTACGGTGATCCATAGCCTGGACGAGCAGGTTGCCTGTACCGAGGCGTTCGAACGTGCGGTAGCGGAACACGGCTGGGTACTGTGCCGTAATGAAGGGGCCATCGAGGATGCAACAAGGCAGGTAGTGGCCGAGATCGATGGCGTGCTTCAGTGTGTTGATCGGGCTGGGGGCTGGCCTGTTCGCGGTGGTAGCTGACGTACCCCGGAGGATGCTGCATCATGCCTGGCCATTTACCGCCCCAGGGAGACAGCGATGATCAAGACCGGCGATACACTGCCCGACGTAACGCTTTACCAGTACAGCAACGGCGAGGGCGGTTGTGCGATCGGCCCGAACGCGTTTTCCCTGCACGAGCGCTGCAAGCAGAAAAAAGTGGTGATCTTCGGCTTGCCTGGTGCCTTCACGCCAACCTGTTCGGAGCGGCATGTCCCGGGCTACGTGGCCGCGGCCCAGGACCTGTTCGCCGCTGGGGTTGCCGAACTTCTCTGTGTTTCGGTCAATGATGCATTCGTCATGAATGCCTGGGGCGCGAGCCTGCAGGTGGGCGAGGCGGTCAGGATGATTGGCGATGGCAATGGAGAGTTCAGCGAGGCGCTGGGCCTGATCCAGGACCTCTCGGCGCGCGGCATGGGCCGGCGTTCGCAACGCTATGCCATGTTGGTCGACAACCTGGTGGTCAGGCACATCGCGGTCGAAGCACCCGGCAAGTTCGAGTGCAGCGACGCCGCGAGCATGTTGGCTGTTTGTAAGCCCTGAAGGCATACACAGGTCCTGTGGGAGATTGCCCAGCCCTTTGGGCCGTGCTGTCGCACAGATAACGGAATTCGCAAGCGATCCTCGTACCCTGTGGGAGCGGCTTTAGCCGCGAAGAATCCAACGCGGTGCATGGCACCGGCTGCGCCGGTGTTCGCGGCTAAAGCCGCTCCCTCAGGGTCCCTGCTAATTCAATGAGTTATGTGCAGTTCTATGGGAGCGCATGCGGTGTAACGGCTACGCGGCAAAGTCGGTAGAGAGCGACAGGTCCCGCCACTGGGCCAGTTCTTGCTCGACCGCGCTGTTCTTGGCCTCGATGCGCGCGACGGCGTCGCTGCCCAGCGCCAGGCGCAGTGGCGGGTTCGCCGCATTGGCCAGGGCCAGCAGGGCTTCGGCCAGCTTCGCAGGGTTGCCGGGCTGGGCATGATTGGCCGCCTCGGCGTAGTGGCGCATGACGCCGACGGTGGCTGCGTAGTCAGGCAGCTCCAGCGCCGTCTTCACCAGCGATTGGTCATCCAGGAAGTCGGTACGGAAGAAGCCCGGCTCGACCACGGTCACCTTGATCCCCAAGGGGGCCAGCTCCTGATGCATCGCTTCGCTGATGCCTTCGACCGCGAACTTGGTCGAACCGTATACCCCCCAGCCCATGTAGGCCTGGTAGCCGCCGAGCGACGAGATGTTGATCACGTGGCCGCTGCGTTGGCGACGCATGTGGGGCAGTACGGCGCGGGTTACATTGAGCAGCCCGAAAACGTTGGTGGCGAACAGCCGTTCGGTTTCGCTGGCGCTGGTTTCTTCTACCGCGCCGAGCACGCCAAAACCGGCGTTGTTGACCAGCACGTCGATTTGCCCGAAATGCTTGATGCCAGCAGCGACCGCCGCATGGGCGTCCTCTTCGCGGGTCACATCCAGCCGCACGGCCAGCAGGTTCGGGTGCTGGCCAAGGCGAGCCTCGATGTCTTCCGGGTTACGCGCCGTTGCGATGACGGCGTCACCCGCTGCCAGGGCCTGTTGGGCGATCAGGGTGCCGAAACCGCGGGAAGCGCCAGTAATGAGCCAGGTACGCATGTCAACTCCTCCTGTATCCGACCCTGCACCATGCGGGCCTTCTCGATGAGTTGAGCGAACTTTAAAATCTGCGGATTGCTGTGATAATCCCATGAATATTACATAGGCCTTTGAGTAGCTTTCAGCAATGAAGCCAACCAGCACCGCCGATCTGTCCCTGTTCCTGTGCATTGCCCGCCACCTGAACTTCAGCCGCGCGGCGGTCGAGCTGGGCCTTACGCCCTCGGCCCTGAGCCATGCGCTGCGGGCCCTGGAAACCCGTCTTGATGTTCGCCTGTTCAACCGCACCACGCGCAGTGTGGCGCTTACCGAGGCAGGGGAGCGTCTTTACCAGAGGCTGCAACCGGCCTTTCGGGACATCGCCGACGCGCTGGAGGACCTCAACAACTTCCGCGACAAACCGTCAGGCAACCTGCGCATCACCGCCGGGCGCGCCGCAGTAGAGCTCGCGCTACTGCCACTGGCCAATCGCTTTCTGCAGGCGTATCCGGATATACGCCTGGAAATCGTCAGTGACGATGCACTGGTGGACATGGTGGGCACCGGCTTTGACGCCGGCGTGCGCCTGGGGGAGCGACTCCAGGCGGACATGGTTTCGCTGCCCATCGGCCCTTACCTTCGTTCGGTGGTGGTAGCGGCGCCCGCGTTCTTCGATCGATATCCTGTTCCACAGCACCCGCAAGACTTGAAGCAGCTACCTTGCATCGGGCACCGCTTCCCAGGTGGCGCACTTTATCGATGGGAATTCGAGCGCGGGGGCGTGCAACTGGAGGTCGATGTCCAGGGGCCCTTGGTATTGGGTGACGTCAGCCTGATGCTGGCGCCTGCCTTGCAAGGGCTCGGCCTGGCCTATGTGTTCGAAGACATGGCCAAGGAGCACCTGGAGCGTGGCCATCTGCAGCAGGTGCTGGGGGACTGGTGTCACTACTACCCGGGGCTGTATCTGTACTACCCGAGCCGCCGCCAGGTGCCTGCGGCGTTGCGGGCCTTCATCGAGTTCGTACGGGAGCAGCGCTAGCGGGAACGTGGCTTCTGGAGGCAGGTAGGGAAGGGCTAAACTGGCGCCAGTTCCAGCGCGTTTCGCTTTGCCGTCGCTGCCTGCATACCCCGGAGGTAACTCATGGCTTCTGCACCTGAAAGGCTCTTTTTCGAGGACTTGCAAGTAGGTGAGTCCTTCATGAGCGGCTCGTATGAAATGACCCAGGAACGGATCCTGAGCTTCGCCTCGGAGTTCGACCCCCAGCCATTCCATACGGACCCCGATGCTGCCCAAAGAACCTTTTTTGCTGGGCTGGCTGCTAGCGGCTGGCATACATCCGCAGTCACGATGCGGTTATTGGTAGAGAGTGTTCCTGTGGCCGGAGGGCTCATCGGGGCCGGCAGCGAAATCACCTGGCCAAGGGCCGTGCGACCAGGTGACCTGCTGCGAGTGACCACAACCATAAAGGAGCTTGCCGCGTCGAAGTCTAAGCCTGACCGGGGCTTCGCTGTCCTTGAAAGCATCACGCTCAATCAGGACGATGCCGTATGCCAAACCACTGTTTCAAGGGTATTGGTGTTTCGCCGGGCAGATGTGTAAGGCCCCGCTGCCGCGCACATCTCATCTCTTGCCCGGCAATACCGAACCGAGAACTTGCCTGGCCGTCTGCACGATGACCCCAGCCTGGTCAGGGTCGCCCTTGAGCAGGCTGCTGGCGAACTTCTTCGCCTGTTCAAGCTTGATGTGCGGCGGCAAGGGAGGTACGTCCGGATCGGTCTTGAACTCGATCAACACCGGTCGGTCAGCCGCCAGGGCTCGCTCCCAGGCGCCGGCAATGTCTTCTTCGCGTTCCACATAGATGCCTTGCAAGCCGATGGAGATGGCGAACAGATGGTAGGGCACATCAGGAATCGTCTGTGAGGCCTCGAACTTGGGGTCGCCCTCCATTACCCGTTGCTCCCAGGTCACCTGGTTGAGGTCTTCGTTGTTGAACACCGCGCAGATCCACTGAGGGTTTTCCCACAGGCGCCAGTACTTGGCGACGGTGATCAGCTCGGCCAGGTTGTTCATCTGCATCGCCCCGTCACCCACCAATGCCACCACGCTGCGCTGCGGATGGGCGAACTTGGCGGCGATGGCATAGGGTACCGCCGCACCCATGCTGGCCAGGCCACCGGACAACGAACACTGCATGCCCTGGCGTATCTGCAGGTCGCGGGCAAACCAGTTGGCGCATGACCCGGAGTCGCTGGTGACGATGGCGTGGTCGGGCAGGCGAGGGGAGAGTTCGTGCACCACGCGCTGGGGGTTGATCGGGTCGGCCTTGACCAAGGCGCGCTTCTGCAGGGTCTTGTCCCAGTCTGCGCGCCAGCCTTCGACCTTGTCGCGCCAACGGCGCTCGGTCTTGTGTTCGAGCAATGGCAGCAGTGCCCGCAGCGTTTCGCTGGCGTCGCCGACCAGGTTGACCTCCATGGGGTAGCGCA
>Ga0209370_1001058_pt1 | contig 27337 bp, 25 predicted proteins | sample AgamicAtPrz_FD_187164 | JGI IMG/M metagenome (GOLD analysis project Ga0209370, IMG submission 187164) | Agave microbial communities from Guanajuato, Mexico - At.P.rz (SPAdes) (version 2) | ecosystem: Host-associated > Plants > Phyllosphere > Phylloplane/Leaf | place: Guanajuato, Mexico... | reverse complement strand
CTGATCAGTTTACTGATCAGGGCTTTCTCTTTTTCTGGTCGAATGATGGTGTGGTTGTGAGAGTCCCGGAGTGCCGGCCACCGGGATGCCGGCCAGATCATCGTCAAGCTTCTATAAGAAACCCCAGGTCTCGACAGAGGTCTGGGGTTTCGTCTTTTGGGCTGGAGAATTCAAAGGCCTAATACCCAGCAGCATCAGGCAGGCGGCCAGAACGCATACTGACCTGGGGATCGCTTCGCTCAACCGCAGGCTACGTATTCGGGCTTTTGGTGGGCTGCGAATCAGCGGTGGAAGGGGGGAAGCGTCTTCCACCCTACCTGGACTTCGAGTGGTTACGGAAATATCAGCATAACTGTGCGCGGCTCTTGGGGTCTCGTTTAGAATGCGCTGATTCTTTCGAGAGTTTCATCCATGCCCGAGCCGGTCGAGCAGCAATCGTTAGCTGAAGTACCTCTGACGGAGCTGGTCGCCTGCCATGAGTGCGATCTGCTGATGCGTCGGCCTGTAATTAACGATGGTGAGCGCGTCGAGTGCCCGCGTTGTGGCTATGAGCTCTACAGTCACCGCCCACAGGTGATCCGCCGCAGTCTGGCGCTGGTGCTGGCTGCATTGCTTCTATATATACCCGCCAATTTCCAGCCGATCATGCAGATGACCATGCTTGGGCAGACGTCCCACGACACGGTGTGGAGCGGCGTACTGGGGTTGTATGACGCGGGCATGCAGAGCATCGCCGTGGTGGTGTTTCTGTGCAGCATGGCGGTGCCGCTGCTCAAGCTGCTTTGCCAACTGTTGGTGCTCTTGAGCATTTGTCTCAAGGTCGGTCGAGGCTACGGGTTCCTGCTGTACCGCATTTACCACCATATGCGTGAGTGGGGCATGCTCGAGGTCTACCTGATCGGCATTCTGGTCTCCATCGTCAAGCTGGCGGATATCGCCGAGTTGTCCGTTGGCTTTGGGCTGTTCTGTTTTATTGCGCTGCTTCTGGTGCAAGTCTGGCTGGAGGTGACCATGTCGCCCCACCAGATCTGGGAAGCGCTGGCCGGGGAGGACGCCCGTGCGCGCCATTGATGCCGGCCTGATCATCTGCCACGAATGCCACCAGCTCAATCGCCATGAGCCCGAGCTCAGGCGGCAGTTCTGCTCCCGGTGTGGTGGGCGTATCCACGAGCGTCGGCCCAATAGCCTGGCCCGCACCTGGGCGCTGCTGATCACCGCGGCGATTCTCTATATTCCCGCGAACGTGTTGCCGATCATGACGGTCAATTCCTTCGGCAAAGGGGCGCCCGACACCATCATGTCCGGGGTGATCACGCTGGTCGACAATGGCATGCTGCCGATCGCCATCGTGGTGTTCGTCGCCAGCATTCTGGTGCCGACCTTCAAGCTGGTCGGCATCGGCCTGTTGCTGTATTCGGTGCAACGGCACCAGCCGATGTCGGCTCGGCAACGCATCTTGATGTACCGCTTCATCGAATGGATCGGGCGGTGGTCCATGCTGGATATCTTCGTGATCGCCATTCTCGTGGCGGTAGTGCGGTTCGGCAGCCTGGCCAGCGTCGAACCGGGTGTGGGAGCGGTGGCTTTCGCCAGTGTGGTGATCCTCACCATGCTGGCAGCACTGACCTTCGACCCACGGTTGATTTGGGATAACACGGAATCGGATGACGACCATGAATGATCTGCCCACCGCCAGGACGCGTCCGGCTTCCAACTGGTCTGCCATATGGGTATTGCCGCTGATCGCGCTGTTGATCGGTGGCTGGCTTGCCTGGCGCGCCTATAGCGAAGCGGGCGTCGAGATTCAGGTGGTATTCGCCAGTGGCGAGGGCATAGAGGCCGGCAAGACCGAGGTAGTCTACAAGGGCATGTCGATCGGCAAGGTCACCAACCTGACTCTGGACAAGAGCGACAAGCAGCGTGGGGTGATCGCCACGCTGGAGATGAACAAGGATATAGAGCCCCAGCTGCGTACCGGCACGCGCTTCTGGCTGGTGAAGCCGAGCGTCAGCCTGGCTGGTATCACCGGCCTGGAGACGCTGGTATCCGGCAATTACATTGCCTTCAGCCCGGGCGCTGGTGAGCCCGCCTATGACTTCCAGGCTCTGGCCCAGGCGCCACCTTTGTCCGATGAACAACCTGGCCTGCACCTGACGCTGAAGGCCGAGCGGTTAGGTTCGCTGAACCGCGACAGCCCGGTGTTCTTCAAGCAGATCCAGGTAGGCCGTGTGAAGGATTACAAGCTCGCCGACGATCAGGCTTCGGTGGAGGTGAAGGTATTCATCGAGCCGGCCTACGCCCACCTGGTGCGCAAACACACGCGTTTCTGGAATGCCAGCGGGATCAGTGTTGAAGCCGATTTCTCGGGGGTGAAAGTTCGCAGCGAATCCCTGGCCAGCATCGTCGCCGGCGGCATTGCCTTCGCCACGCCGGAGCACCGCAAGGACAGTCCGCCGACTGATCCCAGCAAACCTTTCCGCCTCTACGAAGATTTCGATGCCGCCCAGGCCGGTATCAAGGCGGTGGTCAAGCTCACCGATTTCGAGGGCCTGCAGGCCGGGCGTACGCCGGTCATGTACAAGGGGATTCAGGCCGGTCTGCTGAAGACCCTGAAGGTCGATCCGGATCTGAAGAGCGCCACCGCCGAGCTGGCCATGGATCCGATGGCCGAGGATTACCTGGTCGAAGGCAGCCAGTTCTGGGTGGTCAAACCGTCGATCTCCCTGGCCGGCATCACCGGACTGGAGGCGCTGGTGAAGGGCAATTACATCGCCATTCGCCCGGGTGAGCTGGGTGGCCCGCCCCGTCGCGATTTCGTCGCCCGGACCAAGGCGCCGCCGCTGGATCTCGGTGCCGAAGGCCTGCATCTGGTGCTGTTCAGCGATACCCTGGGGTCGGTGGATGTCGGCAGCCCGATTCTCTACCGGCAGATGAAGGTCGGCTCGGTGCAGAGCTTTCAGCTCGCCCGTGACAACAAGCAGGTGGTGCTGGGCGTGCACATCGAGCCCGAGTATGCCGGGTTGGTGAACCGTACCACGCGCTTCTGGAATGTCAGCGGCATCACCCTCAAGGGCGGTTTGTCCGGCATCGAGGTCAAGAGCGAGTCGCTGCAGACGCTGCTGTCCGGCGGCATCGCCTTCGAGACCGATGACCTCAAGGCGCCTGCCGATGCCAAACGCGTACAGCGCTTCAACCTCTACGCTGACCGCGAGGCGTCGCTCAAGAGCGGCGATGAACTGAGCATTCGTGTGGAGCGCGGCGACGGCCTCTCGCCCGGAACCGAGATTCGCTACAAAGGCCTGCAGGTCGGCAAGATCGAGCGGGTCGAGCTGACTGGCGACCTGCAGGCGGTGATGCTGCATGGCCGAATCACCACTGCAGCACAACAGGTGCTGCGGCCCGGCTCGCGCTTCTGGGTGGTCAAGCCCGAGATCGGTCTGACTGGCGCTGCCAACCTGGACACCCTGATTGGCGGGCAATACATCGAGGTGCAACCGTCCAGCCAGGGCAGTGGCCGACAGACCGACTTCGTGGCGCTCAAGCAGGCGCCCGAGCAGGTGGTCGAGGAGGCTGGCTTGCGTCTGGTGCTCAGTGCGCCGCGCCGCGGTTCGCTGAAGGCCGGCTCACCGGTGACGTACCGCGAAATCCAGGTCGGCAAGGTGACTGGCTACGAGCTGGGCGCCACGGCTGACCGGGTGCTGATCCATATCCTCATCGAGCCCCGCTATGCCGCGCTGGTGCACACCGGCACGCGCTTCTGGAACAGCTCCGGGTTCGGTGTGGACTTCGGCCTGTTCAAGGGCGTACAGGTGCGTACCGAGTCGGTGGAAACCCTGGTCGCCGGCGGCGTGGCCTTCGCCACACCCGAGCCGACCGGCAATGCCGCAGTACCGGGCCAGACCTTCGCACTGTTCGACGAGGCGCAGCCGGAGTGGCTGCAATGGGCGCCGAAAATCTCCTTGCCCAAGTGATGAAGGCAGCTGCGCGTCGGCCTTTTGGGCATTAAAGCGCCGCTAGCCGCACGTAGAAATGAAAAGGCCCGCGTACTCCGCGGGCCTTTTCGTTACAGCAACAGGATCACGCCAGCTCGGTGGCGTCCTGTTCGCTGCTGGCAGGCGTTGCGACTTGCTCGCGGCGCTTGATGTACTTCCAGTCCGCTTCGTCGATGTAGATGCCGTTCGGGCCACTGCCGCCTTCCAGGTCGATGGCCACGGTGGCCGAGACCTGGGGTTTCACCGAGGCGAGGATCGGCACGAAGCCGAGCTGCAGGCTGGTTTCGATAAGCGCCTGCTGGTTGCGCTCGTCGATGTCCGCGGCCTCGTCGAGGTAGTAGGGCAGGCGTACCCGGCCGGCCAGGTCGCGGTCCATTAGGTGCAGCAGCAGGTACATGTTGGTCAGCGCTTTGATGGTCATCGTTGTGCCGTTGGAGGCGGCGCCATCGATGTCGGTATGGATCACCGGCTGGCCGTGCACCTTGGTGATCTCGAAGGCCAGCTCGAACAGGTCCTTGAGGCCCAGCTGGTTGCCATTGGCGGCGACCAGGCGCGACAGGTAGTCCTTGGCTTCCTCGTTCTTGGCGTCCTGCTCGGCATTCTGGGTCAGGTCGAATACCGACAGGGTTTCGCCTTCCTCATACTGACCGGCGCTGTGGATGATCTGATCGATATGCCGCAGCGCCTCCTTGTTCGGCGCCAGCACGATGCGGAAGCTCTGCAGATTGGAAACCTGACGCTTGTTGATCTCGCGGTTGAACAGCGCCAACTGGTGCTCGAGGTTGTCGTAGTCGCTGCGGATGTTGCGCAGGGTACGGGCGATGTCGGTAACCGCTGCGCGGCGCGCCTTGGCGAGCGTCAGGGCTTCGTCCTGACGGTGCGCGTAGGCGTTGACCAAGAGCTGCAGGCGGCGCTCCATGTCGTCTTCGCTGTCGAACTTGGCGACACCCTTGAGGCGAACCTGGGCGTACAGCGCCTCGATCTGCCCGTCGATGCGCTGCAGCGCCTGCCAGGTGTCCTGGTAGTCGTTGAGCAGCGGCAGCAGGTTGTCCAGCGAATCGTCGACCGGTTCCATGTACGGCGTGCCGAACGGCAGGTCCGCGGGCAACAGCTGGCGACGGCGCAGGGCGTCTTCCAGGGTGCGTTCCTTGGATTCCAGATCACCGATCTGCCGGCTGATCAGCTGCAGCTTGGCGGAGATCTGCTGCACACGCTCGGTGAAGGCATCACTGGCGCGCTTGAGCTCGTCCTGAGCGGCTTCCAGCTGGGCGAGTTTCTCCAGCTTGCCCGTCTCCTCGGCGGCCAGGGTCTGGCTCTTGCGGAAGTCTTCTACAGCCTTCTGGGCATCCAGCACCGCCTGGTACAGCTGCTCGGCCTGGGCCTTGCTGGCGGCGCGGTCGGCGGCGACCGACTGCTGGGTCTTGAGCTGCTTGAGTTCGCGGTCGAGGCGATCCTTCTGGTCGCGCAGTGCGGCGCGGTCGGCCAGGGCCTGCAGGGCTGGTGGCTCGATGCTCGACAGGTCGATATCCAGACCGGGTACCTGGAAACGCTCGCCCTTGAAGCCGTCGAGGATGGCTTCCAGGGATTTGACCCACACATCACCATCGTCAAGCTGGATGCCTTTTTCGCCCAGCGGCAGGCTGAACAGCTGGCCATTGAACAGGCGCATCAGGCGATCGACATCGGCCTGGGAAAACTCTTCACGCAAGCGCGAGTAGCTGTTGTTGTCAGCGTGGTCGAGCTGCTGCTTGACCGACTTGAGGCGTTTTTCCAGGTCGCGCAGGCGCTCGTCCAGGTCTTCGCTGGAGAACTGACGGGACTGCGCCAGGGCGCCGGCCAGTTCGTCGTGGGCATCCTTGGCGGCCAGCAACTGGGCTTCCAGTACCTTGACGTCGTCGACCAGAGCGAAGCGGTTCTTCAGTACCGCCAGCTCGCCGAGCCAGCGCTGGATCTCGCTGATCTCGCGCTCCATGCGCATCAGTTCCTGGGTGCCGCCGCGCTGGTCGTTCTGCAGGCTGTCCTGCTCGTTGCGGTAGTGCTCGGCCTGGATGACCAGCTCTTCCTTGCGGGCATCGGCGTACTCGTGCCAGGTGCCCAGCAGGTTGTCGAGCAGCGGCGACAGACGATGCAGCTTGCCGCGCAGCTGATCGCGCTGGGTGACGCCCGAGGCCAGGGCTTCGATCAAGGGGCCGGCGGTGACCAGCGCCTGGTAATCCTGCTCCATGCGGCGCACGTCGCGGAAGGCTTCCTCGGTGGCGGCGATGTAATCGACGCTGCCCGAGCGCAGGCTGTGCTCGAAGGCATCGAGGAACAGCTGCTTGAGTTTGGCCGCGGTGATCTCGCGCATGTGCAGCAGGTTGATGAACAGGGCGCGGAAGGTCTTCAGGCTCTGTTCGCTGGTCGAGCGCAGCGGGATCAGGGTCAGGTCCAGCGGGATGCTGGTGTGGCCGCCGACCAGCAGGCGCCGCAGTTCGTCAGGCTTGAGCTCGTAGGCAGTGATGCCGGCCTGGCCGAGATTCTTGAACAGCTCGCGTTGGCGCAGGCAGGTGCCATTTTGCTGGTAGTGATCCAGATCCAGCTCGCCTTGGTAGGCGAAGAACTGGTGGCCGAAACCGCCGCCCGGGCCGCGACCGGCCACACCGATTACGTGGGGGCCGTGGGGCAGGGCGACTTCTACGAGGATGTAGCTGGTGTCGGTGGCGAAGTAGAACTTGCGCGACTGCTCCAGGCTGTACTTGCCGAAGCTCATGTCCGACATGCGCGCCAGGATCGGGAACTGCAGCGCGTTGATCGACGCCGACTTGCCGAGGTTGTTGGCGCCGTACACCGACAGCGGGTTCTCCAGCGGGAACAGGCCGAGGCTGTAGCCGGCGGTGTTGAGCAGGGCGAAGCGGCGGATGCCGTAGCGTTCCTGGGTCATGCGTCTTGCTCCTGTGCGGCGCGCTCTTCGGCCATGGCGCGGGCCATGGCGTCTTCTTCGGATTCTTCTGCAGCGTCGTCGAGGGTGATGATCGGGTCACCACTGTCGTCGTCTATCAGCACCGGTGCCGGCAGCGGCAGGTCGGTACTGTGCAGGCTGGCGGCCAGGTCGCGGTCGTGCTGCACCGCCAGGCATACGTCGAGGAAGCGGTGCATCGGCGGCAGGAAACGGTACACGCCGTTGCTGTCTTCGGCGAAGCCAAGCTGGGTCAGGCGGCGGATGACTTTGTCTTCGAGCTCTTCGTGGGTGGTTACTTCGGCCTGCAGGAACAGGTCGCGGTACTTGTCGAGCAATGCCGGCAGCTCGTCGCGGCCGATGGTGCCGCCGTCGAGCACGGAGAGTGGATCGCGGCCCTGGTCGGCCAAATGCTCGACCAGGATGAAGGTGAACAGCGCCAGACGCTGGGCGGTCTTGTTGACCTGCGGTGCGGCCTGCTCGGGCACGAAGTAGTAGAAGCCACGCGGGTCGCAGACCAGCTCGAAGCCCAGGGCGCGAAACAGCGCGCGATACTGATCCTGCATGCTGGACAGCTGGGCGTAGCACTCGGGCTCGCTGCGCGAGATGTGGTAACCCTTGAACAGGTCGCGGAACGCGGCCGCGAGCTGGGTCATTTCTTTCAGGTCAATATTCATAGCGGACGCTCGTTGGCGGCGGCAGCCTGGGCTGCTGCCGAGAATTCATGAGGGACGACGATGCTAGGCACTGGGACGGCCCACCAGGGCATAGGAGCTGATGCTGATTTCGTGCTCGCGGGTCAGGTAGGTCTGGCGCTCCAGGCGGTCACGCTGGAAGCGGCCTTCGCGCGACAGGCGCGAGAACCAGTACAGCAGCTCGTCTGTGGCGCCTTCGGGCTCCTGCTCCAGCAGCCAGGTCATCAGGTCCGGCAGTGGCAGCGACTGCTCGCAACGGTCGATCATCTCCCGGGCGGTTTTCGGCGCACGCGGGTTGTCCCCCTTGCGCTTGCCGGTGGCTTTCGGGAAGTGGTTGGGCTTGGCCTCGAAGCGCGCCAGGGCATAAACGTAGGCTTCGACCTGGGAGGCGCTGCCCAGGAAGTTGCTCTGTGGCCGAGTGAACAGCGGCATGGCGGCCTGCGGTACGGCGTCGATGCCCTTCTTGCGGATTACCGACAGTGCCAGCGCCGCACCACGGGTCACGGCATTGTGGCGACGAGCTTCCTCGCGCAGCGGCAGCAGCAGTTCGCGGGCCTTGCGCAGGGTCAGCTGGGCGCTGGTCTGCATTTCCAGAATGCGTGCGTGGGTGCGCAGCAGCAGATCGTCGTCGACCAGTTGGCCGAGGCGCTGCTGTTCGCCGAGCAGCTTGAGCAGCACCTGCTCGACGCGGCGCACGCCTTGCTCGAAGGCGCCGTCGGCGGCGACCAGCTGGATCATCGGCTCGACGTATTCGTCCCAGGTGGCCAGCACTTCGGCGTAACGCTGGCGCAGGGGAATCTGCCGGTCGCTGGTCTTGGCCCGCTCGGCCACGCCGATCAGCGCCTGCTCGTCGTTGTTGAGCTTCTTCAACACATCGCGCACGCGCATGTCGAGCAGGCGCAGCTGGCGGGCCAGGTCGTTGCCGTCGCGCACTTCGAAGGCATCCTGGATGTAGCCGGCCAGGCGCTCGAGGTGGCGCAGGTAGGCTTCGATCTCCAGGCACAGGCCAAGGCGATGCTCACGGCGCAGGTAGGACAGGAAGTCGTGAATCTGTGCGTTGAGCTCGAAGCGGTTGGGGCTCTTGGCCACCGGCACCAAGATGTCCAGGCGGATCCACTGGTCGAGCAGGGCGGTGACATCCACCGCCGTGCTTTGCGGCGGCAACTGGACAGTCAGCTGGTTGCGCAGCTCCACCAGGCTCAGGGTGCCAGCATCGAAGCGTTCACCGAGCGGTTCGAGCAGGGCCCAGTGCTCGGCGAGGGCGCGCAATACGCGTTTGGGGTCGATCATCGCGGGACGGTCGCTCGCTTGCGAAAAAACGCCGATTGTACGGGAAAGCGGGCCGCCCCTGCATTGTCACGCGAGCGTCATCGGCGAGCGGCATGCTCGGCGGCGAATCAACGGCTCATGGTGCGCAATACGCCATGAAATATCCGTAAATGGACAAAATTTGCTCAATGGCCTTTCGATCCTGGCGCGTTATCGGCACAATTCGCGTCCGCTTTTTTCAGGGGGCTGGCGGGCTCCTGTTGGCCGACCTTTATTACGGACTGCGCAATGATCAAAACGCCGTACTACCTCATCGACAAACAGAAGCTGCTTGGCAACATGGAGAAGATCGCCTACGTGCGTGAACACTCCGGTGCCAAGGCGCTGCTGGCCCTCAAGTGCTTCGCCACCTGGTCGGTCTTCGACCTGATGCAGCAGTACATGGACGGCACCACCTCCAGCTCGCTGTACGAGCTCAAGCTAGGCCGCCAGAAGTTCGCTGGCGAGACCCACGCCTACAGCGTGGCCTGGGCCGATGACGAAATCGCCGAGATGCTGGAGAACTGCGACAAGATCATCTTCAACTCCATCGGCCAGCTCGAGCGTTTCACTGAGGCGTCCGAAGGCAAGGTGCGCGGCTTGCGCGTCAACCCGCAGGTGAGCAGCTCCGATTACCTGCTGGCCGACCCGGCGCGCCCGTTCAGCCGCCTCGGTGAGTGGGACCCGGCCAAGATCGAAGCGGTGATTGATCGGATCTCCGGCTTCATGTTCCACAACAACTGCGAGAACGGCGACTTCGGCCTGTTCGACAAGATGCTCAGCCACATTGAAGAGCGTTTTGGCCACCTGCTGCACAAGGTCGAGTGGGTCAGCCTCGGTGGCGGCATTCACTTCACTGGTGAAGGCTATGCGCTGGATGCCTTCTGCGCGCGCCTTAAAGCCTTCTCCGAGAAGTACGGTGTGCAGGTCTACCTGGAGCCGGGCGAAGCGGCCATCACTGGCAGCGCCTCGCTGGAAGTCACCGTGCTCGACACCCTCTATAACGGCAAGCACCTAGCCGTGGTGGACAGCTCCATCGAGGCGCACATGCTCGATCTGCTGATCTACCGCCTCAACGCCAAGCTGGCACCCAGCGAGGGTGAGCACACCTACATGGTGTGCGGCAAATCCTGCCTGGCCGGCGATATCTTCGGCGAATACCAGTTCGAGAAACCGCTGCAGATCGGCGACCGCCTGTCGTTCGTCGACGCGGCTGGTTACACCATGGTCAAGAAGAACTGGTTCAACGGCCTGAAGATGCCCGCCATCGTGGTCAAGCAGCTCGACGGCAGCGTCGAGGTGGTTCGTGAATTCGGCTTCGACGATTACCTGTCGAGCCTGTCGTAATACCGCAGCACCTTTCTCAACGAGCGCAGTACCCTGGAGGTGAAACAATTGAAGAAGAACGTCCTTATCATTGGTGCAGGAGGTGTCGCCAAGGTGGTGGCCCACAAGTGCGCGCAGCACAACGACGAACTCGGTCGTATTGCCATCGCGTCACGGAACATCTCCAAATGCCAGGCCATCATCGACAGCGTCAAGGCCAAAGGTAGCCTTAAGGTACCCGCCGACATCCAGGCCTTCTCGCTCAATGCATTGGACATCGAGGCGACCAAGGCGCTGATCCGCGAGACCGAATCGCAGATCGTCATCAACGTCGGTTCAGCCTTCCTCAATATGTCGGTGCTGCGTGCCTGCATCGATACCGGCGTGGCCTATCTGGACACCGCCATTCACGAAGAACCGGGCAAGATCTGCGAAACCCCGCCCTGGTATGGCAACTACGAGTGGAAACACCTCGAGGAATGCCAGCAGAAGAACATCACGGCCATTCTCGGCGTCGGTTTCGACCCGGGTGTGGTCAACGCCTATGCGGCCCTGGCTCAGCAACAGCATTTCGACAAGATCGAGTCGATCGACATCCTCGACGTCAATGCCGGCAGCCACGGCAAGTATTTCGCGACCAATTTCGATCCGGAAATCAATTTCCGCGAGTTCACCGGTACCGTCTACAGCTGGCAGAACGCCCAATGGACGAGCAACCGCATGTTCGAGGTCAAGCGCACCGACGACCTGCCGGTTGTAGGTTCCCAGAACCTGTACCTGACCGGCCACGATGAAGTGCACTCGATCTCCAAGAACCTGGACGTGCCCAACGTGCGTTTCTGGATGAGCTTCGGCGAGCATTACATCAACGTGTTCACCGTGCTGAACAGCCTCGGCTTGCTCAGCGAGCAACCGGTGAAAACCGCTGAAGGCCTCGAAGTTGTGCCGCTGAAAGTGGTCAAGGCCGTGCTGCCGGATCCTTCCTCGCTGGCGCCGGGCTATACCGGCAAGACCTGCATCGGTGACCTGGTCAAGGGCACCAAGGGTGGCAAGGCCCGCGAAGTGTTCATCTACAACGTGGCCGATCACGAAGAAGCCTTCGCCGAGACCGACAGCCAGGGCATCTCCTACACCGCCGGTGTGCCGCCAGTCGCCGCCGCGCTGCTGGTCGCCCGTGGCGAGTGGGATGCAGCACGTATGGTCAACGTCGAAGAACTGCCGGCCGAGCCGTTCCTCAAGCTCCTCGACGTGATGGGCCTGCCGACTCGGATCAAGGACGAGCACGGTGATCGCCCCTGGGATCAGGTTGTTTGATGGCAGCGAGCAGCTTCGCGTCGGCCCTGCTGCGTTGAAATCAGGCTCGAAGTGCTCATGTACAAAAGTACACTCCGCCTTCTCGCCTGATTTCGCCTTGCATGGCTTTAGCTCGCAAGCTCGTGGATAAGCGTCGTTAAGAAAAAAGGATCGCCTCGGCGATCCTTTTTTCGTTTCCGGGCGCCGGGTTCAGACGCTGAAGCGACCCACCAGGCGGCTGAGGTCGGCTGCCAGGCGTGACAGCTCGTGGCTCGAGGCGCTGGTCTGGTGGGCACCGGTAGCCGACTGCACCGACAGATCGCGAATGTTCACCAGGTTGCGGTCCACCTCGCGAGCCACCTGGGCCTGTTCTTCCGCCGCGCTGGCGATCACCAGGTTGCGCTCGTACATCTCGCCGATTCCGTTGGTGATCTCGTTCAAGGCGTCGCCCGCGCTCTGTGCCAGCTCGCGGGTATCGCGCGCCTGGCGAGTACTGTCCTGCATGGAGGTCAGCGCCTGGCTGGCACCGGTGCGCATACCGGAGACCATCTGCTCGATTTCCTGGGTCGAATTCTGCGTGCGGTGCGCCAATGCCCGTACCTCATCAGCCACCACGGCGAAGCCGCGCCCGGATTCACCGGCCCGCGCCGCCTCGATGGCGGCATTGAGCGCCAGCAGGTTGGTCTGCTCGGCAATCGCGCGAATCACGTCCAGCACCTTGCCGATTTCCTGGGACTGTTCAGCCACGCGCTGCACCAGGCTGGAGGTGCTTTCCACTTCACCGGACAGGTCGCTGATCGCGGCGATGGTCTCCGACACACGGGCCTGGCCCTGCTGTGCGGAGTGATTGGCAGCCTTGGAGGCTTCCGAGGTGGAGACCGCATTGCGCGCCACTTCGTCCACGGCGGCGCTCATCTGGTTGACCGCGGTGGCAGCCTGTTCGATTTCGTCGTTCTGCTGTTGCAGTCCGCGTCCGGCTTCGTCGGTCACCGCGTTGAGCTCTTCGGCGGCGGCCGCGAGCTGGGTGGACGAGCCGGAGATTTCCGCCAGGGTTTCGCGCAAGCGTTGCTGCATCTGCGCCAGTGAGGTCTGCAACTGGCTGACCTCGTCACGGCCCTCGACCTGGATGCCCTTGGTCAGGTCGCCCTCAGCCACATGGCGTGCGGCCTGCACCGCCCGCTTCAGCGGCCCGACGATGCTGCGGGTGAGCAGCCATGCCAATGCCACGGTGATCAGTGCCGCCAGCAGGATCACTCCCGCAACTACCTGTTGCGAACGGGTGTAAGCCTGCGCCGAGGCCGTGCCTTCCTGGGCGATGCCCTTGCTGTAGATGTCGCCCAGCTCGGCCAGCTGTGCACCGGTGCCGTCGACCACCGGCTTCATGTCGACCAGCAGCAGCTTGTTCAGCGCGTCGCGCTCACCGCGGCGTGCCAGCACGAAGGAGTCGGCCATGCCGCGTTGGTAGGCGGCGAAATCGCGGCGGAACTGATCGTAGATGCGTTGTTCTTCGGGTGTGTCGATGAAGGGTTCGAAGTCGCGGATGTTCTGTTCCAGCACCTTGTTGCGCGCATCGTACTGGCCTACGTAGGTGTCGACATTGGCCGGATCGGGATCCAGAGCCACGCGCAGGGAAATGGTGCGAATGCGCAGCATGTTCTCACGGATGGCGGCCACCGATTGGATGCTCGGAACCCAGTCGGTTTCGATGGTGCTGGCGCGCTCGCGAATGCTCGACATGGTGCCGAGCGAGAAGATGCCCAGAAAGGCCACCATAAGGGCGATGAGGCCGAAGCCGAAGGCAGCGCGGGGTGCGATGTTCCAGTTGCGTAGCAGCATAGGGACCTCTTGGGTCTGGCAGATATTGTTGTTGTCCACGGGGCTATCGGCTGCCGGGGAGGGCGCTTGAACGGCAATTCGGCGCTTTCGACATTCTTGCAAAAAATGGTTACATAGTCATAGGATGTCTGACCACAATAATCACAAATAAGCAGGCCCTCCCATGTTCAAACCGCTCGCTGTTGCTGCACTGGCATCCTGCCTGGCTACCACGGCTCAGGCCGCTATTTCCTTCGCCTACATCTCCAGCCCGAACGATGGCCTGATTTCCCAGTACCGCCTGGACGACGGCACGGGCGGCATCGCACTGGTGGAGCAGACCCAGGCCGGTGACAAGGTCAACCCGATGGCGCTGTCGCCCGATGGTTCGCTGCTGTTCGCGGCCCAGCGAGTTGCGCCGTTCAAGGTCATCACCTACCGGATCGATGCGGGATCCGGGCATCTGCAGCGCCTGGGTCAGGCTCCATTGGCCGACAGCATGGCGTACCTGGCCACCGACCGCAGCGGGCGTTTCCTGCTGGCTGCTTCCTATGGCGGGGCCCTGCTCAGCGTGCAGGCCATCGACAAGGACGGCCAGGTGTCGGACAAACCCCAGGTCTACAAGACCGGACCGTTCGCTCATTCCATCCGCACCGACCTGAGTGATCGCTTCGTGTATGCCGGCAATCTGGGCGCCGACAAGGTGCTGCAGTTCAGTCAGGACAAGCAAAGTGGCGCGCTGACCCCCATCGGCGAAGGCTTCGCCAGCACCACCGCCAAAACTGGCCCACGGCATATCGCGTTCTCGCCCGATGGCAAGTTCCTCTATGTGGTGGGCGAGCTGAGCGGTACCGTCAGCGGTTTCGCCATCGATGGGCAGACCGGCGCACTCAAGCAGGTGAGCGAAGCCAGCGGCATTCCCGCATCACTCGGGCTGACCCATGGTGAGGCGCGCAGCGCCGCCAACAATGACTTGAAGGACGACCCGACGCCGCGCATCTGGGCCGCCGATATTCGCCTGTCGCCCGACGGTTCGCTGCTGTACATCACTGAGCGCACCACCAGTTCGGCGTCGGCCTTCAAGGTCGATACGAAGGACGGCAGCCTGAAGTTTCTCGGCAATTACCCAGTGCAGGAAAAGCAGCCGCGCAACATCGCCTTCTTCCCCAACGGCAAGTGGCTACTGGTGACCGGCGAGAAAAGCCAGACCATCGGCAGCTACCGGATTGGTGACAAGGGCAGCCTCGAACGGGTGAGCGAGGCAAAGTCCGGCGATGGTGCGCTGTGGATCGAGATCCTTCCTATCAAACCCTGATCGCGACGCCTGGTGCACATGAAAAAAAGGATCGCCGAGGCGATCCTTTTTTCGTTTCAGGCCACCTGTGCTGTCAGACCGTCACCACGCCGAGCAGCACCGCGGCTGCGAGCATGATCAGGCTGATGCCCCAGGCCCACAGCACGGTGTAGCGGATGTGTTTGTACAGCTCGACGCCGGCCAGGCCGATGGCCAGGTACACGCTGGGCACCACCGGGCTGACGCCGAAACCGGTGTTCTCGCCGATCAGCATGGCGTTGGCCACGGCCGCCGGGTCGACACCAGCCGCTACCGCCACGTCGCGGATTACCGGCAGCAGGGCGAAGTAGTAGGCGTCCGGCGAGAACAGCATGCCCAGCGGTACGCCGAAGGCGCCGATGATCACGTGAATCCAGTTGGCCGAGCCCTCGGGCAGGATGTTGATCATCCAGTGCGCCATGCCGTCGGACATGCCGGCGCCGGCCAGCACGCCGAGCAGGATGCCGGCGGCTAGCATCACCAGGGCCATCTGCATGGCGTCCGTGGCATGAGCGCGAAGCGCCTTGTTCTGGTCGTCGAGGCTGGGGTAGTTGAGCAGCAGGGCGATGCCCAGGCCGACCATGAAACAGGCGAACAGCGGAAAGGCGCCGGTGAACAGGCAGACCAGAATGCCAGCAGTCAGCGCCAGGTTGGCCCAATAGCGCCAGTTGCCGGTGGGCAGCATTTGCGAGGTGTCGACCTGCGGCGCGTCGGCCGGAGCGCTGTCGATGGCTGCACCGCCGTTGGCCGCGAAGCTGCGCTGCGCGCGCAGGCCGAGAAATACCGCCAGGCTCATGACCAGCACCAGGCCGACCGCCTGGATGGGAATCAGCGAGATCCACAGTTGCGAGGCGTCGATACCGGTCACCGCCGACGCGCGTGCGGTGGTGCCGCCCCAGGGCACCATATTCATCACCCCGGCGCTGAGCACCACCAGGCACAGCAACATCTGCCGGCTCATGCCCAGGCGCAGGTACAGCGGTAGCAGGGCGGGAATCACCAGCAGAAAGGTGGCGGCGCCGATGCCGTCCAGGTGGGTGACCGAGGTCACGGCCACGGTGGCGATGGCCACGGACAGCGGGCGGCCCTTGGTGCTTTTCAGCAGAAAACGCACCAGCGGATCGAACAGCCCGCGGTCACGCATGATGCCGAAATACAGAATGGCGAAGATGAACAGCGTGGCGGTAGGCGCCACGGTCTTCAGGCCTTCGGTGATGAATTTGCCGATTTCGCCAAGGCCGAAGCCGGCCATCAGGCAGGCGATCACCGGTAGGGTGACGAAGGCGACCAGCGGGGTGATGCGGCGCATCAGAATCAGGATGACGATGGCGAACATCAGGGTGAAGCCGAGGGCGGTGATCATGACGATCTCTCCGGTTTTATTATTGTTGGAGTCGCGGGGCTGGCTGCGTGGGCGTTATGAAGGAGCCGGCAGCCTCAGGTCGAGCAGCGCGTAGCTCAGGCTCTTGCCGTGGCGGTCGAGGCCGGGGCTGGCATTCACGCCACCCTCCAGAGCGTTTTCCACCACGAAGTTGAGGCCGCCCAGGTTCGGCAGCTCGAAGCGGCGCACCGTGCCGATGCGGCGATGGGCCAGGCAGCAGGCCACCCGTTCGACGGTCAGTTCACGGGCCAGCCAGGCGTAATGCGCGTGGTCATAGGCGAACACCGCGACACTGAGAATGTTGCCCTTGTCGCCCGCGCGGGCGTGGGCGTAGTCGCACAGCAGAACGTCGCTCATCAGAACCACTCCACCTGTTGCTGCACCGCGGTGCGGGGGATGAAGAAACTCGCCGTACCGATGGATTCGGTCAGGTGCCGGCGCACGCCGCCACCGCCCGCCGGGCCGTTGGTGTAGAGCGATTCGGCGTCGAGCAGCAGGTTTTCCAGCAGCGCCTTGTCACGGTCGACGAAGCTGATGCGCAGGCGCACGTCCTGCGGGTCCTGGGCGCTGGCCAGGCGCTGCTGCAGCCACTGGCCGCGGGCGTCGTTGAACAGGCTGGCGACACCGATCAGGTCGATCCACGGTGTGAGCTGCGGTGCCAGGCGCGCGCAGCGCTGCAGCAGCACATCACGGGCCAGCGCCGCGCGCGCCAGGGCGCCGGGCCCGGCGTAGGAGATTTCCGCCTCGGCGAACCAGTTGCCGCGCAGGCCGACCAGCCCCTTGAGTTCGGCCGGGCGCGGATGGCCGCGAATGCCTTCGACCTCGACCAGGTCCGGGCCGACCTGGCGTACGCGGGCCTGGCTGAGGTCCAGGGTCACGTCTGGTGTCAGGTAGGCAGCCGGATCGTGGACTTCATAGAGCAGCTGTTCCTTGACCGTGCGCTCGGTGACGCAGCCGCCTGTGCCAGCGGCCTTGCCGATGGTCACCCGGCCATCGGCCTCAATGCTGGCGATCGGGCAGCCGACATTGGCCAGGTCCGGCACGTCCTTGAGGCCTGGGTGGGCGAAGTAGCCGCCGCTGACCTGGGTGCAGCATTCGAGCAGGTGGCCTACCGCGGTGGCCAGGGCGATGCGGTCCCAGTCCTCGGCCTGCCAGCCGAAGGCGTGGCGCAGCGGGCCGACCGCCAGGCTGGGGTCGGCGACGCGGCCGCAGAGCACGATATCGGCACCGGCGTCCAGCGCCTGCATGATGCCATCGGCGCCGGTGTAGACGTTGACCGATACCACCTCGCCGTCGAGCGCGTCGGGCAGCCAGCGCTGCAGGGCGTCGCGGGACTCGAGCAGGTCGTCACCCAGCACGCAGGCGATGCGTGCGGCGGAGAAACGCCCACCCTGCAGTTGCTGGCGTAGGCGCCGGGCCGCCGCGCTGGGATTGGCCGCGCCGCCGTTGGTGATGATCGGGATGCCGGCGGCCAGGCAGGTTTCCAGCGCCGGTTCGAGAAAGTCGAACAGCCGGCTGGCATAGCCACTGTCGGGATTGGCCAGGCGGCGCAATTGCGCTTCGGCCAGGGTGCGTTCGGCAAGCAGTTCGAAGAACAGAAAGCGCCGGCCGTCGCGTGCAGCGAGGGCGTTGGCCAGCGTCAGGGCGGCATCGGGCCGATCATTGGCGAAGCCGGCCCCGCAACCGATATGGACTGTTGTCATCGTTATGATCCAGGTCGAGGTCTGCCGGCAGGGTGCGGCTTCCTGATTTAGTTGTGAATTCGAAATGTGATATCAATTGATAAAACAATTCTATAAAAGCGACTGTCATGGATATCAGCTTCCGCCAGCTTCAGGCCTTCGTCTTTATTGCCGAGCAGCGCAGCTTCAGCCGCGCCGCCGAGCAGATTCATCTCTCCCAGCCGGCACTGAGTTACAGCCTGCGCAAACTGGAGGAGGCCCTGGGCCTGTCGCTGTTCGCCCGCAACACCCGCAGCGTGGAACTGACCGAAGCCGGCAGACGCTTTCTCGAACAGGCCCGCCGCCTGCTGCGCGACATGCACAACGCAGTGCACGACGCCCATGAGCAGCTGCACCTGCAGAGCGGCTCGCTGCGCATCGGTGTGTTGCCTTCGGTGGCCATCGAGCCCTTGCCACGGGTGCTGGTCGATTACCGCCAGCGTTATCCGGGTATCGAGATCAGCCTGCGCGATGGCCGCGCCGGGGAGATTCGTCAGTGGGTGAGCAACGCCGAAGTGGATTTCGCCATCACCTCGGCAGCGGACGAGCCGGGCGTGCTGGACTTCCAGCTGCTCTATGACGACAGCCTGGTGCTGCTGGTGCGCGGCCTGAGCCACTTGCGCGGCAAGAAGCTGCTCGCGGCTCTGCAGGATATCGATTACGTGGCCACCACCCGTGACACCAGCCTGCGCACCATGGCCGATGAGACCCTAGCGCGCATGGGGCTGCTGCGCGAGCCCGCCTTCGAGGTCGCCTATATGAGCAGCGCTGCCGCCCTGGCGCGGGCCGGGCTGGGTTATGCGCTGCTGCCGGCCAGCGTGGCGGATACCTTCAATGCCGATGGCAGCCTGGCCGTGCACCCGCTACCGATGGCGCCGGCGCGTGGCATCGGCGTGCTGCAGCGCAAGCCTAGCTACCTGAGCCCGCCGGCCCAGGCTTTCGTCAGCCTGCTCAAACAGCAGGCCGAAGCCATTGGCCTCTGACGTTTGGGGCTACCCGTGAAAGGCGATTCACGCGACAATCAGCGCCCTCGAAAATCGATGTGCCGGGTACCTGACGTTTGAACACCGAGCTGCGCCGCCGCGCCTACCTGGATGCCATGCAAGTGGCCAGTTGGCTGCCGCGCGTCGAACTGCCATTCGCGGCGCCGTCGCGGCCCGAGCTGCTGGTCGCCTTCGAGCCGGAAGCTGAGATCGTCGTCGAGAAACCGGCGGCACAGGCCAAGGTAACTGCTCCGGCTGCGCAGCCTGCCGCCAGCGAAGTCGTCACCCGCGAACGCCCGCGTATCGAAGTGCCCAAGCCTGGCGCCGCGAGCAAGGCCGACGAGCCTGCCGCCGAACAAGCCAGCGCCGCACCGGCACCGCGCGAGCGGCCAGTTCCGCCACCGCGTTTCGCCCTGCAGTTGCTGCGTGCCGGTAGCTGCGCCCTGCTGGTCGAGCTGCCGACCGGCGAGCCGTTCCAGAGCCGCGACCCGGCTTACCTGCTGCTCAAGGACCTGCTGCGCGCCGCTGGCCTGCCGGATGCCCCGCAGATCATCGGCGAACCGGTGCGTTGGCCACTGCTGGTGCGCGGCAACATGGATCAGGGCCCGCAGGCGGCGCTGGATTTCGTGCAGAGCTTTATCGTTGCCCGCCTGGAAGAGCAGGAGCCCTGCGCCTGCCTGTGGCTGATCGGCCTGCCGGCCATTCGTTTCGCCGGTGACGCCGATGCCGAAGCCTACAACCGCGAACTGCAGGTCGAGGAACTCGGCGCCGCCTGGGCGCTGCCGGGCCTGGAACTGCTGATGGATGAGCCCGAGCGCAAGCGCGACCTCTGGCACGCCATGCAGCGCGTACGGCGTCGCTGGCTGGAGGCCTCGGCATGAGTGACGCGATCAGCTTCCGCCGGGCCACCGAGGCGGATATCGATGCGGTGCTGAAGATCGAGTACGCCGCCTTCAGCCATCCGTGGACGCGTGGCATCTTTCTCGACAGCCTGAAATCCTACGAAGTCTGGCTGATGTTCGAAGGCAGCCAGCAGGTCGGCCACGGTGTGATCAACGTGATCATCGACGAGGCGCATCTGCTCAACATCACCGTCAAACCCGAGAGCCAGGGCCGCGGCCTGGGCTTGCGTCTGCTCGAACATCTGATGGCCCGCGCCGCCGAGCTCAAGGCCGGCGAGTGCTTTCTGGAAGTACGCTCCAGCAACCAGGCAGCGTACCGGTTGTACGAGCGTTACGGCTTCAACGAGATCGGCCGCCGGCGCGATTACTATCCGGCGCCGGGCGGCCGTGAAGACGCACTGGTGATGGCCTGCACGCTGGTCGAATGAGTTAGCGGCGTGCCCAGCGCCGTTCGCGGCGTTCTTCCTCGACCTGGCTCAGGTCGTACTTATTCAAGAATTCCTGAGAGTGCTCGTCGCCCTCCGGCTGGTCCGTCTGTTTCGGCTCATCGGTCGGTCGTGCGCTTTTTTGCGCAGTGGCCTGGCCGGGTTTTCGCGGCTTCAATGGCTCCACCACATCGCGCAGAATCGGCGGCTCGGCCGGTTGCTCGGTGGCCGCTGGGCGGCTGGCAGGTGGTTGCTTGTCGGTCATGACGAACTCCGGATCAGTCATTGGCTCTAGGCAATGGACGGCCGCAGGGCTGGAAGATTCAGCGTTTCGGCCATTACCTCGCCAGTTGCCGGGGTTATTCGGCGCGCGAATCGCCTTGTCAAAAAGGCCGGTGCATCCGTATGGTGCGCATCGACCTTTTCGGGAGCCTCCGCCGTGAGCGATCTCAAGCACCTGTTCGACAACAATGAACGCTGGGCCGAAAACATCACCCAGAACGACCCGGATTTCTTTCCCCGCCTGGCCCGCCAGCAAACCCCGGAGTACCTGTGGATTGGCTGTTCGGATGCCCGCGTGCCGGCCAACGACATCGTCGGCCTGCTGCCAGGCGAGCTGTTCGTGCACCGCAATGTAGCCAACGTGGTGCTGCACACCGACCTCAACTGTCTGTCGGTGATCCAGTACGCGGTCGATGTGCTCAAGGTCAAACACATCCTGGTAACCGGCCACTACGGCTGCGGCGGCGTGCGGGCGGCCATGCACGATGCGCAGTTCGGCCTGATCGATGGCTGGCTGCGCAATATCCGCGACCTCTATTACGAGCAGCATGCGCAACTGGCCGCACTGGCCGATGAGGAGGCGCGGGTCGACCGCCTGTGCGAGCTGAACGTGATGAAGCAGGTCGGCAACGTCAGCCGTACCAGCATCGTTCAGAACGCCTGGCATCGCGGCCAGCAATTGTCCGTGCACGGCTGCATCTACGGCCTCAAGGATGGCCGCTGGAAAGATCTGGATGTGACCGTCAGCGGCGCCGACCAGTTACCCGAGCAGTACCGTCTGCGCCCACCACAGGGATGAGCATGAACAAACCTTCGCGTCAGCTGGCGATTGCCGGTGTGCTGATGGCGGTGCTGTGCTGGGCGGGCAATGCCCTGGTGGCCCGCGCCTTCGCCGGTGAAATCCCACCCTTCGCCCTGGCCTTCTGGCGCTGGAGCCTGGCGCTGGTTCTGATCCTGCCGTTCGTGGCGTTGCCGCTGTGGCGCCATCGCGCGGCGTTGCGCCATGCCGGCTGGCGCCTGGTGGTGATCGCCGCCTTCGGCATCGCCGGCTACAACACCTTTCTGTACAGCGCGGCGCAGACCACCGCGGCGATCAATATCACCCTGGTCAACACCTGCATTCCGCTGATGACCTTCATCTTCGCCGGCTTGCTGCTCGGCGACTGGCCGGCGCGCCGCGCCTGGTGGGGCATGGCGCTGGCGGTGTCCGGGCTGCTGGTGCTGATCTGTCGCGGCGACTGGCAGACACTGGCGGGCATGGCCTTCAACCGCGGCGACCTGATCATGTTGCTGGCGGTGCTCGACTGGGCCCTCTACACCGTACTGCTCAGGCGCTGGTCCAAATACCTGGCGCCGATTCCGCCGCTGGCGCTGCTGGGCATCTTCATGCTCCTGGGCGTACCGATGATCCTGCCGTTGTACCTGTACGAGCTGTCCACTGGCGCGCAGCTGCTGGCCACGCCGGCCAATCTCTCGGCCATCGCCTACACCGCGGTGTTCGCTTCGCTGGTCGCTTATCTCGGCTGGAACAACGGTGTGAAGGTGCTGGGCGCCTCGACGGCGGCCATGGGCAATTACCTGATGCCGGTATTCACGGCGATTCTCGGCTGGATTCTGCTCGGCGAAGCGCTGCAGCTATTTCACTGGTTCGGTGGGGCGATGATCTTCGCCGGGCTCTTGCTGGCCACCTTGCCGAAGCGCTCGCAGCGGGCAACGGCCTGAAGCGATCCAGACTGCTGCTTGGCAGAAGTCGAAAACGCCCTCGAACGAGGGCGTTCTTTTATCGACGATAGGCCGCCAGCACCTGATCGATCTGCAGATCCACACTCTGCAGGCCGCCGCCGGACAGATACCACAACGCGGGATCCAGGTAGACCACCCGTTTGGCTTGGGCCGCCGGTGTGCTCGCCAGTGGCGAGCTGGCCAGGGTGGCGACATCCAGCGGCGTGGCGCCAATGGCGGCGCTGCGGTCGATGATGAAGATCACGTCGGGCCGGGCCGCAGCGATGGCATCGCCGTCCAGCGGCTGCGGGCGTTGGCGAGGTGCGCCCGCAGGCTGAGGCGTTGGCGCGGGCAGGGCGCGTGGTGCCTGCAGCAGCGAGTAGATCAGGGCCTGTTCGGTTGGCGCAAAGCGGCCGTCGTTGTGGGTCAGCACCAGGGTACGTTGGCCCGAGGCGGCGACTTGCTGGCGGGCTTTTTCAGCCTTGCCCTGCAGCTTGGTCAGCGCCTGCTGCGCCTCGGCGGACTTGCCGACTAGCTGGCCGAGCAACCTGGCGTTGTGGGTGATGCCTGCGAAGTAGTCGGCGTCGGTGATGCCCATGTCCAGCGTCGGTGCCAGCGGCTGCAAGGCTTGGCGACTCTCGCTCTGGCGCCCGGTGATCAGGATCAGGTCCGGTTTCAGCGCTGCGATCGCGTCGATATCCGGCGTTTTCAGGTTGCCGGCGTCCTGCGTCTGGCCGGCCTTGTCGGCCAGATAGGGCGGTACGTTACCCGGCACGGCCAGCACCCGCTCGCCCGCGTTCAGGGCGATCAGTGTGTCGTAGCTGCCATAGTCGAGCGTGACGATGCGCTGGGGATCACGGGTGACTGCAATCTGTTGCCCTGCCTGGGTGACGTTGAGGGTGGTGGAAGATTGTCGGGCGTCGTGGCTGCAGCCAGCCGTTGCCAATGCCAGAAGTGAAAACAGTACGGCCTTGTTCACCTGATCGAGCTCCTTGGTAGCCTGGTTCGCGGCCGAGTGCCGCAATCCTGAGGGCCAGGGAACATAGCACTCCAAAGCTGATCGAGAAGCTTTCTCAACGGGTAAAGTTTGCAAATGCCTGGCTGTTGCTGTGCTGCGCTTGGCATTTCCTCGGCTGCAGTAGGGCTAATTTGCCTGGGCGGAAAACTTTCGCGCAGCCACAAGGGTCTATCCCGATGGCTGGCGTTGGCGACTGGTGCTGATGCCGTAACGGGCGTAAAGGCAATCGAGTTGCTAGTGTTATGCCGTCTGCAGAAGGATGAGTTGTGAGTTAATGGATTACTCGCACGCCTCTCTCCCCCGAAAAACCGCCTCCGTGCACAGGCTGACGGCCCGTTATCCGTCGCTTCGTGGTGTCTGCTGGCGCGCCACTATGTTGGGCATGCTGATGCTTGGGCTCAGCGGCTGCATGCATAATCAGGCCAATGGCCCCTTTTCCAGCAACAGCATCGCGGCCAGCCCCGGCGAGTTGTTCCAGACCCACTCCGACCGCATGGCCACCATCGGCATGCGTAACAACCTCAACAGCCTGTACCGGCTGATGGACAAGCTCTACCAGCGCAACCCGCGCGAGTGGCAGAAGACCGGTCAGGCCAGCCGGCAATCGGCGGTGCTGTCGGTGCGGCACTCCATCGAGCAGGGCAGGCCGCCGCCGGCGCTGGGTGGCCGGCAGGACATCGCGGCTCTCAGCTATGCGCTGAGCCCGGAGTTTGAAGGGGATCGCGTCGGCGCCTTCATCTACGCCATCGGCAACATGGTGGTCACCGCCCACGGTGGGCGCACCGAGTTCTACATCACCGATACCATCGACGCGCAGTTCGTGCACAACGCGGCACGTAATATCGAGAAGGCCACCTGGTTGCTGGCCACCCGGCGCGACGCCCAGGGCAATCCGCTGCTGTTATCCAACGAGCTGTCCGAGAACGGTCGCAACCTGAGCTTCGCCGTGGAATTCGGCAAGATCGTCGCCCGCCTGGATTACCTGAGCGATGTGCTCGACGAGCGCTACCGGCGTATCGGCGTCAATTACGCCCACAGCCTGCTGTTCCTGAATTTCCTGCCGGTGCAGTAGGCACCCGCTGGCGAGCGCCATCGCCTTGAGATCTATTCACGAGCTCTCGGCTCGAATGCAGCGATTTGACTGAAAAGTGGAGGGAGCGGACGCTCGTCCTAGGGACTGATGATTATCTGTGGGAGCGGGCCATGCCCGCGATTTTTCGCGCGCATGGCGCGCTCCCACAGTAGGTCGGTGACCGGCTGCAGCCTCTTAATGTCGCCCACAAAAGATCGTGAACAGCCTCTCACACCTTGCGGACGAACTCGGACTTGAGCTTCATCGCGCCGATGCCGTCGATCTTGCAGTCGATATCGTGATCGCCGTCGACCAGGCGGATGCCCTTGACCTTGGTGCCGACCTTGACCACCAGCGAGGAGCCTTTGACCTTGAGGTCCTTGATCACGGTGATGGTGTCGCCGTCCTGCAGCACATTGCCGACCGAGTCCTTGATCACCTTGGCGTCATCGCCCGCCGCCTCGTTGTCGGTGGCCGACCACTCGTGGGCGCATTCCGGGCAGACCAGATTGGTGCCGTCTTCGTAGGTGTATTCGGAGTTGCAGGCGGGGCAGGGTGGCAGCGTGCTCACGGGGAATCCTTCTGAGACCGTGGAGAAAAAGGCCGCAGATTATATAGGGTTTTACACGCTGCCGGGGATTGCTGTCGGGCGTCCGGTAAAAGCGCTTCGGCCTCGACCTCGATCAGCCACTCGGGCTCCGACAATCCGCTGGCCACCACCCAGGAGGTAGCGGGCGGCTGCTCGGGGAAGAAGCTGCGCAGGGCATCGACGATATGCGCCTGTTCGTCACGGGCCTGGGCGGCGATGTAGATGCGCAGCATCAGCACGTGCTGCAGGCTGCCGCCGGCGGCCTCGAGAATCCTGCGTACATTGCGCAGCGCCGCGTGGGTCTGGCTGGCCAGGTCGGTGCCTGCCAGTCGTTCTTGCTCGTCCACGCCGATCTGGCCGGACAGGTGGATGCGCCGTCCGCCCTGGCTGATCACGGCCTGGCTGAAGCCGTACTGCAGGGTGTCGAAGACCGAGTCGGGGTTGAGGGTGTGCCTGTGCATCGATACGTCCTTGATCGGTAACGGCCCGGCAGTCTAGCGTTGCAGCCGCAGGGCGGCAGGCCGAGACTGTTGCACGGTTTGTGCGGTGCCGTGCGGATAACCCGAACTCATGGCGGCTTCGTTGCCTCCAAAAGACTGTGGTGACTTGGCCTGAACCGAGCGCCGCACCTGCCGATGATCAACGGGCCGTGTTTCAAAGCCCGCCATGCCAGTGGAGGCACCATGTTTTTTCCCCAGTTGCCGGGCGTCAGCCTGTTCACGGTGCTGAAGAAAACCGTCACCGACTTCATCGACGACGAGCTGCCTACCTATGCCTCGGCCCTGGCGTTCCAGATGTTCTTCTCGCTGTTTCCCTTCCTGCTGTTTCTGGTCGCGCTGATCAGCCTCCTTGACCTGCAGCCGTTCTTCGACTGGCTGCGTCAGCAGGCCGAGTTGCTGCTGCCGCTGTCCACGGTCGAATTGGTCAACCCTGTCATCGATCAGTTGCAGACCCAGAAGGCGGGGCTGTTCTCCATCGGTATCGTGGTTGCGCTGTGGACGGCGTCCTCGGCGGTGCGCTCGACCATGGACGCGATGAACAAGGCCTATGGCGTGAAGGAAGGGCGCAAGCCCTGGAAGCGCATTCCGCTGTCGCTGCTGTACACCATCGGTATCGCCGCGGCGCTGCTAACCGCTGCCGCGCTGATGGTGCTCGGCCCGCAGGTGATGAACTGGCTGGCGCACCAGATCGGCATCGAGCAAGTGGTGGTTACCCTGTGGAATGTGCTGCGCCTGCCGGTGGCGGTGTTCCTGCTGATGATCGTGGTGGCGGTGGTCTATTACGTGGCGCCGGATGTTGAGCAGCGTTTTCGCTTCATCACGCCGGGCTCGGTGCTGGCGGTGGTGGTGTGGATCGCCGCCTCGGTCGGCTTCGCCTACTACGCGCAGAACTTCGCCAACTACAACGCCACCTACGGCAGCATCGGCGCGATCATCATCTTCCTGCTTTACCTGCACATCTCCTGTGCGGTGCTGCTGTTCGGCGCCGAGCTCAATGCGGTGATCGAGCATTTCTCTCAGGAGGGCAAGGAGCCCGGCGACAAGGAAATTCGCCCGGAAAACGAGCCCTCTACCTGACGGCGGGCTGCTCCGGCGGCCAGTTCAGCAGGCCGCTGTCATTGAAGCGCTGGGTGCCGAACAGGCCATCGGCGAGCTTGCCGCGCAACTGATAGGGCAGGCTCTGACCCGGCTGATAGTTGCTGGCGCCCCACGCCTGGCGCAGCACCGAGTAGGCGGAAATGGTCACTGGAACGCTGATCACCGTCTCGCCAAACCGCGGTACCTGGCCGCGCTGATCGCTGACGCCGCGAGCCAGCGGCTGGTCGTTGATATCCAGAGCCAGGGAAATGCCGTTGAAGTCGATGGCGTTTTCGTTGGGGTTCTGTACCCGCAGTTTCACCGCGAAGCGCGCTTCCAGCCCCTCTGAAGGCAGCGGCTCCAGGCCGACCAGGTCGATATGCAGCGGATCACGCGAGGCCCAGGACGCGCAGCCGGCCAGGGTGGCGATCAGCAGCAGGGTGCACAGGTGACGCAGGCGCATGGCAATTCTCCGGTATCCGAATCCTGCAGTTGTGACCGCACCCGGACCCGTTCGGCTCAAGCCCTGGCGTGCTCCTTGGCCATCAGCACCAGGGCGATACCGCCCAATACCGCCAGTGAACTCAAGCCAAGGCGCAGGCTCAGCGCCTCTCCCAGCAGCAGGGCGCCGGCCAGTGCGGTGATGATCGGCACGCTCAACTGTACGGTGGCGGCCTGAATGGCCTTCAACTGGGTGATGGCCGTGTACCAGATGGCGTAACCCAGCCCCGAAGCCAGCGCGCCGGAAGCCAGGGCGTAGAGCACACCTGGCATATCCCAACTTGTGCAGTGCAGCAGCGTGAGGCTGAGCAGGGCGGCCATGGGCACGCTGCGTACGAAGTTGCCGGTGGTCGCCGCCAGGGCATCGCCGGCGCTGCGCCCCAGCAGTGAATAGACGCCCCAGGCGATACCGGCGATCAGCATCAGCAGCGCACCGGTCAGCGGTGGCGCGCTGGCGCCGGGCAGCA
>Ga0209370_1001055_pt1 | contig 27451 bp, 22 predicted proteins | sample AgamicAtPrz_FD_187164 | JGI IMG/M metagenome (GOLD analysis project Ga0209370, IMG submission 187164) | Agave microbial communities from Guanajuato, Mexico - At.P.rz (SPAdes) (version 2) | ecosystem: Host-associated > Plants > Phyllosphere > Phylloplane/Leaf | place: Guanajuato, Mexico... | reverse complement strand
GCACAGGCCACAGAAAAACAACAAACAAAGGCACAAGCCATGGACCACCCCGCACCCCGCATCCTCATCGTCGAAGACGACCAGCGCCTGGCCGAGCTCACCGCCGAGTACCTGCAGGCCAACGGCTTCGAGGTCAGCGTCGAAGGCGATGGCGCGCGTGCCGCGCGGCGCATCGTCGACGGCCAGCCCGACCTGGTCATCCTCGACCTCATGCTGCCCGGCGAGGACGGCCTGAGCATCTGCCGGCGGGTGCGCAGCCAATACCCCGGGCCGATCCTCATGCTCACCGCCCGCAGCGACGAGCTCGACCAGGTCCAGGGCCTGGACCTGGGGGCCGACGACTACGTGTGCAAACCGGTCCGCCCCCGCCTGCTGCTGGCGCGCATCCAGGCCCTGCTGCGCCGCAGCGAGGCAGCGGACAGCAAACCCCAGGCGCTGGCCTTCGGTGCCCTGCGCATCGACAACCGCCTGCGCGAGGCGCGCCTGGGCGAACAGCTGATCGAACTGACCGGCGCCGAATTCGACCTGCTCTGGTTGTTGGCCAGCAACGCCGGCCGGGTGCTGACCCGCGAGCAGATCTTCACCGCGTTGCGCGGCGTCGGCTACGACGGCCAGGACCGTTCCATCGACATCCGCATTTCCAAGATTCGCCCCAAGATCGGCGACGACCCGCTCCAGCCAAGGCTGATCAAGACCCTGCGCAGCAAGGGCTACCTGTTCGTCGGCGAGGCGTCATGAACAACTCGATCTTCCTGCGCATCTACGGCGGCATGCTGGCCGTGCTGGTGCTGGTGGCCCTGCTCGGGGCGCTGAGCCTGCACCTGGTCAACGAGGTGCGTGCCGCCCAGCATCGCGAACGCCTGGCCCAGGGTACCTTCAGCCTGATGGCCGACAACCTGGCCTTGCAGAACGACACCGAGCGCAAGCGCTCGCTGCTGATGTGGGAGCGCCTGCTCGGGGTGCCGCTGACCCTGCAGCCAATCACCGCGCGGGCGCTGGATGGCGGCCAGCGGGCGCGTCTGGGCCGCGGCCTGGTGGTCGTCGAAAAGACCGGCCCGCACGCCGCCCAGGTATTGCGCAAGGTTGGCCAGCAGGATGTGCTGCTGGTCGCCGAGGTCCGGCAGGTCAGCGAGCAGCTGGCGCGGGCCACCCTGTACCTGCTGGCCGACGAGCTGGTGCGCTACCCGGTGACGGAACAGCAGCAGCGCCTGGAGCAGCTCAAGCGCGACAAGGGCTTTGGCTTTGGCGTGGCCCTGCAGCGCATCGAGCGGGTGAGCCTGGACGACGACCAGCGGCGCCGGGTCGAGGAAGGCGACACAGTCATGGCGCTGGGCAAGGATGGCGACTCGATCCGCGTCTTCGCCGGCTTGGCCGGTTCGCCCTGGGTACTGGAAATCGGCCCGCTGTACCAACTCAATCCTTATCCTCCCCAGCTGCTGATCCTGATCGCCTTCCTCGGCCTGTGCCTGATCGGCCTGGTGGTGTACCTGCTGGTGCGTCAGCTGGAACGGCGCGTTTCCGGCCTGGAAGTGGCTGCCACGCGCATTGCCCAGGGCAGCCTGGACACCCGCGTGCCGGCCGACGATGCCGACTCGGTAGGGCGCCTGGCGGCAGCGTTCAACGGCATGGCCGAGCACCTGCAGCGCTCGCTGAGCATGCAGCGCGAGCTGGTGCGTGCGGTTTCCCATGAGCTGCGCACGCCGGTGGCACGCCTGCGCTTTGGCCTGGAGATGATCGAAAGCGCGCCTACCGAGCAGGCCCGGGCCAAGCACCTGGCTGGCATGGACGGGGATATCCAGGACCTCGACAAGCTGGTCGACGAAATGCTCACCTATGCCCGCCTGGAGCAGGGGGCACCGGCGCTGAAGTTCGAGCGGGTCGACCTGGATGCCTTGTTCGCGCGGGTGATCGAAGAACTGGCGCCGCTGCGGGCCGGGGTACGCGTATTACGCGGTGAATGCCAGGGCGCCGATGCCGAAGGCGCCTGGGTCGAGGCCGAGCCGCGCTACCTGCACCGGGCCCTGCAGAACCTGGTGGGCAACGCCATGCGCCATGCCGAGGGCGAGGTGCGCCTGAGCTACCAGTTGGGGCAACAGCGCTGTCGCATCGACGTGGAAGACGACGGCCCGGGGATTCCCGAGGGCGTCTGGGACCGCATCTTCACGCCGTTCACCCGACTCGATGACAGCCGTACCCGCGCCTCGGGCGGGCATGGCCTGGGCCTGTCGATCGTGCGGCGCATCATCTACTGGCACGCCGGCCGGGCTACGGTGGGGCGCAGTGCCGCGCTGGGCGGTGCCTGCTTCAGCCTGAACTGGCCACGGCAGCAGCCACCGGCGTGACGATCAGACGCTGACCAGGCTCAGCAGGTGGCCGTCCTGCAGGCAGAACTGGCCCTGCAGCTCGGCACCCTGCCGCCACTGCGGCGACAGGTCGGTGAGCAGGTGCAGGCGGGCCAGGCCTTCAGTGGACCATTCCAGCACTTCGGCGTGCTCGAAATAGAAGCGTTGCTGGGTCAGCGGGTAGAGGGTCTTGAACAGGCTTTCCTTCAGCGAGAAGGTCAAGGTCACGGCCAGGCCGAGCTGGTTGCGGTCCAGGCGTTCGAGTTCGGCCGGGGTGAGGATTTCGCCCATCAGCCGTTCGCCGCGTTCATCGTCCAGCAGCGCCTCCTGATCCAGGCCCAGGCCCTGGCAACTGCCCTCGGCGGCGACCACGGCGGCGGCCCAGCCGTTGCCATGGGTGATCGAGCCGTGGATGCCGGCGGGCCAGATCGGCGAGCGGTCTTCATGGGTGCCAGGCACGTAGTCCCGGCCGTCCAGGCGCTGCAGTGCAGCGCGGGCGCAGACCCGGCCGGCCAGGTACTCGGCCTGGCGCTTGGCTACCGAGCGCTGCAGGCTGGCGCTTGGCACTACCCCGGCGCGCTGGAAGTCGTCGGGGGCCAGGCGGCTGGGGTCGAAGGCGCAGCTGACCAGCACCGCGCCGGGCAATGGGCGGGGTAGGGGCCAGTGGTGCTGGAGAGGGGCGCAGCAGGCAGGGAGTGTATTCATGGGGCTATTGTGCCAGCCGAGGCGGCGGCGTGGGAGATGGGGCCGCCAAGCGGCCCCTCGCGTTGTCTACTTGAAGACCTTCTTGAAGAACGCCTGCATGTCCGCCCAGGCGCTTTCATCCGCTGCCTTGTTGTAGCCGATATCCGGCCCGCCATGCTCGCCATGGCTCAAGCGGTCTGCGTCCGGGTTGGTAAACCCGTGCTTGGCCCCGTCGATGCTGACGAACTGGTAGTTGACCTTCGCTGCATCCATTTCGGCCTTGAACGCGGCTACCTGCTGTGGGGTCACCATGCTGTCCGCCGCACCATGTTCGACCAGGATATCCGCCCGTACCACCCCGGGCCTGGCCGGGGTCTGCGTGGCCAGCGCGCCGTGGAAGCTCACCACGCCATCCAGCTTCTCACCGCGCCGCGCGGCATCCAGCACCACCTTGCCACCGAAGCAGTAGCCTACCGCCCCCAGTTGATGCTTGTTGGTATTGGGCTGCAGTTTCAGCAGTTCAAGCCCAGCGTCGAAGCGGCGCTCGGCAGCTTTCGGGTCCTTCAGCGCCTCGGCCATGAAGGCCTGGGCATCGGCGGGGTGCTCGGTGTGCTTGCCATCGCCATACATGTCGATGGCCAGCGCGTTGTAGCCCAGCGCCGCCAGGTCGCGGGCACGGCGCTTGGCGTAGTCGTTGAGCCCCCACCATTCATGCACCACGACGATGCCGGGGCGTTTGCCTTCGACGGCGTCGTCATAGGCGTAGTAGCCAACCAGGCGATTGCCATCGGCGTCCTGGTAGGGGATCTCGCGGGTTTGTACCGCCGCTTGGGCGAGGGCGGCGCTGCACATCAGGGTCAGGGCCAGCAGGGCGCGCATGGTCACTACTCCTTGTTCTTGCAAACGGTTCGTTCAGCCGGTGTTCAGCCAGGGTTCAGTCGCGGTTCAGGGTGCCCTGCTTACTCTAGCTTCCAGACAGTAACAGCGCACCCAACTGGAGTATCCAGCCATGAAAACCTTCCATACCCTGCTCGCCGCCATGGCCGTCTGCGCCGCTGGCATCACCTCGGCCCAGGCCGCCGACGACAACTTCGCCAGCCTGACCTATGGCCAGACCAGCGACAAGGTTCGCAAGTCCGGCCTGCTGCAGCGCAACACCGACCACCTCAACGCCGACGGCATCATCGGCAAGGATGACACCTGGGGCGTGCGCCTGGGCAAGATCAATGACCAGGGCCGCTACTACATGACCTATGACAACGTCTCGGGCGACCACAGCGGCCTCAAGCTGCGCCAGGAGAACCTGCTGGGCAGCTATGACCTGTTCCTGCCGGTAGGCGACACCACCAAGCTGTTCGGCGGTGGCAGCCTGGGCGTCACCAAGCTGACCCAGGACTCGCCAGGTGCGAGCCGCGATACCGACTACGGCTATGCCTACGGCCTGCAGGCCGGCGTCATCCAGGACATCACCGACAAGGCTTCGGTCGAGCTGGGCTATCGTTACCTGCGCAGCAATGCCGCCACCGAAGTGGGCGCACATGGCGGGCCGAAGGACGGCACCCTGCGCCTGACCAGCAGCGCGCAGACCTACCTGGCGGCTTCCTACAAGTTCTGACGGGCGAGCCGGGTTATCCTGTACCGGCCCTTTCGCGGGCACGCCCGCTCCCACAGCGATTGCACAACCGCCGAGGCTTGTGCAGCACCTGTGGGAGCGGGCGTGCCCGCGAAAGGGCCGGTACAGGCAATACACATCAAGGAGCTGCACATGAAACTGCTGGTGGTCGAGGACGAAGCCCTGCTTCGCCATCACCTCTTTACCCGCCTGGGCGAAAGCGGCCATGTGGTCGAGGCCGCAGGCGATGCCGAGGAAGCGCTGTACCAGGCCGGGCAGTACCACTTCGACCTGGCCATCATCGACCTGGGCCTGCCCGGCATCAGCGGCCTGGAGCTGATCACCCGGCTGCGCAGCCAGGACCAGACCTTCCCCATCCTCATCCTCACCGCCCGTGGCAATTGGCAGGACAAGGTTGAAGGCCTGGCCGCCGGTGCCGACGATTACCTGGTCAAACCGTTCCAGTTCGAAGAACTCGAGGCCCGCCTGAACGCGCTGCTGCGCCGCTCCAGCGGCTTCACCCAGTCGACCATCGCCGCCGGCCCCCTGGTACTCGACCTCAACCGCAAGCAGGCCAGCCTCGACGAACAGCCCCTGGCACTGACCGCATACGAGTATCGAATCCTCGAATACCTCATGCGCCATCACCAGCAGGTGGTGGCCAAGGACCGCCTGATGGAGCAGCTGTACCCGGGTGACGAGGAACGCGACCCGAATGTCATCGAAGTGCTGGTTGGCCGCCTGCGCCGCAAGCTCGAGGGCGAGCGCGGCTTCAAGCCCATCGACACCGTGCGCGGCCTGGGCTACCTGTTCACCGAGCGCTGCCGATGATGCGTTCCCTGCGGGTACGCCTGATGCTGGCGGCTGCGGTGCTGGCGCTGTTGTTCATGCTGGCGCTGTTGCCAGCCTTGCAGAAGGCCTTCAGCCTGGCCTTGCAGGAGTCGATCGAACAACGCCTGGCCTCGGACGTGACCACGCTGATTTCGGCCGCGCGCATCGAGCATGGCCAATTGCAGATGCCCACGCTGCTGCCGGATGAGCGCTACAACCTGCCGTACACCGGGCTGCTCGGCTATATCTTCGATCGCGACGGCAACCTGGTCTGGCAGTCGCGGGCCACCGCCGCGCAGAACGTCAACTACCGCCCGCGTTACGATGGCCGCGGCAACGAGTTCGCGCGCATTCGCCAGGCCGATGGCGAGGAGTTCTTCGTCTACGATGTCGAGATCAAGCTGCTGGGTGGCCAGAGCGCGGCCTACAGCATCGTCGCCCTGCAGCCGGTGCGCGAATACCAGCACACCCTCGACGGCCTGCGTGAAAAGCTCTACCTCGGTTTTGGCGCGGCCCTGCTGGCGCTGCTGGTGCTGCTGTGGGCCGGACTGACCTGGGGCCTGCGTTCGTTGCGCCGGCTCAGCCGCGAGCTGGACGAGGTGGAGGCGGGGGCGCGCGATGGCCTGAGCGGTGAGCACCCGCGTGAACTGTTGCGCCTGACCGGCTCGTTGAACCGCCTGCTGCGCAGCGAGCGCGAGCAGCGCCAGCGCTACCGTGATTCGCTCGACGACCTGGCGCACAGCCTGAAGACGCCGTTGGCGGTGCTGCAAGGGGTGGGCGAAAGCCTGCAGCAGCGTAGCGGCGAGCGCGAGCAGGCGCGGGTGCTGCAAAGCCAGATCGAGCGCATGAGCCAGCAGATCGACTACCAGCTGCAACGCGCCAGCCTGCGCAAGAGCGGCCTGGTTCGCCACAGCGTGGCGTTGCGGCCGCTGCTCGACAGCCTGTGCAGCACCTTGGCCAAGGTCTATCGGGACAAACGGGTCAACGTGACCCTGCAACTGCCCGATGCGGCGCAGGTGCCGATGGAGCAGGGGGCGTTGCTGGAGCTGCTGGGCAACCTGCTCGAAAACGCCTACCGCCTGAGCCTGGGCCAGGTGCGGGTGAGCCTGGAACAGGCGCCCGGGCAGTTGACCTTGTGCGTCGAGGACGATGGCCCCGGGGTGCCGGCCAACCAGCGCGAGCGCATTCTTGAGCGCGGGGAGCGGCTCGACAGCCAGCACCCGGGGCAGGGTATCGGGCTGGCGGTGGTCAAGGATATCGTCGACAGCTATGACGCCGAGTTGAGCCTGGAGGATTCTCCCCTGGGAGGCGCGGCGTTCAGGATCACATTCAACCTCGATTGATCGGTAGCCTGTGCCGGCCCTGTCGCGGGCAAGCCCGCTCCCACAGGCGACCGCACTGCATTCAGTTGCTGTGCAGTACCTGTGGGAGCGGGTTCACCCGCGAAGAGGCCGACGCAGGCAATCTCACATTCGACCTCGACTGATCTGTAGGCTGTGCTGGCCCTTTCGCGGGCAAGCCCGCTCCCACAGGCGACCGCACTGCATTCAGTTGCTGTGCAGTACCTGTGGCAGCGGGTTCACCCGCGAAGAGGCCGGCGCAGGCAATCCATGATGGGCGGATTCCCGCCATCACCCCCTGTACAAATCCCGCCACCGGGCGGAAATCCGCCAGCCTTGTCAGCCAAAGCGCCCTGTCGTTGGGCATTTATCCCCAGCAAATACGGCACTTGCACCCTTGCTGGGCATTTTGGCACCACCCTTGCTATCGATCCTCGCAGAGGCCTGCCCAGGCAGCTCGAACACAACGACAAATCCCTCCAGGTGCAGGAGGGTTAGCGATTCAGGTGCCGCATCGCCCTGGGAAGGGTGAACCGGCACACTTGAGGAAATTTAGCCATGACGACACGTCAGCCGCTGTACAAATCCCTGTATGTCCAGGTGTTGGTCGCCATCACCATCGGCATCCTGCTCGGCCACTATTACCCGGAAACCGGCGTCGCCCTCAAACCCTTGGGTGACGGCTTCGTCAAACTGATCAAGATGGTCATCGCCCCGATCATCTTCTGTACCGTGGTCAGCGGCATCGCCGGTATGCAGAGCATGAAGTCGGTCGGCAAGACGGGCGGCTACGCGCTGCTGTACTTTGAAATCGTCTCCACCATCGCCCTGATCATCGGCCTGGTAGTCGTCAACGTGGTCCAGCCGGGCGCTGGCATGCACATCGACGTCAACACCCTGAACGCCAGCAGCGTGGCTGCCTATGCCGCCGCCGGCGCGCAGCAGACTACCGTCGGCTTCCTGCTCAACGTCATCCCCAACACCGTGGTCGGCGCCTTCGCCAATGGCGACATCCTGCAGGTGCTGATGTTCTCCGTGCTGTTCGGCTTCGCCTTGCACCGCCTGGGCAGCTACGGCAAGCCGGTGCTGGACCTGATCGACCGCTTCGCCCATGTCATGTTCAACATCATAAACATGATCATGAAGCTGGCCCCGATCGGTGCCTTCGGCGCCATGGCCTTCACCATCGGCCAGTACGGCGTTGGCTCGCTGGTGCAGCTGGGCTACCTGATGGCCTGCTTTTACATTACCTGCCTGCTGTTCGTGCTGGTGGTGCTGGGTGGCATCTGCCGCGCGCATGGTTTCAGCGTGCTCAAGCTGATCCGCTATATCCGTGAAGAACTGCTGATCGTGCTGGGTACTTCCTCCTCGGAATCGGCCCTGCCACGCATGCTGGCCAAGATGGAACGCCTGGGTGCGAAAAAGTCGGTGGTTGGCCTGGTCATTCCGACCGGCTACTCGTTCAACCTGGACGGCACCTCGATCTACCTGACCATGGCTGCGGTGTTCATTGCCCAGGCCACTGACACCACCATGGACATCACTCACCAGATCACCTTGCTGCTGGTGCTGCTGGTGGCTTCCAAGGGTGCTGCCGGCGTTACCGGTTCGGGCTTCATCGTCCTGGCTGCGACCCTGTCCGCCGTCGGCCACCTGCCGGTTGCCGGCCTGGCGCTGATCCTCGGCATCGACCGCTTCATGTCCGAGGCGCGCGCGCTGACCAACCTGGTGGGCAACGCTGTGGCTACCGTGGTCGTGGCCAAGTGGGTCAAGGAAATGGACAACGACAAGCTGGCCTCGGAGCTGGCCTCCGGTGGTTCGCCGCTGGTCGATAACCGTCCAACCGACGACCTGGGCGTTGCTGAAGGCCCGGCTCGTTGATCACGCTGCGGTAAACGAAAAGGCGACCCAAGGGTCGCCTTTTTCGTGCCTGCGCGGCCCTTTGGTAGCAGCGGCCACGTCCAGCCGGGTCGGAGATCAGGCGGGCACTACCTCCAGCACCCGGATCACCTCCGGCTGCGGGTAATGCCAGCGCACCTGCACATCCCAGAACTTCACCCCATACACCCGCTCCGCCGCGGGCACCTGATAGGCCGGCCGTGGATCCTGCGCCAGGCATTGCTCGATCAGTTCCACCACCGGTTCCCCCAGGCGCAAGGCATGTTCGCGGGCCTGGGGCAGGGCATTGTCGCTCCACTGCACGCTGATCGCGGCGGGGGCTTCGCTGGCCATCTGGTTGCTGGCGCCGGCGATGCTGTCGGCGTAGGGCACATAGGGCTTGATGTCCAGCACCGGCGTGCCATCGAGCAGGTCGATCCCGGACAGCAGCAGGCGCCCGGGCTCCACGCCCTCGAGGCGCACCACCGATTGGCCGATGCCATTGGGCCTGTGCGTCGCGCGGGTGGCGAACACACCCATGCTCTTGTTGCCGCCCAGGCGCGGTGGGCGCACCTTCAGGCGTGGCTTGTCTTCCAGCGCCTGGTGGAACAGGAACAGCAGCCAGACATGGCTGACCTGCTCCAGGCCCGCGACCGCATCACCCTGGTCGAACGGCGGCAACAGCTCGAGCACGCCGCGAGCGGCGGGCGCCAGCTGTGGCTGGCGCGGGATGGCGAACTTCTCCTTGAAACAGGAGCGGACGATACCGACCGGAACAACCGTATGCTGCATGGCCGTTCAGCCACGTACGCGCAGGGTCAGGCCCTTGAGGAAGTTGCGCAGCAACTGGTCGCCACACGGGCGATAGTTGTCGTGGCCGACCTTGCGGAACAGTGCGCTGAGCTCGGGTTTGCTGACCGGGAAATTGACCGACTTGAGGATGGCATGCAGGTCATCTTCCTTGAGCTCGAAGGCTACCCGCAGCTTCTTCAGGATCAGGTTGTTGCTCACCGGCAGTTCGATCGGCTGCGGCGGGCGGCTGTCGTCCTTGCCACGGCGGTGGATCACCAGGCCGTCGAGAAAGTGCGCCATGACCCGCTCCGGGCAACGCACGAAGCCTTCCTCGTCTTCCTTCTTCAGGTAGGTGGCCAGCACCAGGGGATGCACCTCGAGGCCGGTTAGCCCGATGATCTCGGCCATCTTGGCGTCGTTCACCTTGAGCATGTAGCGCAGGCTGCGCAGGACGTCGTTGTGGTTCATTGCTGCAGAATCCTGTTCAGATGCCGCACCTGCGGGCGCGGCGTATTGCTTAGAAACGTTCGGTAGCGGCCAGGTAGCGCCACTGGCCCAGCGGCAGCTTGCCCATCGACACACCGCCCAGGCGGATGCGGCGCATGCTGACCAGCTCCAGGCGCAGGTACGCGCACAGCTCGGCAACCTGCCCTGGCTGCGGGTTCTTCAGGGCCAGGCGCAGGTGGGTCTCGTTCTGCCAGCTGGCCTTGGCCCTGGGCAGCTCGCGGTCATTGCGGGTGACACCGCGTGCCAGGCGCTCCAGCGCCTGGGGCGTGGTCTCGCCGCGCACTTCAACGATGAACTCCTGCTCCAGGCGGCGCAGGTCGGCGTCGATCTTGCGGGATACCCGCCAGTCCTGGGTGAATACCTGCAGGCCGCTGGCGCCCGGCTCCAGCGGAGCCACGCAGGCCTGCCGAGCAAAGTGCCCGTGCAGGGCGCGCACGCCTTCGCGATGGGCCTCGCTGAGGTTGCTCATGTTCATCTCGGTGCGGGCGGTTTCGCTGCTCATGCCTGCCGGCTGGTTCAGCAGCAAGGTGACCGGCTCCAGCGTTTCGGCGCGGGCGCCAGGCAGCAGCTCGACGCGCTGCTGCGCGACCTTGAACTGCGGTTGTTCGACCACCAGGCCATCGACCGTGACCCAGCCGCCTTCGATATACAGCTCGGCCTCGCGGCGGGAGCAGCCGAGCTGTTCGATAAGGCGTTTGGACAGGCGGACGGGTTCGGACATGACGGGGATTTCGCAAAGGCAGGGAAAGACTTGCATTGTACCTGCCTGCGCGCCAGAGGGGCTGGGAATCTGTGTCATTTACGCCATTTTGCGCAGCCGCATGTGCAGCAGAGGGTAGGGTTGGCCAAGGCCATCGGTTTCCGAACGGCCGATCACCTCGAAACCTTCATGCAGGTAGAAGCCCAGGGCCTGCGGATTCTGTTCATTGACGTCCAGGCGCTCGGCATTCAGCTCATCGATCGCATAGTGCAGAAGGCGTTTGCCAACCCCTTTGCCACGGTAATCCGGGGCGACGAACAGCATGTCCAGGCGCCCGCTGGCGACCCCGGCGAAGCCACAGATGCGCTGGCGATCCCGGCAGCAGACCAGCATCACCGCGTCGAGGTAGCGGCGCAGCACGTGTTCGCGCAGCAGCAGGATGTAGCCCTCCGGGAGAAAGACGTGGGTGGCGCGTACCGAGTCCTCCCATACCTGAACCAGCTCGCCATAGTCCTTCAAGCGCGGGGTATGCAACGTCATTGCCGAATGCATGCTGGTGGTCCTCCATGCGATAGGGAAAACATAGCAGGCCAACCACCGGTCAGCTTTTCGGCGTAGCGCTTGAAGGCCGAGGTCTGGAGGGCTATTAGTTAACTGTGGGAAAAAATCCCACGCAAGGAGCGACAAGAACTGAACAGGATTCCCGGCTTGATTTGGCGTTTCTCGTGGCGACGACCTGGAGACGTAACATGCAAATCCATACGCTGTTCAAGAAAGCTCTATTGGCGACCGCTGTTGCTGGCGTGCTGTCAGCGTCCACGGTGTTGATCCCTGATTCGATTTTTCATGATTCCATCGCCTATGCCAAAGATGGCAGTGGTGGCGGTGGCCACGGTGGCGGTGGCGGTGGCGGCCATGGCGGTGGTGGCGGAAGTGGTGGCGGTGGCGGCCACGGCGGCGGTGGCGGAAGTGGTGGCGGCGGCCACGGCGGCGGTAGTGGCAGCGGCGGTGGCGGCCATGGCAGTGGCAGTGGCCACGGCAGCGGCGGCGATGGCGGCGGACATGCTGGCCACAGTGGCAGCGGCCACGGCGATGCCGGCCAGTCGAACTCGGGCCGCAGTGGCGACCATGCTGAGGCGGGTGACGATCATGGCAATCATGTTGGTGGTGAGCCCGGGGACGATCATGGCAATCACGTCGGCGGTGAGCCCGGTGATGATCATGGCAATCATGTCGGCGGGGAGCCTGGCGATGATGACGGTGATCACGTTGGCGGCGAACCTGGTGATGATCGCGGCGATCACGTGGGTGGCGAACCGGGCGATGACCGTGGCGTTGATGTCGGCGACCATGACGCAGATGACGACAGCAGGGGCTGAATGGCACTGATCTGAAGTGGCCCATACAAAACCCAGCGGACGGGTTTTGTATGTTCATCTGTCAAGGAAAGCACGCAATGCAACCGACCACGTTACCCCCGTCGATGTTAAGCGCACTGCAGCGTGTGATGCGCCCGCTGGTGCGCCTGATGCTGCGCAAGGGGGTTACCTACAGCGTGTTCGCCGACCTGCTCAAGGAGGTGTTCGTCGACGTGGCCCATCGCGAATTCCGCCTGGACGGCACAGCACCCACCGACAGCCGCATCAGCCTGCTCACTGGCGTGCATCGCAAGGATGTACGGCGCTTGCGCAGCGAAGGCGACACGCCGATGGCGAAGCTGCCGGAGAACATCACCTTCGGCGCCCAACTGGTCAATATGTGGGCCAACAGCAAGCCGTTCTGCTCGGCGCCTGGCCATGCGTTGCCATTGCCGCGCCTGGCAAGCGCCGGCGGCGAGCGTTCCTTCGATGCCCTGGTGGCAAAAATCAGCACCGACATCCGCGGGCGGGTGGTGCTGGACGAGTGGTTGCGCCTGGGCATCGTCCGCCTGGACGAGCATGACTGTGTCCACCTCGAGGCCCAGGCGTTCGTGCCGCAAAAGGGCTTTGAGGAAAAGACCGCGTATTTTGGCCACAACCTGCATGACCACGCCTGTGCAGCGGTGCACAACCTGAGTGGCGAAGGCCCGCCATTCTTTGAGCGCAGTGTGCACTATGACGCCCTGAGCCCGGCCAGTGTCGAGCAACTGCGTGACGTGGTGGCCCGCGATGGCATGCAGACGCTACTTGCCTTCAGTCGCCTCGCATCTGGGCTGGAAGGTGTCGACGTGCCGACTGTCGAGCAACGTCAGCGCATCACGGTCGGGCTTTATTTCTACACTGAAGCGACCGACCCTGAATTATCGAAGACCCCGGAGCCATGACCTATTTCACGCGCTGCCTCAGTGTCGTCACGCTGGTCCTGGGTTGCGGGCTGGGCCTGCTGGCGCCTGCCGAGGTGGCTGCGGCACCGGTTTGTGTCAGCCGTGACGAAGCAGGCATGGCGGGTGCGGCGGGCTTGCAGGCGCCGGGCGGTACTGGCGGTACCGGGGCCAGGACCGGCGGTGCCGGCGGTACGGGGGCGCGCAGCGAGAACGGTGGGGTGGGCGGTACCGGTGCGCCGATCCTGCGCCCGGGCGGTAGCGGGGGCACCGGCATAGTCGGCACCATCACCGGGTTTGCCTCGATCTGCGTCAATGGCCTGGAGGTGCACTACGGCAAGGACGTACCCGTGAGTGAAAACGGTACGCCTGCCAGCAGCGCCCAACTGGCAATCGGGCAGGTGGTCGCGGTGGAGGCATTCGCCAGCAAGGGCCGCCTGCAAGCAGGACGCATCGCGATCCTGAATGTTTACGAAGGGCCGCTGACGGCGCTGCCCAGTGCTTCGGCCCCGCTGCGGGTAATGGGCCAGCCAGTGCGCCTTGCCAGCGGGGCGCGGGTGGCGGAAGGGTTGCGCCCGGGTGAGCCGGTCAGGGTCAGCGGGCTGCGCGATGCCAGGGGCGAAGTGCTGGCCAGCCGTATCGAACGGGCACCGGGGCTCAGGCAGGCCAGTGCCATTGGTGCGGTCGACCGTAGCGGCAGCCTGCAGGGCTTGAAGCTGGGAACGCGTGTGGCACCTGCGCGGGAAGTGTTGGTGCGCGGGCAGTGGACCGGGCGCCAGCTGGAGGTGGCGCAAAGCCGTCCGGACCCGAGCCTGCCTTTCGCTGGCCGTGTGCAGAGGGTGGTGATCGAGGGGCTGGTGCAGCGTCAGCAGGCCCAACAACTGGTGGTTGCAGGCATCCAGGTGACGCTGGGCCAGGACACCGTGCTCGTCGGCAAGCAGCCAGGAGCCTTCGCGCTCGACCAGCGCGTTCGGGTGAGTGGCATATTCAACGGGCCGCATGAACTGCGGGCAAGCCGTGTCGAGCTGCAGGACGCGCGGGCCGACAACCCGGACAGGGGGCATGCGCAACCGCCTGGCGAGCACGGCAGCAGAGATTCGGACGGCTCCGGCAACAGCGGCCATGGCAGTGGCGATGCGGACCGTGTCCGCGATGCCGGTGACGATCACAGTGGTCCCGGCGCGGTGGAGGGTTCCAGCGGGCATGACAGCAGCGTGGGCGTGGACAGGTCCGGCAGCTCAGCCCCGGTCGAGACCGTGCCGCGGCCCGAAAGCGGCAGTGGCCGTTCTGGCCATGTAGAGAAGGTCGAGCTGGAAAGGGTCGAGAGGGTCGAGAAGGTAGAGAAGGCCGCGAAGCCGGAAAAAGTCGAGAAGGTGGAGCGGATCGAAAACGCGGGAAAAGCAGAAAGGCCCGAGAAGGTAGAAAAGGTCGAGAAGCCTGAAACGCTGGAGAAAGTGGAAAAGGTCGAAAAAGTGGAGAAGGTAGAGGTACTGGAAAAAGTCGAGCGGCCCGAAACACTGGAAACCAGCGGAAAAGTCGAGCATCCGGAGCGGTCCGGCCATTAGCCAACTAGGCTAGGTAAGTCCGACCACACATTCCGACGGGATGCCGAGGTGAAGATGAGGCCCGCGCTCGCTCTTTTTGCCTGCATGCTCTCCACTGCGCCGGCCTTGGCCGATACCTTCAGCGCCGCGATCGGCATGGATTATTCCAGCGGCGACTATGGCACCGGGACCACCTCGGAAATCTGGTACGTGCCGGTTGTCGGCAAGTATGAAACCGGCCCCATGACCTACAAGGTCAGCGTACCCTGGTTGCGCATCACCAACCCCGAAGTAGGGCCGAATGGCGACCCCTTGCCCGGTGGCTGTCACGCTGTGGAAAGCGGGTTGGGCGATACGGTAGCCAGCGCCGGTTACGCCTTGCTCGACGGGGCTGACGGCGGCCTGCTGCTGGACCTGATCGGCAAGGTCAAGTTTCCCACGGCTGATGAAGACCAGTGCCTGGGCACGGGTGAGTACGACTACACGGGCCAGGTAGACGTTGCCAGGGCGTTCGGGCCGGTGACCGGCTTCGCGACCCTGGGCTGGAAGAAGTTCGGCGACCCGCCCGACAGCGATTTCGACGATCCTTTTTTTGCCAGCCTCGGCTTCGCCCTGCCTGTGGCCTTGCGCACTTCGGCGGGCGCCTCCTACGACTGGCGGCAGAAGGTCGTGTCGACGGGCGCGCAAATCCGGGAACTGACCCTGTTCCTGACCCACAAGCTCAACCAGGAGTGGAAGGTGCAGCTCTACGCGGTCAAAGGCTTCTCTGATGCCAGCCCCGACGCAGAGGGCGGCCTGATGCTGTTTCACACGTTCTGACGAAAAAGCCCCTGCGCCGGTTGTTTCCTTGTCAGGAAATGCCGGCGCAGGGGCCTTTCATGCTTCAGCCGGGGTCAGACGGGTTCAGCCCACATATCGTACTCGTCGGCATCCACCACCCGGCAACGCACCTTGTCACCGGGCTTGAAGCCATGGTCGCCGTCGATGAACACGCTGCCATCGATTTCCGGTGCATCGAAGAAGCTGCGACCCACCGAGCCCTGCTCTTCGACTTCGTCGATCAGCACGTCGATTTCCTTGCCGATACGCAGCTGCAAGCGGGCGGCACTGATGGCCTGCTGGTGCGCCATGAAACGGTCCCAACGCGCCTGCTTGACGTCGTCTGGCACTTCTTCCAGGCCCAGGTCGTTGGCCGGGGCGCCTTCCACCGGCGAGTACTGGAAGCAGCCCACGCGGTCCAGCTGGGCTTCGGTCAGCCAGTCAAGCAGGTACTGGAAGTCTTCCTCGGTCTCGCCCGGGAAGCCGACGATGAAGGTGGAACGGATCACCAGCTCCGGGCATTGCTCGCGCCAGTGCTTGATACGTGCCAGGGTGCGGTCCTCGAACGCCGGGCGCTTCATGGCCTTGAGCACTTTCGGGCTGGCATGCTGGAACGGGATGTCCAGGTACGGCAGGATCTTGCCGGCGGCCATCAGCGGGATCACGTCATCGACGTTCGGGTACGGGTAGACATAATGCAGGCGTACCCAGGCGCCCAGGCTGCTCAGGGCTTCGCACAGCTCGAGCATGCGGGTCTTGACCGGGCGGCCATTCCAGAAGTCGGTCTTGTACTTGACGTCGACGCCGTAGGCGCTGGTGTCCTGGGAAATCACCAGGATTTCCTTGACCCCGGCTTTGACCAGGCGCTCGGCCTCGCTCAGCACTTCGCCTACCGGGCGGCTGACCAGCTTGCCGCGCATCGACGGAATGATGCAGAAGCTGCAGCTGTGGTTGCAGCCTTCGGAAATTTTCAGGTACGCATAGTGACGCGGGGTCAGTTTGACGCCTTGTGGCGGTACCAGGTCGATCAGCGGGTTATGGTCCTGGCGCGGCGGTACCACTTCGTGCACGGCATTGACCACCTGCTCGTACTGCTGCGGGCCGGTGACCGACAGCACGCTCGGGTGCACGTCACGGATGCTGCCTTCCTCGACACCCATGCAGCCGGTGACGATGACCTTGCCGTTTTCCTTGATCGCTTCGCCGATCACTTCCAGCGACTCGGCCTTGGCGCTGTCGATGAAGCCGCAGGTGTTGACCACCACCACGTCGGCGTCCTCATAGGTGGGCACGACTTCATAGCCTTCCATGCGCAACTGGGTCAGGATGCGCTCGGAATCGACCAGGGCTTTCGGGCAACCCAGGCTTACGAAACCTACCTTGGGGGTGGCGGGCGTGGTGGACATGACTAACCTCGGTATTGAATACAGGTCGCCCGGCCGGAAGCGGGGGCGATCTTGACGGGCGCTTTTGGCGCCTCTGATCAAAAAGTGCGCAATTCTAGCGAGCACTGCGTCGCTTGACCAGCAGAAATACGACGAACGCTGCGCTATGCTTCGCGCCATTGCGCCAGGTTGCAGGCCAGCCTGGGCAGGAATTGAGAATACCAAGGTCTACAAGGCCGTCTGCGGGAGTGGTCGATGGTTCAGGCAAGCAGTCACGCCGAGGGCGGGCACGAGGGGAAGCAGGGCGCGACACGGTCGCTGAGCCTGCTGGTGGCAGCGGTCGGGGTGGTTTATGGCGATATCGGTACCAGCCCGTTATATACCCTCAAGGAAGTCTTCACCGGCGGTTACGGGGTGCCGGTCAACCATGACGGCGTGCTGGGGATTCTGTCGCTGATCCTCTGGTCATTGTTATGGGTGGTGTCGTTCAAGTACGTGATGTTCATCCTGCGTGCCGACAACCAGGGCGAAGGCGGCACCATGGCGCTGACCGCACTGGCACGGCGAGCCACGGCGGCCTATCCGCGTTTGCAGACGTTGATGGTGGTGTGCGGGTTGATAGGCGCTTCGCTGTTCTACGGCGACAGCATGATCACCCCGGCCGTGTCGGTCCTGTCGGCGGTGGAGGGTATGGGCCTGGCATTCGAAGGCATCGACCACTGGGTGGTGCCGATTTCGCTGGTGATACTGGTAGCGCTGTTCCTGGTGCAGAAGCACGGCACCGAGAAGATCGGCAAGCTGTTCGGCCCGATCATGGTCACCTGGTTCGTGGCGCTGGGCACGCTGGGGGTGTATGGCATCGCGCAGAGCCCGGAAGTGCTCAAGGCGTTCAACCCGGCCTGGGCAGTGAACTTCTTCGTGGTTCACCCCGGCATGGGCGTGGCCATTCTTGGTGCGGTGGTGCTGGCGCTGACCGGTGCCGAGGCGCTGTATGCCGACATGGGCCACTTCGGCCGCAAGCCGATCGCCCGCGCCTGGTTCGCCCTGGTGCTGCCAGCGCTGGTGCTCAACTACTTTGGCCAGGGCGCATTGCTGCTGCAGGACCCGGAGGCGGCACGCAACCCGTTCTACCTGCTGGCGCCTGGCTGGGCGCTGCTGCCGATGGTCGGCCTGGCGACCATGGCCACGGTCATCGCTTCGCAGGCGGTGATCTCCGGGGCGTTCTCGCTGACCCGCCAGGCCATCCAGCTGGGCTATATCCCGCGCATGCAGATCCAGCACACCTCCAGTGACGAACAGGGGCAGATCTACATCGGCGCGATCAACTGGACGCTGATGGTCGGCGTGGTTCTGCTGGTGCTCGGTTTCGAGTCATCCGGTGCCCTGGCGGCGGCCTACGGCGTGGCAGTGACCGGTACCATGCTGATGACCACCATCCTGGTTTCGGCGGTGATGCTGCTGCTGTGGAAATGGCCGCCCGTGCTGGCGGTGCCGATCCTGGTGGGTTTCCTGCTGGTCGATGGGCTGTACTTTGCTGCCAACGTGCCGAAGATCGTTCAGGGTGGTGCCTTCCCGGTATTGGCGGGGGGCGTGCTGTACCTGTTGATGAGCACCTGGAAGCGCGGCAAGCAGATCCTGGTGGAGCGTATCGACGAAGGCGCGTTGCCGCTGCAGCTGTTCATCAGCAGTATCCGCATCCAGCCGCCGCACCGGGTCGAAGGCACGGCGGTGTTCCTCACCGCGCGCTCCGATGCCGTACCCCATGCGCTGTTGCACAACATGCTGCACAACCAGGTGCTGCACAGCCAGGTGGTGCTGTTGACGGTGGTCAACGAGGACCGGCCGCGGGTGCCGGAGCAGGAGCGTTTCGAGGTGGAGGCCTATGGTGAAGGGTTCTTCCGCGTGCTGCTGCACTTCGGCTTCATGGATGAACCGGATGTGCCGGCGGCGTTGCGCCTGTGCCACCTGGATGAACTGGACTTCACCCCGATGCGTACCACCTATTTCCTCAGCCGCGAGACGGTGATCGCATCGCGGCTGGAGGGCATGTCGCGTTGGCGCGGCAACCTGTTCGCGTTCCTGCTGAAGAATGCCAACGGTAACCTGCGCTTCTTCAACCTGCCGTTGAACCGGGTGATCGAATTAGGGACCCAGGTCGAGATCTGATTTCCAGGGCAGGCGCGGGCACTCACACCTACCTGTAGGAGCGGATTTATCCGCGACGCAGGCGGCGCGGTGGCCGGCGCCGGCTGTGCCGGTGATCGGCGGCTGTCAGTTCTGTGCCGCCACGCTCGACTTGCCCTGGCGCGTCTCGATCTCGTCGATCAGGCGCTTGGCCAATGCCGGGTAGTTCTCGTCGAAGTGGTGCCCACCCGGCAGTTTCAGGCGCTCGCCGACCGCTGTCTTGTCGGTGCAGCCGCTCTCGTCGGTTTCCTCTACGCCATACACGCACACCACCTTGGACGCCGGCAACCTGGCCATTTCCGGCCCGGTCGGTGCTTCCTGGCCTTCCTTGCCAAGCCAGCCCTCGACTTCGATCTCGAAGCTGCCGCTGCGGGCAAAGGCCAGCAGCATCACCGCGTCGATGCGCTGCTGGTCTTCGACCGGCAGGCGGTTGTAGATCGCCGGCAACACGTCGGCGCCGAACGAATAGCCGGTCAGCACAAAGCGCTTGGTGCCCCATTTCTGCCGATAGTGCTGCATCAGCTCGGACAGGTCGGCGGCGCTTTGTTCCGGGGTCTTGTGCTGCCAGTAGTAGCGCAGCGTGTCGATGCCCACCACCGGGTAGCCCAGCTTGGCCATTTCCCCGGCCACGTCACGGTCCAGGTCACGCCAGCCGCCGTCACCCGAGAGGAACAGGGTGACCGTGTCGGTGGTCTGCCCGGCAGGCACCTCGACCACCGGGATGGCCAGGGCGTTGCCGTCATGGCCGACCAGGGCCTGGGTCAGTTGTGCCTTGAGCACCTGCGGCAGGTGTATGTCGTAGTCGCTGATGCTGGTTTCGGCATTGGCCTGGTCACGCACGAAGGCGGCGCTGGCGTCATCCGGGTTGTCGTTCCAGGCGACATTCCAGTGGCCGTGGGCGGCCGATTTCGGCAGCGGGGCCTGGCAACCGGGTTGTTCGAGACTGAAGTCCACCGAAATCGCCCGGGCCTTGTCGTCGTTCTGGCTGGCCAGCCAGCGCCAGGCCTGGGCCGCACCCGGGCCGATACCGGCGACCAGGGTCGGCTGCTGGGGCAACTGGGCAAGGGCCTGGTTCATGGCCTGCTGCTGCTTGCTGCAGTCATTGGCCGGCAGCAACACCTGCACCAGTTGCGCTTCGCCGGCCTTGGCCAGGTCCAGCAACTGCTTGTCGGTCAGTGCCTGGTCCTGTGGCACACCGATAACCACCCGGGCCTTGGGGTGCACGCCTGGTGTCACACGGGTGATCGCGGTGTCTTTGATGCTCAGTTGCTCCAGGCGCGCCTCAGGGGCCGGGCGCGTCCACAGCCAGAATGCCAGCGCACCCCCCAGGGCGGCCAGCAGCAGGTGAATCAGCAGGTACAGCCAAAAGCGTCGGGTCATCAACGTTTCACCAATCCAGTCAAGCCGCCTGCGATCAGGGCGGCGGTGTCGGCCAGTGCCACCAGCGGGTCGAGCCCGGCCGGCACGGCCATGTAGCGGGGTTCCCAGTCCGGTTGGAATTTGTCCTTGAAGCGTCGCAGCCCCTGGAAGTTGTACAACTGCTCACCTCGGCGGAACACCATCGAGCCCAGGCGCTGGGTCAGCGGCGCACCACGCCGCGGCTGCAGGCCGGAAAGCGGTACCATGCCCAGGCTGAAGCGGGCGTAGCCGTGGCTTTTGTAGTGCAGGATCAGGCCGATCATCAGGAATTCCATGGTCAGCTTCGGGGCCTCGGGGTGGGCGCGCATCAGGTCGAGGCTGGCCAGTTCCTGGCTGTGGGTTTCCAGCAGGTTGGCGAAGGCCACCGGGCGGCCCTGGAAGCGGATCAGGGCGATGCGGAAGTGCTGCAGGTACCCAGGGCTGAAGCGCCCCAGCGAGAAGCCTTTCTCACGCACGTTCTTGCCGCCGAGCCAGGCATCGGAAATTTCCTTCAGCTCTGCCAGTGGGGCATGGCCGGGTTCGTGGATTTCCAGGCTCAAACCGTCACGGCCACCGCGGTTCCAGGTGTAGCGCAGGTCCTTCATCTCCTTGCCCTTGGCTTCCAGGTCGAAACGCTGCAGGTCGACCCTGGCCTCTTCGCCCAGCTTCAGCGCGGTCAGGCCGATGTCCATGTAGAACGGCAGGTTTTCGGCACGCACCTGGTAGAACACCGGTCGGGCGTGGTGCAGGTCGCACAGGTCACGGAATTGCCAGATCATCTCGGCGCGTTCCTGGGCCGGGCCGATCGGGTCATACAGCGCCACCAGGCTGCGGCCGCGACGTGCATACATGAGGAAGGCATTGTCGCCCGGGTGGAACAGCAGCGCCTTGTCGCCGCTCAGGGCCAGGCCGCCATCGGGCTGGTCAGAGGCCTGCAGAATGCGGTTGGCCCGTTGCAGTTCCTGTTCATCGGGCAGGTGAATCACAGGCGGTGCCGTGCGCAGCAGCCAGGTCAGCGCCACGGCCGCCAGCAGCAAGGCGCTGCCCATGGCGGCGCGCAGGCCACGCGGGGCGTCGGCATCAAGGGTGAACTGCCACCACAGCTGATGGCTGTAGGGCACATCCTGGTAGGCGAACAGCAGCAGCCATACCGATGCCCCGACCACGCAGGCGCTGGCCACCAGGAACACTGGCGAGAACGGCAGCTCCAGCAAGCGGCTGGGGCGGTAGAAGGAGCGGCGGAACAGGGCGAGCAGGGCGGCGGTGAAGGTCAGCAGGCAGGCCTCTTCCCAGTCGAATCCTTTCAGTAGCGACAGCAGGGCGCCCACCAGCAACAGCACGGTGGTCAGCAACCAGGCGGCGGACAGGCGCCGGCGCAGGCCCTGGGCCAGCAGCAGGCAGACTACCCCGATCAGGCTGGCGCCGAAATGCGAGGCATCGATCAGACGGTGTGGCACCAGGAAACCCATGTGCTCCAGACGCGTGTCGATCTCGGGCGTGACCCCGGAGAACAGCAGTACCACCCCGGACAGGAACACCAGAATCGACAGGATCGGTGCCGCCAGGCCGGAAGCCGCCTTGATGGCCTGTTGTGCGAACAGCAGGCGCCTGGCTTCGTTGGTCAGCAGCAACACGCAGGCCAGCAGCAGCGGCAGCACGACGTAGATCAGCCGATACAGCAGCAGGGCCGCTGCCAACGGGGCCGCGCCAAGCTGGTCGGCAAAGGCGGCCAGCAGGATTGCTTCGAACACCCCGACGCCGCCCGGCACATGGCTGAGTACGCCTGCGGCCAGGGCCAGCAGGTACACCAGGACAAAGGCGCCGAACGGTGGTGCTGAGGGCAGTAGCAGATACAGCACGGTAGCCGCAGCGGCGACATCCAGTGCGGTAATCAGCAATTGCAGGGCGGCCAGGCGAGCGCCCGGCAGGCGCAGTGTGCGGCGGCCCACTTGTACCAGCAGGTTGTCGGCAATCGGTTGCTCGGCCAGGCGACGGCGGTACAGGCCAACCACCATCACCCCACACAGCACCAGCACCGCTGTGGCGATGGCCGCCAGCAAGCCAGGCGCCAGGCCCAGCGCGGCCGAGGCCGCCGGCAGGTCGCTCAGGGTCGCCAGGGCAGCCAGGGGCGGCAGCGCGCAGCCCAGTGACAGGCTGGCGAACACGGTCATCCGTGCCACTTCGCCTGCGCCCACCCCCTGGCGCGCGTACAGGCGGTAGCGCACCGAGCCGCCGGACAGCATCGACAGGCCGATGGCGTTGCCGATGGCAAAGGCGCTGAAGCCGCCCAGCACCAGGCTGCGCGCTGGCAATTGCACACCGGCATAGCGGCTGGCCGACCATTCGTAACCCAGCAGGATCACGAAACCGAGCACGGTTGCCAGCAAGGCGCCCAGCAATGACTGGGCCGGTACGCTGAGCATGGCATCGTGCAAGGCATAGATGTCCAGCTCGCTCAGCAGGTGGCGGCAGGCAATCAAGGCCATGGTGAACAACACCAGGGTCACGATCAGGCCGATGGGCTGGCGATAGCGGCTCAGGCGTTCGAGCAAGGGCAGGCGTTGCACGGCACCGGGCAGTGCCGAGGCGAGTGCTGCCGGGTTGTCGGGGTTGTGCGAAGTCATGGATTGCCCCGGGCATGCAGCGCGAGGTGAGGGGAAGGTGTGGCCAAGTGAAAGTCCCTTAGAAAAACGTATCCAATGTTACTCCGGCCTCAGCCGCTTGCAGCGGCCTGGCCGGGTTAAAGATAGTTCATCCACGGGACGAGCTCTCAAGCGCGCGGGTTGAGTGCATGGCGGGTAAATACGGGGCGACGAAAAGCAGGGAAGGGAAAAGCAACAAACCCCGCGCTGCTGTTACACAGGCGGGGTTTGTTCTGACGAATATGGTTGCGGGAGCCGGATTTGAACCGACGACCTTCGGGTTATGAGCCCGACGAGCTACCAGGCTGCTCCATCCCGCGTCAGTGGGGCGAATTCTACAGCTTTCAGAATGGGTGTCAAGCGCTAGTCATTGATTTTTTTGAAATTTCTTTCAACGCATTATTTGACGCAAAAGAAAAAGGCCACTGTGTGAACAGTGGCCTTTTCTCGAATCTGGTTGCGGGAGCCGGATTTGAACCGACGACCTTCGGGTTATGAGCCCGACGAGCTACCAGGCTGCTCCATCCCGCGCCTGTGAGATCGAATTCTACGGATTTACCCGTGGGTGTCAAGCTTTTTTCTGAAAAAACCTTTCCTGTTCAAACTCTTAGCGTTTGAATATAGCGCGCAGCTCAGGCGCGACGGGGCTTTCAGGCCGATTATCGACCAATGCCGGGCACAGGCTGCATGCCTCGAAGGCACATGCGATACTATCTGTATGAATTTACAGTGCTGACGGTCATCCATGTCCTTGCGCAAGATCATCCACGTCGACTGCGATTGCTTTTATGCCGCGATCGAAATGCGTGACGACCCGCGCCTGGCCGGTCGGCCCATGGCGGTGGGGGGATCGGCCGACCACCGTGGGGTGATCGCCACCTGCAACTATGAAGCGCGTGCCTACGGCGTGCGTTCGGCCATGTCGTCGCGGCACGCCCTGAAGCTGTGCCCGGACCTGCTGATCGTCAAGCCGCGCTTCGAGGCCTACCGTGAGGCCTCGCGGGAAATCCACACGATCTTCCGCGACTACACCGAGTTGATCGAGCCACTGTCGCTGGACGAGGCCTACCTGGATGTGAGCGACAGCCAGTGGTATTCGGGCAGCGCCACGCGCATTGCCGAGGATATCCGCCGGCGCGTCGCCCGCACCCTGCATATCACTGTCTCGGCCGGTGTGGCGCCGAACAAGTTCCTGGCCAAGATCGCCAGTGACTGGCGCAAGCCCAATGGCCTGTTCGTGATTACTCCGGGCGAAGTGGAGGCGTTCGTCGCCGCCCTGCCGGTGGCCAGGCTGCACGGGGTAGGCAAGGTAACGGCAGACAAGCTGGCGCGGTTGGGTATCGAAACCTGCCTGGAATTGCGCGACTGGTCGCGCCTGGCGCTGGTGCGCGAGTTCGGCAGCTTTGGCGAGCGTTTGTGGGGGCTGGCGCGGGGTATCGATGAACGTGCGGTGCACAATGACAGCCGCCGGCAGTCGGTCAGCGTGGAAAACACCTACGACACCGATCTGCCGGACCTGGCCAGTTGCCTGGCACGGCTGCCCGAGCTGCTGGAAAGCCTGAACGAGCGTATCGCCCGAATGGACAGCAGTTACCGACCGGAAAAGCCCTTCGTCAAGGTCAAGTTCCATGACTTCAGCCAGACCACCATGGAACAGGCGGGGGCGGGCAGGGACCTGGAGAGTTATCGACAATTGCTGGGGCAGGCGTTTGCCCGTGGTGGCAAGCCGGTGCGCTTGCTGGGGGTAGGCGTGAGGTTGCGCGACTTGCGCGGGGCGCATGAGCAGCTGGAGCTGTTCCCGCCTCAATAAATGGCCCGGCAATTTAACGCGGTCCCTGTAGGAGCGGCCTTGTGTCGCGATGGGCTGCGAAGCAGCCCCGGCAATTCACGCATCAAGGCTGAAATCATGGGGCTGCTTCGCAGCCCATCGCGACACAAGGCCGCTCCTACAAGGTATCGCGTGATGCGGGTTACTGCGCGCCCGGGTCGGCCACCAACCGGCCAGTGGCCTTGGTCAGCGACTGCAGAAACTCCTGCTGCAACTCCGGATCGTTGCGGGTCAGTTCGATCAGGCTCTGTTCCATTTCACTGGCTTCCTCTTCCAGGCCCAGTTCGGACAAGCGCTTGACCCGGTGTACCCATTGGCCGACATCGTCATCTTCGAGGTCATCGAAGATCAGTTCATGGGCTTCGAGCAGCTTGTTGCGCAGGGTGGCGCTGACCAGCAGGCTGGCATCGCCACGTACCGCGTTGTCCTCGTCCAGCACCTGCAGGTGCAGGGTGCCGATGTGGTTGAGGTTCTGCTCGGAGAACGGGCTGTCGAGCAGGTTCAGGCGCAGCACGCCGTTCCTGTCGGTGGTCAGCTCGTGGGTCATCTTGCCAGCCTTCACCTCGACCAGGCGCTCGCTCCAGGGCAGGCTGGTCGATTCCTCGCGCTTGCCTTTCTGCACTTCGCTGATCCCGGCCAGGTTCTGCTGGGCACGGCCGTTGGACGGCACGTTCATGAACGGGTTGAGCCCGTCCACGCCGTAGCTGAGCCAGTCGTGGGTGATGCTTTCCGGCAGGTTGCCCAGGGCGAACACGTTGACCACGTTGGCGCCCACGCCTGCCACCACAGCCACCGCACCCAGCGGGATCTCGTAGATCTCCCGCCAGGGTTGGTAAGGCGTATAGCGGTCATAGCTGCGGGTGACTTCGAATTCGGTGACTTCGAAGCGCTTCTGCTCATGCACGCGCACACGCCGTTGCGGAAGCTCCATCACCTTCGGCTCGCCGACATCGATCTGCAGGGTGTGCTCGAGCAGTTTGCGCTCGACGCGCTCCTCATGGTCGCTGCGCTGGGACATCTGGTTGGCGCAGCCACTGACGAGCAGGGCGCCGCACAGTGCGGCGCCCCCCAGGGGAAAGGTACTTCGCTTGGACATGATCACTCGTGCATTGGTTATCAGCGGCGAACGCGGGCCTGCAGGAAGGTCAGCACTTCATCGAGCGGCAGCGGTTGGGCGTCCTGCTCGGTGCGGTGCTTGTACTCCAGGTTGCCATCGGCCAGGCCGCGATCGCTGACGACGATGCGGTGCGGGATGCCGATCAGTTCCATGTCGGCAAACTTGATGCCTGGGCTGGTCTTCTTGTCACGGTCGTCCAGCAGCACTTCGTAGCCGGCAGCAGTCAGTTCGGCGTACAGCTTGTCGGTCGCCTCGCGAACCACCTCGGTTTCGTAGCGCAGCGGGACCAGGGCGATCTGGAACGGAGCCAGGGCGTCGTTCCAGATGATGCCCTTGTCGTCATAGCTCTGCTCGATGGCAGCTGCGACCACGCGGGACACACCGATGCCGTAGCAGCCCATGGACAGGGTGACCGGTTTGCCGTTCTCCCCCAGTACCTGGCACTTCAGTGCCTCGCTGTACTTGGTGCCAAGCTGGAAGATGTGGCCCACTTCGATGCCGCGCTTGATCACCAGGGTACCCTGGCCGTCCGGGCTCGGGTCGCCTTCGACCACGTTACGCAGGTCGGCGACCTGTGGAACCGGCAGGTCGCGCTCCCAGTTCACTCCGAAGTAGTGCTTGTCGTCGATGTTGGCGCCAATGCCGAAGTCGCTCATCAGGGCAACCGAGCGGTCGATAACGATTTCCAGCGGCAGGTTCAGCGGGCCGAGCGAGCCGGCGCCGGCACCGATGGCCTCGCGCAGTTCGGCGTCGGTGGCCATGACCAGCGGGTCGGCAACCTGTTCCAGCTTGGCCGCCTTGATTTCGTTGAGCTCATGGTCGCCACGCACGATCAGTGCTACCAGCTTGCCTTCCTCGGCACCGCGCACGATCAGGGTCTTGACGGTTTTCTCGATCGGCAGGCCGAAGTTTTCCACCAGCTGGGCGATGGTCTTGGCGTTCGGCGTGTCGACCAGGCGCAGCTCCTCGGTAGGGGCCGGGCGCACGGTTTCACGCGGGATGGCCTCGGCCTTCTCGATGTTGGCGGCGTAGTCGGAGCTGTCGCTGAAGATCACGTCGTCTTCGCCGGACTCGGCCAGTACGTGGAATTCGTGCGAGTAGCTGCCACCGATGGAGCCGGTGTCGGCCTGCACTGGGCGGAAGTCCAGGCCCAGGCGGGTGAACACGTTGCTGTACGCCTGGTGCATGCGGTCGTAGGTTTCCTGTAGGGAAGCCTGGTCGGCATGGAACGAGTAGGCGTCCTTCATGATGAACTCGCGGCCGCGCATCAGGCCGAAGCGCGGGCGGATCTCGTCACGGAACTTGGTCTGGATCTGATACATGTTGAGCGGCAGCTGTTTATAGCTGGACAGCTCGTTGCGGGCCAGGTCGGTGATCACTTCTTCGTGGGTCGGGCCGACGCAGAAGTCGCGCTGGTGGCGGTCCTTCAGGCGCAGCAGCTCGGGGCCGTACTGTTCCCAGCGGCCGGATTCCTGCCACAGTTCGGCGGGCTGGATGCTGGGCATCAGCACTTCCAGGGCGCCGGCGGCGTTCATTTCCTCACGCACCA
>Ga0209370_1001054_pt1 | contig 27451 bp, 16 predicted proteins | sample AgamicAtPrz_FD_187164 | JGI IMG/M metagenome (GOLD analysis project Ga0209370, IMG submission 187164) | Agave microbial communities from Guanajuato, Mexico - At.P.rz (SPAdes) (version 2) | ecosystem: Host-associated > Plants > Phyllosphere > Phylloplane/Leaf | place: Guanajuato, Mexico... | reverse complement strand
GTACTTGCCGAAGGAGAACCGTTAGGGAAAGTCCAAGCGTAAGCAGCTGCCCCTGTAGAAGTATTTGTCAGCGTTATGCTCTCTCCAATTGCCAATTCTGTCAAAGGGGCTGTGAATCCAGCTACGACAGCCGCTGCAGGATTTACAGTCACCAATCCTGTTATTGTTTTAGTGTCAGAACCTACACTATTTGTAGCAGTTAAGCTTGCATCATAAGTTCCTGCCGTGCTGTAAGTGACTACTGGATTTGCGGCAGTGCTTGTGCTTGGCGTTCCTCCCGGAAACGACCAGCTGTAGGAAGTTGCGTTTGCAGAAGTGCTGGTATAGGCTACCGTTTGCCCTTCACAAACTGCGGCAGCTGTTGGCGTAAAACTGGCTGCTGGAGCCGTATTTTCAGGCAGGCAGTCAATAAAGGTGAATTTAAAGGCATCTGCAATAACCACTCCTGTCGTGCCAGCTGTGCGGATCACAGCTTTGCCGGCAGAACCGGCGCTGAAATTGTATCTGCCCAATGAAACCCAAGTTCCATTATTGATCTGCTGGTTTACCGTAACTGTAGCTGTTCCGTTTTCATGAATGATATCAACCGGAACGTTTGCCGGGCGGTTCGTGCCAGCCGTAAAGTTGATGAATACCTCATACTTCCCTCTTTGAGGAATTGAAGGAGTGAAAGTCGCCGATTTTGTCCCTTTTCCAGTATCGCCATCATGAATATAATCCGTACCTATATATCCTGCAGTTGCAGAAGTGGAGGTCCAGGCCCCTACTAAAGTCGCCGCTAGATTGTCAACCGTAATCGAAGTTGAGCCCGGCAAGGTACAGCCGGCGCTTTTTGGCGTAAAACTTACGGGAGCCGAATATTTTGAAGTTCCCGTTGCTGTGCTATAGCTTCTGATTGTGTAATAGTAAACCGTTCCTCCTACCGGAGATTCTGATACTGCTGCACTTGTCGCATTCCAGGAATACGTTTTTACCGTATTTACCACATCATTCACCACTACTGTGCTGTTTGGCGCTGCTGCAGATGTAAATCCGTCCGTATCGTTCCACCCTGCATTCGATTTGGAAACCTGAATGCGGTAATCGGCATTTGAAACTGTAGAATCCCATGTAAAATTTACCGGTGTGCTCACGTAAACCTGGCCTGCTGTAGGAGCTGTAGGGACTGGAACATTAGCATTAAAACAATTATTTGTTGCACAATAACTTAGATATTCTTGCTCAACAACATTGTAAACTGCTGTTTTAATATTATCCCATAATGAAGAAGGACTCGCATACGCATTGGTAGTAATTCCGACAGAAACATTTAGTGATGGAATATAATACATAAAAGAATTATATCCCAGGATTGTTCCTGTATGACCATGATATTTTACATTGTTTGAAGAAGTATAAAGCCGCGTTCCTAAACCATATGCAGAATTAAGCGCAGAAGGCGAAATCATTGCATTTATAGAACTTTGTGTCAAATAATTCCCTCCAAATACCGCTTTACAATATTTTGCTAAATCGCCAGGATTTGCTACAATGGCTCCCGCGCCTTTTACCGATGTTGGCGAATAATTGTAAGCTCTTGTTCCTTCTGCTAAATTTGGAATTTTATTGGTCGTTGTACTTGTAAAATCCATAAAGGTATTCGTTAATTCAAGTGGTGTGGTAATCCATTCCTGAATTGCTACATCTAATTTTTTTCCTAATTTTTTTTCGATCAACATTCCAAGCAAATAAAAGCCTCCATTAGAATATTCATAAGAACTACCGGGAGTGAATGATGCTCCCATATTATTAATGTAACCCACTATTTCGGCATCTGTAAAAATTTTGTCGGGAACAGCCGCATTTATAAAAGCCGAGCTTCCATTTAAATAATCCCCTACACCAGCAGTATGTTGCAATAATTGTTTAATAGTAATTGTGCTTCCATTCGGTAAACCGGGAATTGCTAAGTGTTGAGATAATTTATCATTTATGTTAAAATAACCAGCATCTTGCAATCGCATAATTAATGTTGCCGTAAAGTTTTTGGTAGCGCTTGCAATTCTATATTGAGTATTCGATAAAATTGGCGATTGAGTGTATACATTTCCGATACCTGCGGAAGCATATACCATTCCTAAATTGGGAGTGGATACCGCCACAGAAACTCCTGGAAGACCACTGCCGGACCATGAGTTTGTAACAGCAGTTTGCAATTTTTGCTGAAATGTTTGCGCCTTTACAAACAGTATGCTGCATAACAATAGTAATAAAGTGTATTTTTTTTTCATTGCATAAAATTTTCGATGAATTATTTAAAAATCAAACTATGAAAGCAAACAAATAATAGTATATGAGTTTAAGCACACGGTGCACACTGAGTTCATGTCAGCCAATACAACCAAGGCTCTATTGATGAGTTATAAAGAGCATCGCATTCCGGTCTAACCTGAAAATAAACTATATTGATTCCTGTAAGAACCAATTTATCCACAATTGTAATTGGCTCCGCTTGCTGAACTGCAAGTTGCAGTCCTATTACTTGTCCAGTCCAAATTATAGACTATGTTAAATAAGTCCCCTTAAGTCTGTTTTGGGGCTTGCACTTATTTCTGGTTCGATATTAGAACAGTCTAGCGGGATATTAATTCCCTGACCTAAAATAAAGCCGTTTATAGCTATTAAAAAGAATAGATTGAGTAGTTTATGATCCATAAGTTGGGCAGTTTTTTGGTTAATAAGCGTAAATATATCACAAATAAAAACGCAAAAACATGCAAATATGCTTAAAATTTTAACTTAAAAATGCAAAATAATCCATTATTAATCACAAAATTATGTGTTAACTCTAGCAAATACAAAGCTTTTTCTTTTCGAAAAGACTTCAACAATTGTTAATAAAATATTTACGCAGTAAATTTAAGAGAGAACAATTTTAAAGAAAATTACTATATTTTAATCTTAAATAGAATGTAAAAAAGAAAATAGCATGAAATTTGTAGAGACATTATCCAAAACAAAATGAATTTTCAATTTGAAAATCCCTAAATATCAAAAAAACCAAACATGCAAAATAACGCAAGGTAAAAAAAACTAAAGTTTCTCTAAATTTAGCCTATAAAAAGCCCGTCCTAATTCTGCCAGAAAAGGCAATCCGATTTCATCATAATCATAATTATCGTCATTGAAAATCTGATCTTCGTTAACCAGCAAAGTTGCGCTGATGATGAACTCAATTCTATTAATTTCATCTACTATATAAGCACAATCTATCAGTGTGCCATATGCATCTCCTACTTTATTATATATTTTTATATTGTCAGGAATTGTTTCTTTCGTGTCGCCAAACATAAAAAACTTGCAATATCCGTCATAGTATTCTTTAGGATCATAACCTGCATTTCTAGGCAAATTCTGCATATTATACAAAAGAAGCTCTCTGTTTTCTGCCGACAGATCGAAACGCTTTTTTCTTGGAAAATTATCTGGGAAAACAACTCTTTTCATTGTGCCGTGCAATGTTTCCAAAGACAGATAATTTTTTCTGCTGAAATCCATAGGAGAATTGATCAATTTACCGTTTTCGTAATATCCTTTGCCTTTCAATATTTTATTTAGTTTTAAAGGTACGATTGCGCTATCTCTAACGCTAGGAATGAGTACTTCCTCACCATTATTATAGAAAGCTATTTTTTTGGTTTGGGATGCTCCTGAATTTGCGGCCGATAAACGATGGGAAATTCGAACCTGTTTCAGCCCCTTTTCCTTCATTTTTCTGTTAATATAGTCACGCCCCATGAATTCATAAAAGTCATTGCTAGCTTCATTTGAGCTTACGGCAAAAATTTTACGCAAATCATCCGCGAAGGAAAATTTCGTCTCGTCATCACTAACAGCAAAAACTGTATTTGCATCAGCATTTTTCATCCCATTGAGCTTCTCTAAAGCTAAAACTGCAATCGGAAGTTTAACCGTACTTGCCGGATAATAATAATTTGAAGCGTCGACATTATATTTATAATCTGTTAAAATAACTTTTCCGTTGTTTTTTCTTTTTACAGCAGTGTATATAATTTGGAGTTCAAAGTGCTCCGGTTGATCGGCAACCTTTTTTATGGCATCATTATTACTGCTAAGAACCTTTTTTATCGGATCATTTTTTACAGATTTACAGCCTGAAAAAAAACATAGAATGTACGCTAATAAGAAGAATCTTTTCATAAAGGTTTATTTTTAGAAGGAATCACCAAAATCATTTAGATAAAGATGAATCCCGAATAATCAATTCAGTTTTTAATATGGTTTTTTGAAATGATTTAACCTCATTCCTATTCTCTAGAAGAGACAACATTGTTTCCATCAGCTTGGCAGAAATCTCAGAAAGCGGCAGAGAAACGCAACTAATAGAAGTTGGGCACAATCTAAACATATCATGATCCTCAAAAGAAATAATGCCGAGTTTTTTCAATAAAACATAATCATTTTCTTTAAAAACTTCCAATCCGTTTTGTGCAAGATAATTAGTTGAAAAAAAAACAGAATCCAAATAAGTATTTTTAACAAAAAAATCCCGTATATATTCTTTTGCTCCTGCAAGTTCATTTTCTGGAATTTGAAGGATGTTTGGTTTAAGCCCACATTCGAAAATTGCCTTATCATAGCCATTCAGACGATCCCTCATTTGAGACTGGTTTGAAGTTGTTGTAATAAAACCAATATTTTTAAAACTGTTATTAGTTAAATGCAAAACCGCATCATTTGATGCTCTAACATTATCAATACCAACATAATTGCATTGCAAATCTTCAAAAAATCTGTCCATCAAAACAACTGGAATATTATAATTTATAAGATCTTCAACCGTATCTTTTATACCTGGAGAAGGAACAATTATAAATCCATCAACCTGTCGAAAATTAAACAAATCTATAAGTTCTCTCGACTTCTGATCATTATTTTCATTACTGCAAAATATAACCTTATATCCTTTCTTATAAATCATGTCTTCAAAAATCCTAGCGAGCTTTGAAAAAAAACTGCTTGAAATATCTTCAACCATGAAGACTAAAATTTTTGATCTTCCTGTTCTAAGGCTCTGTGCAATTTGATTTGGCTTATAGCCTATCAATTTTGCGTACTCCAATACCTTTTGCGTCAATTTTTTCGAAATATGTTTCTCTTCCGCCTTGCCATTTAGCACGAAAGAAACCGTTGATATTGAAATATTCAATTGATCGGCAATGTCTTTTATAGAAACTGGTTTACTTTTCATTTAAAATCAGTTAAATCTTTTAGTATAAGCAATATTAAAAAGGAAGGCATTCCTACCTTCCTTTTTCATTAAATTATCACAAAAACAATCTTCATCGATAATCTACAAGCAAACTGAATTTACTAAAAAACGCTTTATCGAATCCAACTAGTGCATTGGTAACCAAACCCTTAAATCACTCAAATTGGTTAGTGAAATAATTTAACATCAAATTTTTATTATGCTTTTTCAGAATAATCTAAGTCTACATAAAAAGTTTCTTTCAACTGCGATAATGCCAATAATGAAATCAATGACAACAAAGTACCCACTACCATTCCAGCACAAATAATATCGCCGTCAAAGATGTAATCTCTAAAGTATGAGTAAACCAATATGATTAAAGGCAATGAACCACGGACAAAATTTGGTGCAGTAGTTGTAACCGTTGCACGAATATTGGTGCCAAATTGTTCTGCCGCAATTGTAACAAACAAAACCCAATAGCCTACAGATGCTCCCATTACTAAACAAAGTGAATAAAATACTGTTGTCGAAATACCATCAGCGAGGAGATATACAAAAATCATTGCAAGATTAAATATAAGAAACCAATACATTACTTTTTTTCTGCTTTTTAGCCATTGGCTTAAAAGTCCGCTGGCAATGTCTCCAAAAACCAAACCAGCATAACAGAAAGCAATCGCTTTTCCTGCTTCAATAGTCTCGGCTTGCGGTATATTTAATGCTTTCGCAAATTCAGGAGAAAACGTTATTAATACACCAACTAAAAACCACAAAGGCATCCCGATAAGAATACAATTGATATATTTAAAAAACCTTTTCTTATTGGTGAAAAGCGACAAGAAATCGCCTTTTGCTTCGTTTTTTTCTTGAACTCTTTTAAAAATTCCTGATTCAGTAATACTGATTCTTAAAAACAATAGCAAAATTCCTAAAACTCCTCCTGCATAATAACATAAACGCCAGTCCTGAAAAATTTCATAAATAAGATAAGCAGCAACAGCGCCAGAAACTCCTACAGAAGCTACAATCATAGTTCCGTAGCCACGTTTTTCTTTCGGAAGAGATTCAGCTACAAGTGTAATCCCTGCTCCAAGTTCTCCTGCGAGACCAATTCCTGCAATGAGTCTCCAAAAAGCATATGCCCCAATTGTGTCGACCATTCCGTTTGCAATATTGGCAACTGAGTAAATCAAAATAGAACCGAATAAAACCGAGATTCTTCCTTTTTTATCTCCTAAAATTCCCCATAAAATACCGCCAAAGAGCATTCCGAACATCTGCATGCTAATTAAATATTCTCCTTGATCTCTAATGGCATCACCGGTTAATCCTAAATCTTTTAAACTATCTGTTCGGACAATTCCGAATAGCAAAAGATCATATATATCAACAAAATAACCTAAAGCAGCCACAATAACGGCAGCATTTAAAATTGACTTTGGTTCTTTTGTCTGAAGCTTTGAAAAGAGTTTCATATAGTTATGGGTTTGATAGTTTTATAGTAAGTGTGTACAGATTTTTTAATGTGCAATCCAGATATCTTCAATTTCTTCTAAGGATTTTCCTGTCGTTTCAGGAACATAGAAACGAGTTATTAATAAATACGGAATACACATTACGGCAAAAATCCAAAACGAAATTGCAGGACTTAACGATTCTAATAATACTGGCGTTAATTGTCCGATAAGATAAGAACCTATCCAAAGAGAGAAACCTGCCATTGACATTGCCAATCCACGCACTTTTACCGGATACATTTCTGATATTAATACCCAAATTACCACACAGATTGAAATCGCGCAGAAGAAAATATAACCAATAATTAAATAAAGCAGAACATTTGGATTATTGAATCCTAAATAAAAATAAGCTCCAATGGCAATAAGCATGGCAAACATTCCTGTTACACCTACATATACCAATTGTTTTCTTCCGATTTTATCCACCAAATACATTCCTAAAACGGTAGATAAAACGTTTACAACACCTATTACAATCTGGAAATCTAAAGAGCCCTGAGATGCCATTCCTGCTTCTTTAAAGATAATTGGTCCATAATAGAAAATCACATTCACTCCCATGAATTGTCCTAAAATGGCAAGACTCATCCCAATAAACAAAGCGGTTCCGTAACCCGGTTGGAACAGAATTCTCCAGTCTGATTTTTCTTTATTTGAAATGCTTTTTTGAGTATTCTCTATCTGTTCTTTCGCTTCTTGAGAACCAAATAATTGCGTTAATGTTTTTTCGGCTGCCTCCAGATTATTTTTAGAAATCTGCCATCTCGGACTTTCTGGAATAAAAAATATAATCAGGAAAAACAGGAAAGAAGGTACGCCACACAATCCCAACATCCCTCTCCAATATTCGGTCTGAAAAATAACCTTTGCCCATTGTGCATCAAACTGCCCCGAGGTAGACCAGCTTAAAACTTTTGCATTGGCAAAATAAGAGGCAACGATACCAACTGTAATAGCCAATTGATAAAGTGTTACCAATGTTCCTCTGAAACGCGCCGGAGAAACCTCAGAAATATATAACGGAGATACAACAGAAGCTACCCCAATTCCCATTCCGCCAAGTATTCTAGCCCAAATAAGAGCTTCAAAACTATTTACAAACATACAGCCTGCGGCCGAAATTGTGAATAAAGTTGCTGCCAGAAGCATCGTCCATTTACGACCTAAAACGTCTGATATTTTTCCTGCAAAAGCAACCCCTATAATAGATCCTATTAATGCGCAGCCCACATACCAGCCAGTTGAAACATTATCTAACGCAAATTGTTTGGACACCTGCTCAATAGTTCCGGATATAACTGCGACATCATAACCGAAAAGAAATCCGCCAATGGCACCTATTATGGAAAGGAAGATTATATATTTAAAATTTTCTTTTTGATTCATTTTTTTGTGGTTGCTTTGGTTAATTAAAACTATAATCTTTATTTAATTCCGAAATATTCTTTATAACGATCGTACAAATGTCCCGCTTGCAAATAAGCTGATTGCGGACTCATAAAGTGCGAAAACTCAAAAGTAATTCCTTTTTGATATCCTGCTCTCTGTGCTGCTTCAAGCTTTAATCTTAGTTTTTCAAATTTAATCGGGAAGAATTTAATTGGCATATCTCTATCAAAAGTTTCTGCATTGGTCCAGCATTCTAAGCCATATTTATCTCCCAGCTTCTTATTGACCGAGAAAAAAGCATCTAATTCATCATAATCAATATGGCCATCTTGAAATGCACAAGCATCAACCGCACCTTTTATTCCGTCAAAAATTTCACCCCATTCTTTTTCGTGTTCCTGAACCGAAACTGCATCTTCTTTTGATAATTTACCTGATGCTGCCATTACGGCTTTTTTACCATCAATCCAAGGTGACATAAATGTTGGCAATCCTCCAGAAACATCTTTACATAATTGACCTAAAGTTCTGAATGACTCTATTGCTCCTTTGGTCTTACGACTGATTTCTCCGCTTAAATACCAGCCAGCAAAACTTTTGTAATGACCATATTTTTTCCATACCTCTTCAATAACAAATTTATTGGCTTCGATTTCAGTCGTCATGTCACCTGTGTCCCAATAAACTCCAGAATCGTATAATCCGAAATAAAATTTCATTTTATGTTTGTCAGCCAAACGCAAATACATATCTAAAAGATCGACGCCTGGTTTGTAGCAACCTCTTTTATTGATTAAATAATCTGAATTATAGGTAATGAATTTTCTGTAGCCTGAACGAATCATGATAACGGTATCGATGCCAATAGCTTTCATGTGGGCGAAATCTCTATCCCACTCTTTTTCTCCCCAGTTTTGATGCGGGATATCATGTGAAATTTCATCTAAAAAAGTCCCTGTAATACGTAATGCATTTCCCTGCGTAACTAATAATTCCGGGCGCTCTTCTGTAATTATTTCTGGTTTTTCAACGTCTTTTATAGACGAATCACTCTCAAAAGAACTCAATAATGGAATACTCACTGCAGATGCTGCTCCTAATCCCAATTGACTCAAAAAATCTCTTCTGGTTTTCATTTTTTTATGTTTTTTATAGCTTAGTAGTTATTTTTATATTTAGAACCAAAAATATCAATTGATTCTCCGCTTTCACCAAAAGTTTTCAAATTAAAGTAACTTTTTGCCGGACATTGCATATCTGTAAAGCGTTTCGTATGCATTGGTGCTTTTACAACATTTCCATTTACAGAACGATACAAAAAAGTTTCAGTCCACTTTGCTCCTGTCACTTTTGCTGTAGTCGGCTGGGCCGGTTTTCCTTCATTTGCTACCTGATCGATTGCATTTACACGTTTATATTGTGCCATAAATGTTGGTTCGTAACCATCTACATCAAAGATTTGCTCGTATTTTTTGCCAGCGCCTTCAACAATAAATTTTAGTTTTTTAGATTCTATCAATTGAATGCTAATGGTAACCGTTTCTCCAGGATACCAATAATAAGCAGGTTCTGCAGGTGCATTCATGTATAATGCTGTTTGACCAGATTTATAACCTGTACGGCGCAAAAATGGACGAAAGGCTTTATGCTCTTTACTAACAGAACCATCGGCTTCGCGGATTACTTCCCAAGTCAATCCGATATCTGTTTCCTGATCATCTGAGTTTCCTCCTAGATATACTGATGCATTGTCTAAATATGCTCCCGGCTTATTAGGATTTATTCTTGAGAGATCGTATGTCAAAACTGGAAGCGTGACTTTCCCTCCAATTCCTAGCCAAAAATCTTTGCTCGAATATGCTTTTCTATAATAAGCTCCTGCAAAACAAGGACTTGAAGGAGCAGGCAAAATTTCTTTTTCAAATTTGGTTTTTACTTGCTCTTCTATGCTCGCTTTTACAACCGGTTTTGACTGCGAATTGCTTTCTGTACAGCTAGCCAGAAAAATCATGGACGAAAGTGCATATATTTGAATTAAATGGCTCTTTTTCATGCTTTTTTATCGTGTTAGTTTATTGTAATTTCATCTACAAATAGAAATGTCGGCTGTCCTGCTGAATAATGCCATTCTGGAATTTTCTCAAAAATTGGAGCTTTAATTTTTACATATTTTGCTTCCTGCTCAGCAAAAACGGCTTTTAAGTTTGTAATCTTTGGACCATCGTCTTTCTCTGCAATTTTTAAATCTTCGCTATAAACAGGAGTAAAATTTATTCCGTCATTTGAAATTAAAACCTGAAACTGTTTAGGTCCAAAAATCCAGTCATTTTGAGAGGTAAACGTGTTCATGCTGACTTCTTTTATCTGCTGTAAAGATTTCAAATCTATAGTGGCTTCAAAATCGTCTTTGTACAGCGCAATCCAGTCTCCTGTGCTAAAAGCCGTTGTTCCTGTTCTTCCGTCAACCAATGTTTTTCCGCCATTAAAGCGATAACGATCAACAGGCTCATTTTCTAAAACAATAGGCTTTGCCGTAGCTTTGTTGAATTCGAACTTTTTGGTAAAAATTTTACTCTTGTAATTTTCAGAAATAACCGCTGCTTTTACAGTTACAGCGCTATTAATAATTATGCTTTCACTGTACTTTTTGCTTTGCAAAGTTGGTTCTGAGCCATCTAAAGTATAATAAATAGGAGATTTACTTGTAGTTTTTAAGCTCAGAATCAATTGACCATTTTCTGTATCTACCTTGTATTCTGGGGAAACTTCTAAAATATGTTTCGCATAATTGTACTTCAGCTTATCATAGATTTTCAAAAAATCTGATAATCTATTTAAAAAATTCCCGTAATTCTTTTTATCTGCATTTGTCCAAACTACTTCACTTAAAGCAGCAAGTCTTGGCAAAACCATATATTCTGTTTGTGCATCACTCTCAATATATTCCCTCCAAACATTTGCCTGTGCCCCAATAACCAATTTTCTTTCATCTTCAGTCAATCCGTTTGGAATTGGTTCGAAAGAATAAACTCGTTCAAGATTTGTGAAACCTCCAATTGCTAAAGGTTCAGAAGCTGCATCTGTACTTTGGTAATAATCAAAATAAACATGGGAACTTGGGGTCATAATCGCTTTATGACCTTGTTTAACTGCTTCTATACCTGCCTGAGTACTTCTCCAAGACATTATCGTAGCATTGGGAGCAATACCGCCTTCCAATATTTCGTCCCAACCTATTACTTGTTTTCCTTTTGCATTTAAGAATTTTTCAATTCTAGACATGCAATAACTCTGTAATTTTTCTTCAGCCGAATGTTTACTATCTTTTCTCAATCCCAATTCAGCAATTTTTGTTTGACATTTAGGACATTTTTCCCATCTCTTTTTCGGGCATTCATCGCCTCCGATATGAAAATATTTTGCAGGAAAAAGCGGAATCAGTTCGGTAAAAACGCCTTCTAAAAAAGTAAAAGTCTTTTCATTTCCCAAACAAAGAACATCATCTGAAACTCCCCATTTTTTATACACTTCATAGCCTTCTCCAACACAACCCAATTCTGGATAAGATGACAATGCCGCAACCATATGACCCGGCAAATCAATTTCGGGAATAGTCGTTATAAAACGTTTCTGCGCATAAGCTACAACTTCTTTTATCTGTTCTTGCGTATAAAATCCGCCATGAGGTTTTCCGTCATAAACCCCTACTTGTTTTCCTACTTGAGTTTCGTTCCTAAATGCCCCAATCTGAGTTAATTTTGGATATTTTTTAATTTCTACTCGCCATCCCTGGTCATCGGTCAAATGCCAATGAAATGTATTGATATTGTGCAAAGCCAATAAATCGATATACTTTTTTACAAATTCAACAGATGCAAAATGACGCGCAACATCTAAATGCATGCCACGGTAAGCAAATCTTGGATAATCTGTAATTTCAACAGCCGAAAGTTCAATCTGTGATTTAGTTTCATTCTCCAGCAATACTTTACGCAAAAGCTGCACACCATAAAAAGTACCTGCGCTTGTTGCCCCGTTTATTACAACTTGATTTTGATTGGCTGTAAAATTATAGGCTTCTGAATTCTTGTCTTTAAAATTATTTTCTAAAACAATGGCATTCTCCTTAACAGGCGAATTAGTTATTTGAAGTTTTATTCCGTTTGCTATTTCAATATATTCCGAAAGAAAAACAGCGATTTGCTTTAAGCCAGCATTATTTTTAGGCGAATAAATTTTTGTTTTTGACGAAAGGACAAATGGCTTTCCTGAAACTGAATTTATATTTTGTGCTAATGGAATTGTCTTGTAAAAATCATCTTTTGAGGTTTGTCCCAAAACTGAAAAGCATAAAAATAAAAAGATTAAACTACTGATATGTTTTTTCATGAGTTGATTTTGTTTGTGTTTTTCTAAAAATAATTCGATTGATTTTTTGAGAGACCTAACAGGTTTTTAAAACCTGTTAGGTCTTATCTCCATAGCAAAACTATTTTTTACTGATTTTGTCTGTCATTTTAAAAACCAATTCTCCACCAGAAGCAATTTGATCGTGTTTAAAAAACAATGAGTTCAAAGTCTTTCCGTTCAAAGTCACAGATTCTACATATTTATTTTCTGGAGCATTATTTATAGTCTTAATAGTCATTTTTTTTCCATTTTCCAAATCAATACTTACTTTATCAAACAATGGCCTAGAAATAGTATAAGTAGGATCTGCCGGAGCAACTTGATAAAAACCTATTGCATTCAAAATATACCAAGAAGACATTTGTCCGCAGTCTTCATTGCCACTTAAACCATCTGGGGCATTTCTGTATTGCTCTTTCATGATTTTATCGGCTAGTTCTTGTGTTTTGAAAGGCTTATTGATATAATTATAAAAATAAATAATGTGGTGGCTTGGCTCATTTCCATGTGCATATTGCCCAATTAATCCCGAAATATCTGCAGAGGCTTCTGAACCTTCCACTTTTGCAGTGGTATTAAAAAGAGCATCAAGATTTTTCTCAAAAGTTTGTTTACCGCCCATTAAATCTATTAATCCCGGAACATCCTGAGGTGCAAACCACGTCCACTGCCAAGCATTTCCTTCGCAGTAGGGACTGTTCATATGGTCTGAAAATGAAGGATTAAATGGCCCTATAAATTTTGCATTACTGTCTAAAGCTCGCATGAAACCAGTTTCTTTGTCGAAATACTTTTTGTATCGCATTCCACGCTCTGAAAGCCACTTATAATCTTCCGTTTTTCCCATATCTTTGGCAACCTGTGCCAATGCCCAGTCATTATAGGCATATTCTAAACCTCTTGATGTAGCAAAAATCACATCTTTATCTGCCGGAATAAAGCCCATTTCCTGATTGTATAATTTTCCTTTTGTCATCAGCCATTCCCAAATCGCAGGATGATTTACTTTAACTCCCGTTGTATCATAAGGTATCGAACGCATCATGGCTTTATAGGCCAATTCTGTATCATAACCCCGTATGTTTTTGGTATACGCATCTGCAATTACAGATGTAGCGTGCGCGCCAATCATTGTTCCTGTATAATTGGCCGCTAAATCCCACATGGGCAGTAAACCTCCCTGTTGGTATTTTAGCAGAAGCGAATTGATAAATTCGTTCGTTTTTGATGGACTGACTAAATCAATCAAAGGCATTTGTGCCCTATAGGTATCCCAAAGTGAAAATACTGTATAATAAGTTCCAGTTTCTAATTTGTGAATATTAAGATCCTGCCCACGATATCTTTTGTCTACATCTGAATACGTTGACGGATGGATAAAAGCGTGATACAAACCAGTGTAAAAAATGGTTTTCTGCTCTTCGCTTCTGCCTTCGATTTTAATTTTCTCTAGTTGTTTTTTCCATAATTCCTCTGCTTGCTGTTTCGTTTTATTAAAATCCCAGTCCTTAATTTCGGCATTAAGATTCTGGAATGCTCCTTTTTCATCTACTGATGAGATTCCGACTTTTACTCTTACTTCGTCAGGATTTTCAAAATAAAGAACCACTTTAATATGATTAGCCTTTAATTCTCTTCCTGATATTGCTTTATTGTCTTTATACAATTGAGCTTTAAAAGATTTATTGAATTTTGCATGAAAATAAACATAATCTCTTTTAGACCATCCTTCAGTCAGTCGCATTCCTCTAATTTCAGTATCACTAATAATTTCTATAGAAGATTCTAAAACTTTTTGATTATGAAGATTATGATGCAAATCAACAATAATTCCTGCTTCCTTTGATGGGAATTTGTACTCGTGAAATCCAGCGCGTGTAGAAGCTGTCATTGAAGCTTTTATGCCGTTATCAAAATTTACAGTATAGAAACCTGCTGAGGCTTTTTCATTTTTATGCGAAAAGTTTAACGGATAATATTCTTTCAGGCTTCCATTTTCCAACTGCATTTTACCCGAAAAAGGCGTAAAAAGGACATCGGCAAAATCAGTCATTCCAGTACCGCTTAAGTGTCTGTGCGAAAATCCTAAAATACTCGTGTCGTCTGTATAATAACCGCTGCAGGCATCCCAACCCTGAGTTCTCGTATCTGGACTTAACTGCACCATTCCAAAAGGAACCACTGCTCCAGGAAATGTATGTCCATGGCCTCCAGTACCAATAAACGGATTTACATACTGCGTTATATTTTTTGCTTTTTGAGCTGCTATTTTTATTGAAGAGCTCAATAGAAAAAGCAGCAGTATTGGAACAATTTTTTTCATTTTTATAATACTATATTTATATTTTTTTCAAACACTTTCCAGTCAGATTCATCTAGTTCTAAAACATAAGCATAACCATTCTCTGTTTTAGTTTTTTGCCACATATTTACAATTTTCTGCTGATCACTTTCTTTTAAATTACCTTCTTCATCCCAAATTTCTTTTGCACATAAACAGCCCATAGAAGGAGTTTGTCCGTAGAAAATCTGTTTTTTGTATATTTCCTGATCGATGGTTGTTCCATGAAAATGAATCTCACCCCGTCCTGCTTTTCCTGCCCAAAATGCCTGTTGTACACTTAAATTCGATTGCAGTTTTTTTGGAAAAAATTGTAAATAATCTTCTAATAGAAAATCCTTTTTATCATTATTGTAAAAAACCGAAGCGTCACATTCAAAAGGTAAAAATGTAACAAAACTCAAAGTTGGTCCAATAAAAACATTTTCAGATTTGGCAAGACTTTCAATTTTAAACAAACCTGTCGGCGTGTTGCCGTTTGTAATATACATTGGCAAATTGGTTGCGCTTCTTGCCAATTGATCCACTAAAACAATTTTTCCGTTTTCTTTTACTAAAAATCCATTTTCATCCTGAATAAAAACTTTGCCTGGCAAATCTCTGTTTTTATGCTGAATAGAGTATAAAAACTTTGTTTTTTTGGTGGCATTGTATCGTATTAATTGAATCAAATCAGAAATAGAGACTGATTTATATTCAGGTTTTAATTCATTACGCAATGCCTGAATTACAGGACTATCATTATCAATAAATTTTGTTTTTATAAGCTGTTCGACCTCTTTTTTATTTTGAACCAAATAATGTATTGATGTTGCAAAGATTGAAACATTTTCAGTTTCATTTTCTGCAATATCAGTCATCTCTAAAACAAAATCATTTGGAAAACAAGCATATACCGATTCAAAAACTTTCTTTAAATCGTGTTTTGATAATTGTCTGTAGTTTGACAGCGCTTTTTTTAAAACTTTAAAATTCTGTTCTGAATTATCCATCAAGAAAGAAGTTGCCCAAGCGTAACTGTTCCAATTTATAGCTTTATTAAAATTTAGATAAGCTTCGGCTTCCTTATTGATTATAGAGTCTTGCAATTTGATAAGCAGATTTTCTCTTGATTTTTTTGAAGAAAAAGCAAAAGGTTGTTTTTGTGCAAAACCAGTAAAGCCCATTATAAAAATGAGTGCAAAAAATAGTTGTATCTTTTTTATCTGGTGCATAATGATGTTTTTCTGCTAACTGTTTAGATAAAAACTACTGCCAAAAATAGATTTTGGCAGTAATATTTTTAATATTTATTTAGAAGCGTATTTTGTCGTAAAGTACTCTGAATTGTATTTTAATCCTTCAAAAAAGAAAAATACTTCACCGCTTACATAATTGTTTCGGTTCTCGTTTACCATTTGCTCTAAAAACTGATTTGAAGCATTGTAAGTTCCAGATTGAATTAAAACTCCAGCATACAATTTTGAGCGGTCTGCACTATTCTTAACATAAGAAACCTGTGATTTTAATGTTTGCGAATAGGCCGAAAAATCGTAGCGGTAAATCTGCGGAATTACATAATCGCAATATTTTTTATCCAACCAAGTTGGCCAATCTTGCAAATAATTATCCTTCGCCCACGGATGCACACTTGGGGCCATAGAAACTATAACGTTAGGCTTAGCAGCTTTTACTGCTTTGTATAAATCTCCTAAAAATTCTGTCAGTTTATTAGCTCTCCAATCTTGCCATGCTGGGTCTTTCTCATTTGTTGGCGGATTAACCCCTTTTTCTGTTTTATAAAGCTGCACAGTATAATCATCATAACCTCCTGCAATTGGCATTGCTGGAAGTCTGTCGTCACCTTGAATACCGTCAACATCGTATTTTTTTACCACTTCTAAAATTAGAGATTTCATAAAATTCTGAACATCCGGATTGATACCATTCATCCATTCAAAACCACTTGAAGAAACCAATAAGTTTTTGTTTACATCTTTAGCGGCCCATTGTGGATATTTTTGTAGAATCACACCACCTTGCTGACCATTTGAAGCAGCAAAACCATATTCAAACCAAGCATGAACTTTCAGTTTTTCTTTATGTGCTTCGGTAATCATTTCCAGCAACGGATCTCTACCTGCGTAACTTTCCATAATTGGAATACCGAATTCTTTATTCATGATTTCACTTGGGTAAAGTGTCCTTCCTTTATTCCAAACTACTACATAAATATCTGTAATGTTCGATTTTTTACAGGTCTGTACCGTTTCTTTAATCGCGTTTAAAGAACTTAACGCCGTTGAAGCAACGTTGGTGACCCAAACGCCCTTAATACCTTTTGTGGTTTGAATCGGATTGTTTGGATATACTTTTGGCGGTTCTTCACTATTGCAGGCAAAAAATAATACGGCAATAGATAAGATTAATATTTTCTTCATTTTTTTTATTTTTAAAAGGAGATTTTCTTTTCTCAAAGAAAATCTCCCAAATCTTTATTGTTCTAATTTGTAAACTGCTAATTTATCATTTGTACCATAATACAATACATGCAGTTTTCCATTTATTACTGCAAAATCAGCATCTACAGTGATATTTGCGTTTGCAACGGCTGGTCCCGTAATTTCCATTATTGGTGAATCTAAGGCAACTGTACTTGCTGTTGTATAGTCAACTATACGGAATACGTGTTTTCCACCAACTTGTGCAACATAAGCCAAGTATTTTCTGCTTTTATAAGTAATAGTTTTACAATCTGAAGTGGCACTTCCAGAAGAAGATTTAGCAATTTCTGTAAAAGAACCGCCTAGAAGAGCCAAACCATTGTGTCCTGTTCCTGCTGTAGCAGCAACAAATCCTGTTTCATCAGGTTGAACACTGTAGTAGTTTGCTGGAACTCCTGAATAAGCTAAGGCCTGTTTTGTTGGGGTTGGGTTCAATACACCGTTAGTTACGGTCCACACCAATACATCCATTTTCCCCGCTATAGGCACAGTAATTAGGGCATTACCATCTAATGAACCTTTTATGTTGATACCAGCACTACGCGCAGGGTAAGCTAGTCCTAAACTAGTTTGAGAAAAGGTAATATAATTGGTTGGAGCCGTATCGTTGATCGAATTCCATTTCACTATGTTTAAGTTTGTTGTTGCTCCAGCACCAGCACCTAATTGTACCCCAAGAATTTTACCATTATCATCGGTAGCCAATTTACGAATTCCCGTTACGGCTCCTCCATCAAATAATGGGGTAGCCCCTTTGTCTAAGCTCTTAATTAAATTCCCCGCAAAATCATAGGCATAAATTCCGAATAAACCGGTAGTCCCAGGCAAAGCTGCAGGTAATTGGTGTGCAGCTACTACGATAGCATTGCCACTAAATCCAGCCGAAGAACCCGCATTTGCAGAAAAACCAAAATCAGCATGCGATTTTTCTAAAATTGGAGAATTTTTAATCAAAGGATTTTTCACAGTGAATTCACGCTCGATTCCATCTGTTCCTGTAATTTTTACTTTAAATCCTGCTAATGTATTCACATTTGTTCCTTTAAAAGCTGGATCTATGGTGTTTCCAAATGGAACATTAATCACAACAGTTGCATCAGCAAAATTAGTAAGGTACGGCACTACTGGCTGTACGATGTTTTTAGTTGCATCGACTATAATAATTTCAGAAGTAGTATCTCCATTGATTACCATACTGCTAATTTTTGCAGGACCTACTTGCTCAGAGGTAAATACCACATCGTACTTGTAGATTGTAGTTCCGTCAACACCTAAAACTTCTAACTTAAATGGCGCTTTACTTGGCAGATTAAACGAGTAATCTTTTACTGTGCCATTAACATAATTATTTAAAGTTCCATTATTAAATTCATATGAAACTGCCAACTTAGTAATATCAGTACCTACAGGAACCTGAACAATTATAGATGTTTTTCCAAAATGAATATTTTCTTTCGGAATTGGCAATCCTACCACGGTCAGGCTTGTTAAACTTGGAGGTGACTGCACAATTAGTTTCCAAACACTGCTTTGTCCATCTTGTCCATAAATGTTTACATCTATTGGTTTTGTCAAATCGCGGTTGACATTATTCGCTGGACTAACAACGCTTCCATTTGACACTAGAATTTCTGTCTTAACATCTTTAAGGTTTGTACCAGCTGGCAAAATAACCTTTGCCTCATTCATATCATTCTGCGCAATGTTGTATAAAACATTATTCAATTTAACGGCTACAATTTTGGCCGATTGAAAGCTGCGATCGTCTTTAAAACTATCGTCACATGAGGACAATAGAATAAGACTCATAAGCAAATAAAATATTTTTCTCATTTCTCTATGTTTATATTTTTTACTTCGATTAACCAGTAAAAGTCAATCTTCGCTTAATTTATTTGACAATAATTTAATTTCTAAGGAAATAATTATTGACTGTAACCATCATTTTGCGTAAGCTGAGGCGCTTTATTTCTTTCAACCTGAGGAATCGGCCATAAATAGAATTTATCATTCCAGTTATTTGGCCTGTCCGCATCTCTCTGGCGCAGTTTGCTTCCATAAGCAGCATATAATGCTAAGTCATTCAAATCTCTTTCAGAGCCTGCTGTACCATAAGTTGGAACCATATCTGGAGTTACTTGACTATAACCGTCAGGATACGTATTTGTACCCGCATTTACTCCCGTTGCAATTGGGAAACCGTATGTTTTTTCAGCATTTTCCAATGCTCCTGTTCTCCATCTTCTCATATCAAAGAAGTGTAAACCTGCTTCTCTGATAAGCTCAACTTTGCGTTCTCTGCGAACCAATTGTCTTAATTTTGCCTGATCTGTAAGTGTCGTAGCTGGCATGTTAACTCTCGCTCTTACTTCGTTGATTGCGCCTGTTACAGTCGCGTCAATTTGATTCAATTCGATTTTTGCTTCCGCATACATTAATAAAATCTCTGCATAACGCATCATTAAGATATTATATGAAGGCTCAGAAACAATCTCGTCATTAAAATAATTGTATTTTCTCCATAAATATCCAACACCACTTTGTATGTAACCGTATTGTGCCACAGATCCTGTATAATCTAAATTTGTAATTGATGTAGAATTATTTGCGGCATCAAATGACAAAGTAGTCGGCTTATAGAGTTCCATAATAATATTTAGCTTTACACCTCCATTATTGGCAATGATATTTGACTTATGCGTGTAAATAGACATTTTTAAACGCGGATCTCTATTTGCAAAAGGATTTTTAGGATCGTAGCCCGAACCTGGCTCATCGATTCTTTTTCCATTTGACATCTCAAAAGTATCCACCAATAATTGCGTTGGGAATCTTCCTGACTGCCCTCCCACCGTTCTCGCCATCTCACCAAATGACTGGTAATGCGTCTTTTTTGATGCTTGGTCTGAATAAGAAAGCGCGAAAATATTTTCTTTTTTCGCTGCACCCGTAAGCTGTCCTGATCTCGTAAACAAATCATCAAAATTTGGCGCCAATGCTCTTCCAGATTCCTGAATAATTCTTCTTGAAGTCTGTGCTGCTATATCAAAATAGTATGCTGCTTTAGCTGCATCTTTTGTTCCTTTTTGACCGAAACCTTCTTTACACCAAGATCCTGCATATAAAGCCATTCTAGCTTTTAGACCTAATGCATAAGATTTATCTATACGTCCAAATTCTGTAGCTTGCCAAGGAAGTTGCGTACTCGCCTCTTCAAGATCATTCAATAAATAGTCAACAATTTCCATCCAAGGTTTTCTTGTTGCGCTTTTTTGTTCTTCTGGCGTAACAGACTTAGTAAAAAAAGGCACATCTCCATACAAAGAAACTAAGTAATGATAGTGTGTTGCTCTAATTACTTTATTTTCTGCAACATATTGTTTTGCTTTATCGCTTAAACCATCAATATAAGGCGCAGAACCTTCAATAACCGTATTGGCTCTTGCCACTCCTTTATAAAAATTAGCCCATTGCGCCTCTACTATAAAGTTATTTTCTAGGTTCACATTATTTACCCCAATAGAATTATTATCGGCTCTTTCAATTCCCATCGGTGTATACATATCATACAGCGTAAAAAACGGCAACTGGCTGCTCTCCATGTATAAACTTTGGTAGGACCCATTTGTTCCTTGTTTAATTGCTGCTTCATTGTTGTAAAAGTTTGAGGATAAATAATCACTCAAAGGCTCTTTATCTATATAATCATCACAAGATCCTAACCCAATGATAAGGCTTAATCCTATAACTGTTTTTTTAATTAAATTCATCTCGTTAAAATTTTAAGTTAGCACCTACTGTTACCGTCTGCATGATTGGATAAAACTCTCCTCCTAAATTTCCTCCGTAGCTTACTTCTGGATCATAACCTGGGAAGAAATGACTCAATGTCCATAAGTTTTGTCCACTTACATAAAGACGAAGACCGTCAATATGTGCTTTTTCTAAAAATGTTTTTGGAAGACTATATCCTAAAACAACATTTTTCAATCTTAAGTAAGCTCCGTTTTTAACCCATTTATCTGAGGCCACAAAGTTGTCAGCTGAATTTGCTTCAGGCACTAAAATTGGATAAGCCGCATCCTGGTTTTCTGGTGTCCAAGAATCTACCTGATGCGCAAATAAATTTGAACCGTTAAAGAATGGCCTTACTCCAATACCGCTCATTAAAACTTTACGTTCTCCGACTCCTTGGAAAAAGCACGTAAGATCAAAATTTTTATAATTCGCTGTTAGGTTAACACTATATTCATAGTGAGGGAACGGATCCCCTAAATATACTTTATCATTTTCTGTAATAAGTGTTGGATTTGCACCCGTTGGATCCATTTTTACGTACTTCACATAACCTGGTTTTGCTGAGTTGGATAATTTAGGCGAATTGGCCACATCGGTAGCATCTACATAATATCCGTCTGTTTTGTAACCCCAGATTCCACCGTTTGGATATCCCACAGTAACTGACCTATCAGAATTCGGTCCGTATAGTTTTGTGATCTCATTTTCATTGTTGCTTAAATTTCCAGTGATACTATAATTAAAATCACCCATGTGATCTTTATAAGTTAAACTAACCTCCCAACCTTTATTTTGCATATCTCCTGCATTGGTGTAAGTTGCATTAAGACCTGTGTAATAAGTAACTGGATAAACTAAAAGCATATCATAAACATCTTTTATATAATAGTCTAAAGTGGCAGAAAGTTTTCTGTTGAAAAAAGTTGCATCAAGACCAAAATTGATTTGTTTTGATTTTTCCCATGTAATATTAGGATTAGATAATGTAGTTTGTGCTACACCTTGAGCCAATTGTTTATCAAGCCAATAACTGTATCCAGGCTGTATGGTCGATGCATAGGGATAATTACCAATATCCTGATTTCCTAAAGTTCCAATTGATGCTCTGAGCTTAAAGTCGCTTACATAATCTAAGATCGGTTCCATAAATTTCTCTTTACTAACCATCCATCCTGCAGAAAATGATGGAAAAAATCCCCAACGCTGCCCTTCTACAAATCGAGAAGATCCATCATAACGTCCTGTAGCTTCAAACAGATACTTTCCTGCAAAATCATAATTAAATCTTCCATAAAAAGACGACATTGCCCATTCTGTTGCTCCACCTGTCGCAGAAGCAGTAGCTCCATCACCATTTATTAAATAATACCTTTCCAGTTCAAAACCATTTTTACTAGCACTGATGTCTTTCAAAATATTATTTTCACTTTGAGTTCCTGCCATTATTTTAAAATCATGTTCTCCAAACTTTTTAGAGTAGGAAGCCTGCGCTCTAAAATAGTTGCGCACATTGGCACTATAAGCTTCTGTAACACCATCTCTGGCAGGATAATAACCTTGAACTACACCTTTTAATGAAGTCAGATAAGGAGTGGTAATAAATGTACCTCTGTTTTCTGTTTTTCTATAACTATACTGAGCTAATAATTCTAATCCGTCTTTTGGAGTTGCTATTAAAGTCGCATTTAACAAAATCTCAGGTCTTTCAATAGTTTGGCTTCCTGAAGCTTCCGCATTAGCTACAGGGTTGTCACCATTTTTACCATATCCCCAATTTCCATCAATTTCTTTAACCGCAGAAAGTGTCGGAAGCATGTATAGTGCTTTATTTATAATTCCTTTTGGAGTTGAAATCCCAGGTGTAACTTGAGTAGAAGTTCTATATGATATCTCATTATTTAATTTTAACCACTCATTGATTTTTGCATCAGTATTTAGTCTGACATTGATTCTCTTAAAATTATTATTTTCAATTAAACCATCTTGTTTAAGAGACGTTAAGGCTCCAAAATATTTAATATCTTTTCCTCCCCCAGATAAGGAAATATTATTGTTAGTCATGATAGCACTCTTTTTGATAGTGGCATCTTTCCAATCTGTGTCATATCTGTTCCAATTATCTGGTTTGTAAGCTCTTTGATCTGCAATCATTTGTTCTCTTGCAGCTCTTTGGTCTGCAGGAATAGTAATTCCAGCATTATCAAAAGAGTTCAATTCAGCTTGAAGATAATCTGCCGCTTTTAATACAACAGGCATATTTGTTGGGGACTGTATAGAAGTGTAAGAATCAAGGTTTACCTTCATTTTTCCATCTTTTCCTCTTTTTGTTGTAATAAGTATAACACCATTTGAAGCTCTTGATCCATAAATAGAAGCAGAAGCAGCATCTTTCAGAACAGAAACGTTTTCAACCGTATTCATGTCTACCTGGTTTATATCCATTTCAATACCATCTACCAAAACTAATGGAAATGTGCTTGAATTTACAGAGCCAATACCTCTAATTCTGATATTAGAACCATCATTTCCAGGTTCTCCTGAACTTTGTTGTACAGTAACTCCGGCGATTGTTCCCTGCAAAGCTGTTGACATAGAAGCAATTGTTCGTTTGTTTAGTTCAGTTCCTTTTATAGTCCCAATCGCACCAGTAAGAGTTCCTTTTTTCTGAGTGCCATATCCTACTACAACAACTTCTTGCATTTGGTTTGTAACAGATTGCATTTGTATTTTTACAGAAGTCTGACCTGTAACATCTACCGTCATATCTTTAAATCCGATATAACTTGCGACCAATAATGTTTTTTGGTTGGGTACATCTAACTGAAAACTTCCGTTAAAATCTGTCGAAGCTCCTATTTTCGACCCTTGGATCAAAACATTGGCTCCTACCAGCGGCATGCCGTCAGAATCTGTAATCACCCCTTTTAACTGTCTTGTCTGTGCCTCAGCCAACAGCGAGAGCAAACAAAACATGAAGAATAATATTCCTTTTTTCATAGTTAATAATAATTTGGTTTTTGATTAATTAGTTTATTTTAAAGTTGTCCATAATTCGTAAAGCCCGCGCGGAACATGAAAACATCCTTTCCATTTTCCTCCTTTTGCTTCAAGAAGTGGCTGGCCTTCTCTGGTTAGATACCCAAACCATTCTCCTTTGTATTTTTCATCTCTAAAGTGATTCCATGTATAATCGTGAAGCTTTATAAACCATTCTTTGCTTTTTTCACTGCCTGTCATTTTATAAGCCTTCGCAAAAGAAATCATGGTTTCGATATGAACCCACCATAACTTTTGATTCCATTGTAGTTCTTGTGTCGGGTGGCCTTTTATATCTAAGAAATAATAAATTCCTCCAAACTCTTTATCCCAGCCAAATTCTGTCGTTTTTATTAAAATCTCTTCACACTGCTTAACCAATTCGGGTTTATTGTATCTAGCAGCAATATCCATCAAGAACCACATTGATTCATTTCCGTGGCCAGGATTGATTATTCTTCCTTCAAAGCTGTCACTAAAAGCGCCATTTGCTCCAACATTTTCCATGATGATGCCATGCTCTTTGTTTAAGAAATTAGTCATAATGTCTTCAATAAGAGGCGGAATCATCTTATCTACAACTTCTTTTCCAATTGCTTCTTCCAACAGTAGAGACAGATTGCATAAAATCATAGGAAGAGAAAAGTTTTTTAATTCTCTTGTTCCGCCATATGATTTACTCCATTTTCCCTTTGGATTATTTTGTCTCGCCAGAATATTATTATAGGTATCAACTGCAACTTTTTTATGTAAAGAATCATACGTAGCTTTGTATAATTCGCCAAAAGCCATTGCTGCAAAACAGTCTGAAAATATGTTGTACGGAATCACTAAAGGTTCTCCTTTTTGATTTAAAGAAAAATACCAGTTTCCCTCTTCGTCTCTTCCGTTTTCTAATAAAAATTTTGCCCCATGAAGCGCTATATCAAGCCATTCCTGTTTTTTCTCCACTTTATTATATAGCATAGAAAAAGTCCAGACTTGCCTACCTTGAAGCCAAATAAATTTATCAGTATCATATACTTTACCTTGCCTGTCTAGACATGTAAAATAGCCGCCGAACTGATTATCAATTGAATATTTTTCCCAAAACGGAATAACTTCTTTTAATAATTCATCTTTATATAAGTCTGCGTATTGACTCAAATCTGTATTCTGAAGCTGGTCAAATTTGATATCATTATTAGTTTCTAACATTTACACTATATTTTAAAAGTTTATTATTTCTACTCAATGTATTTTTTTATAATAGATGCCCATAACAAATAACCTGGCCCTAAAAGATGCAGTCCGTCATTTGTGTAAGATTTGCTCAGCTTTCCATTTTGGTCCAAGAAATATGGAAAAAGGTTTATAAACTCAACCTTATTTTCTTTAGCTAACTTTTCTAATTCAATATTGATTTCCTTTATCATCTGCATTTTTCCTTGATGATTTTTGAATGTATCAAACTCATCATTTGTGGGCAAAATACTCTGAATATAAACTCTCGTTCTAGGGCTATCATTTTTTAGTTTAAGTATTATGTTTTGATAATTTTCTAGAATTTTTTCAGGACTTATCTTTTGGGCAATGTCATTTATTCCTATCAGGATAAATACTTTTTTAGGTTTAGATCCTACAACTTCATCCATTCTGTCTAGAACTCCCAACGTAATGTCACCAGAAATTCCTCTGTTTTTTACCTTCTTATCTGGAAAAATTTCTTCCCAATTTGCACAATTAGTTATACTGTCACCTAGTAAAATAATTTCGTTTTTATCTGTTGGCATTGACTCAAAAAATGAACGTCGCTGGTCATAGAAATAATTATGAAAAATCTGTTTGTTTTCTTGAGCAAAAAGTCCCATACAAACAGTTGAAAAGAAAACATAAAAACTTTTGAGCATTTTACTTTTTATTAGTTTTTATACTTCCAGAAAAATCAATTTCTTTCTCAAACGCGTGCAGGCTTTCTTCAATTAAAACTGCTAAATCTCTTTTGTTTATTGGCTTTGCCGAAAAATTTCTTTTCTTTATTTTTGCACCTGCTTTTACCAGAAGATCAACTGCTCCCTGCTCTGTAAGAATTGAGTTGCTTTTTACAACTTTATTCTTTTTATCAAACTGATTTAAGCCTTCTGTAAATTCTTGTACTGAAATGTTTTGTTCTGGATAGAACCAAGTTCTGTTAGCCCATTTATAGCTTTCTCCTTTTGTTTTTAAAATTCCTGTAGCACTAATTTTTTGAATGCTTTCAAATGCTGGATCCGTAGGTTTTACATCATACAGAGGCATTATATACGCTTTCTGATTTAAAAGTGATTGCTGCACTTCTCTCACCGAAACCTTTCTCGGTTCTACTTGATTTTTTATGGCAACTCCAGCCAAGGTTCCTGCTGCCTGACCTGTCAATAAAACTACAGGCTGTAAACGTGTTGCACCATTAATTAAATTAGAAACTGAAATTGCTTTATCAGAAACAATAAATCCATCAATTTTTTCAGGAATTAGAGATCCTAGCGGTATATTGTAGGATGGTACTGCCGGAAATCCTAAATCTGGAGCATCAGGATTTTGTTTGTGATGATGATCAACAGGATAATCTCCAACAGAAATTCCCGTTTTGTATAAAGCGTCTTTCTGATTGTATGGATCTGCGACGTGATTATAAGTTAAAAACGAAATGCCTTTTACTCTTCTTCCTTCACGGTAATAAGGAGCATAAGCCAATAAATCTGAAGTATTAAATTCGTCATCAGCTAAACCAAGATTCTTATATCCTAGTTCATTTTGTATATAATAAACAAACTGTAAAGTGTAATTTCTGGCTTTTAATAATTCTTTATTTCGGTCTTCTCTCGATAACTCAACCACATCCAGATAAATATCATTTCCCTTTTTAGGCCAGTTAATCATGTACTTATCATTTGGCAATTTTCCGTAGGACAGCATTTTGTCACAGTCAATTTCTTTGTGATCGACTGTTTCCATGCAAGAACCTGTGAAATTTGAAGCTGAATAATTGCTTGGTTTTGCAATAGTTTTGTCAGTTCCTTTGCCATAATCTTTTAAGATAGCAACCCAAGTAAGATCCTGAACAATACTATTGGCTTTTAATGGCGCATTGGCTTCTTTGGTTTCTTTTTGAGAATCCATTCCTAAACGGTATGCCGCTCCTGCCATTTTCAGCGTTTCACCAATATCAGTGGCATCGATTGTAATTTTTGCTTGAACT
>Ga0209370_1001053_pt1 | contig 27453 bp, 22 predicted proteins | sample AgamicAtPrz_FD_187164 | JGI IMG/M metagenome (GOLD analysis project Ga0209370, IMG submission 187164) | Agave microbial communities from Guanajuato, Mexico - At.P.rz (SPAdes) (version 2) | ecosystem: Host-associated > Plants > Phyllosphere > Phylloplane/Leaf | place: Guanajuato, Mexico... | reverse complement strand
ACCTGGGCACCAAGAGTGTGGCCAGCGGCAAGGAAATCGGCGAGGACTCGGCCGCCAACTTCGTGCTTGGCGCGCTGGGCGGATCTGCACCAGGTGCTGCCCGGGGCGTGGTGGCCGGCGTGAAGGATCGTAGGGGCGGCCAGGCGGATGCTGGCGGGCGCAACACGGTCATCGACGTGACCTACAAGGATGCCGAAGGCAACACGGTCACGGACGTGGCCACGACCGCAGATGCTGGCCAGCGCGACGGCGCTGCAGCTGCGCCTGCCCCGGCACCGGCACAGACGGAGCAGCACGCCGAGCAGCAGCGTGTGCAGCAGCCCGATGGCACGCCCGAATCCATGGACAGCACCACGGCTGCCACGCGCCTGGCCGAGCTGGAGGTGATCGACAGCACTACGGGCCTGAACCCGGTGCAGCAGGAGGAGCGTGCAGCACTGGCCCAGCGCCTGGAGCAGGATGCTGCGCGCGAGGCCGAGCTGGAAGCCCTGGGCGATGAGCCCCAGGCCGTGGCCGCCGAAGCTGCTGCGGCCGAGCAGGCGCCGGCATTCGATCCGGGTGCAGTGCGGTCCAAGACCTGGCCCCAGTTTGTGCACGAGCGCGGCGAGAAGGTGGCCACCCTGCGCCGGGGCACGCCCATCTGGGACCAGCTGCAGCACGAATGGGCCGCGGTGAAGACGCGCCGCGCCGGCACCAACCCCGAGGGCACCGGCGCCGCCGGCACGCCTGTGCAGGAGATTCAGAACCGCGACCGCAGCCGGCCGGCCAGCGTGGTGCAGATGCAGGGCATGGCCCAGAACCCCGACTACCTGCGGCTGGGCGTCTCGCGCAGTCCCGAATCCGGCGCACCCATGGTGTTCGCCGTCGGTGACCAGGCCGACGCCGTGCAGGCGCTGGGCCGGGCTGACGTGGCCGTGATGAGCGATGGTCAGCGCGTGCCGTTCCGCTATGGCGTGATGGAGGCGGCCGACGTGCAGCCGTCCAACTTCGCGGACGGCGCCGTCAATCCGCTGTTCGACGCAGCACACCCGGGCACGGTCAAGGCCCTGAACAACGGCCGCACGGCAGGCCTGCGCGCCGCCTACGAGCGCGGCACGGCTGAAGCCTACCGGCAGGAGCTGGCTGCCGACAGCGACATGCACGGGATCGACCCGGCCGCCATCGCCGGCATGCAGGCACCGGTGCTGGTGCGCCTGTATTCCGAGAAGGACAACCAGGTCAACATGGGCGCCAAGAGCCAGAGCCAGGCCCTGGGCCTGTCCGCCACGGAGCAGGCCGCCACGGACGCGGCCCTGGTGGACGGTGGCGTGCTGGAGGTGTTCGACAGCGGCGCCCTGGACAGTGCGGCGAACCGGGACTTTGCCCGCGCCTTCATCGGCAAGCTGCAGGAGCAGGGCCAGGACGTGGCCGGCATGATGGATTCCAACGGTGCGCTCTCGCCGGCCGGCGTGACCCGCCTGCAGGCGGCGCTGGTGCACAAGGCCTACGGGGATGGCGACCTGGTGGAATCGCTGTTCGGGTCCACCGATAACGACATCCGCGCCATCGGCGAATCCCTCAAGGCCGTGGCCGGCGAGTGGGCCAACCTGCGCCTGGCGGCCGAGCGCGGCGCCATCAACGCCGAGGTAGACGTGACGGAGAACCTGCTGCAGGCCATTCGTCTGGTGCAGAAGGCCCGGCGCGAGCGCGCGGCCCTGCACGATGCCGTGCAGCAGGTGGACATGCTGACGGGCGACGTGCCCGATGCCCTGACCGTGGGCATGCTGCGCCTGCTGTACAGCGGGCATTACCTGACCCGGCCAGTGGGCCGTGACCGCCTGGTGGAGTCCCTGCGCGCATACATGGGCGCTGCATTGGCGACCTCGCCCAGCGGTGACATGTTCGGCGAGCAGGTAGGCCCTGCCGCGATTCTTGCCGCCATCTCTGAAAGAACCGGCGGCCAACCCGTCCCACAGCGACAACAGACCAATGACACAAGCACCGACTCCCAGCAAGCCCCAGCCCCGCAAGGCAGCCGAGAACCCACTGGCAGCGATGCTGCTGGGGAGAGTGCTGATGCAGCAGGGCCAGAAGCACGGCGACAAGAGCCAGACGGAGCAGGGCGAGCAACTGCTGGAGATCGCGCAGAACGCCCAGGGCAAGAAGCCGACGCCGACAGCGACGCCGTAGCCCCCGAGCTGCAGCTTGCCAGCTATACCCCCGAGGAAATCCAGGCCCAGCGGGCCCAGGAGCAGGAGACCGAGCAGCGCCGTGCACGCGACGATGCCCAGGCCGAAGCCCAGGCGCGGGCCGAGCGCGAGCGCAAGGAAGTGGCCGAGCGCCAGGCTGCCAGTGCCGAGCACTTCCAGCTGGGCCAAGACGCGAAGGATGCGCTGAGTGGCCAGCAGGGAGTTTTCGACAAACCGGCTGCTGCTGAGCCAGCCCGGCCAGACACTGCTGCAGCACCTGCAGCACCTGCAGCACCTGCAGCACCTGCAGCACCTGCAGCACCTGCAGCACCTGCAGCGAGCCAGCGGCCCAAGCTGCGTGACACGCGCGGCACAGGCGTTCGCCTGCATGGCACCAGCCGCCCGCTGCCCGAAGGTGGGCCAACCAACGATGGCGTTTATCGCGGCAACGTTCTCAACATCTACGGCCAGGGTTTCTACACCACAGACGCCGCCGACATCGCCGCCGGCTACACCCGCAAAGGGCAGGGCGGCGAGCCCACGCTGTATGAGATTGCCGAGCACTCCCCTGTCCGTCTGTATGACATGAATGCTCCGATGGAGCCTGAAGTGCAGTCCATGGCCAAGCGCGTCCTGGACGACCTGGCCCGCGATGAGAACACGGAGACGGGTGAGCGCATCACCACGCTGGCCCAGCTGTTCGATGAAGCGCGCGCCGAGTCTCGCTACGAAGGCGTGAGTGCGGACGAGCTGCAGGAGCGCTTCGATGGAATTCGCTACAACTTGGAGGACATGGGCTATCGCGGGTTTGCGCATGTGGGCGGTGGAAAGACCGGCAACCAGGCCCACAAGGTCAACATCTATTGGTATCCCGAGGATGATCTGTCCGTCACGCGCAGCGAGCTGTCGCGTTTTGAGGAAGGGGCTGAGCAGCCGGCGGGCGTGCCGTTCAAGCGCGCCGAGAGTTCCGTGGCTCCCACCATGACGGCCGACTTGGCGCAGGAACTGCTGCGCATTGCTGGTGGCAATGTCCCTGGCGCCGGGCGCGGCGCCCAGCAGGCGCCCATGGTGCGCGCGCAAAAGGTCGTGGACGCGGTGCGTCAGGCCTGGGCCAATGCGCCGCGTGTCAACGTGGTGTTCGACCTGCAAGACCGGCGCGTGCCCCAGGAGGCGCGCGACACGGAACGGCTGCAGGCTGCCGAGGGCGCGGAGGGCGTGCCCAAGGGCTTCTACTTCGATGGCGAGGTCTACCTGGTGGCAAGCCAACTGGCCACGCCCGAGGAAGCGGCCCGCGTGCTGTACCACGAGGCGCTGGGCCACCACGGCCTGCGCGGCGCCTTCGGCGAGAAGCTGGATGCGGTGCTGGACCAGATCATCGTGGCCCGCCCCCGCGAGGTGCGCGCCAAGCTGCAGGAGTATGGAGAGCTGGACGACCTGGTGGGCCGGCGCTACGCGGCCGAGGAGGTGCTGGCCGAGATGGCTGAGACACAGCCGCAGCTGGGATTCGTGCGCCGTGCCGTGGCCGCCATTCGCGCCTGGCTGCGCGCACATGTGCCCGCGCTGCGCGACCTGGCCATGACGGACACGGAAATCATCCGCGACTTCATCCTGCCTGCGCGCCGATGGGTGGAGCGTGGTGCGGCGGCCGCTGCATCAGCATCGTCGGCAAGGCCTAAGTACAGCCTGGACAGCGGCGCTGGCCGGCGGGCCCTGCAGGAGCTGTCCCAGCTGGACGACCTGTTCACCTTCCCGAAGTCGAAGCAAACGGATCTGAAGGCCATCGCCAAGGAACACGCTCCGGACATCGAGGTGAGCAAGCCGGTGAGCATTGCCGGCCGTCAGGAATACACATTGAAGATGCCGGATGGCAAGAAGGCCACGCTGTCGGTGCGCCAGCCCAACCCCTACGGAGAGCAGGTCTACGACATGCTCTACACGGCGGAGGGCATGGAGGCTGTGGCAGGCCGGCCTGGCGAGAACCCGGAGGATGTGCCTCCCACCACGGACGTATGGCTGGACGTGTCCAAGTTGTCCCGGGGGGACTCGGGTGCCATGGCGTACAGCATCGCCGCCACCTTTGCCCACAACACGGACAGCATCTTCATCGGCGATCCTCACGGGCTGAGCAAGACCGCGCTGCGTCGCCGGCTGGAGCAGATGCTGTCCAGCGCCTTGAAGTTCGGCACCACGCGCCACCTGGCGCCGCACCCCGACCAGGTGCGCGGCGGTCACGGCGTGCCAGGCCTGCGCTGGGTCTATGGGGATGACGTGGGGAATGTGGAGCGCATGATTGCGGCGAGTGTGGCTGCAACGGATAATGCGTTTCCAACTTCCAGCCAAATCGAATATGACGCAGACAGTGGATCGTTCCGACTTTCCAATTCCGGGAAGCAACTATCAAGACAGCAACTGGCTGGCTTGGTTGGACAATCCATCCGAGCAAGACGTGCAGTGGCTGGAAGCGGACCGGCAGAAGCGGAAGCTGGCTGGCGAACAGTTGCGCGAGCGGCTGTCTGGCGTGCCCTTCTACGCCGAGCGGGCGGCCAGGACCAAGGCAATTCAAGGAACCGAGGCTCCCTACTGGGAGAGCTTGCTGAGCGGCACTCACAAGTTCTGACGGACCCCGACCCGGAAAGCCGGGTCTTCTACAGCCGCGGCCCTGCTACGGGCGCATCCACTCCGGCGCAGACCAAGGGCAGGCTGGGCCGTCTGCAGGATAAGGTGGCGGACCTTACCGGCTACCGCTCCGTTGATGACTTCCTGTATTCCTGGCAGGACAAGTTCATCGATCTCAAGCGCATCCAGGAACACATCAAGGCCCTGAACGGCACCGTCAGCGAAACGAACGACGCCTACCGGGGCGAGGAGCTGTATCACAAGCGCGTGGCCAAGCGCACGGCCAACTTCCTGCGCGACGAAGTGCAGCCGCTGCTGCGGCGTCTGAACGCCACGGGCATCGCCATCGAGGAGTTGGAACGCTTCCTGCACGCCCGGCATGCGCCCGAGGCCAACCGTGTCATGGCCGAGCGCAACCCCGGTGCCCAGCAGTTGCAGGCGCAGCGCGATGCGGCCGTGAAGACCGTCGAAGATCTGCGCCGCCAGCTGCAGCGCGCCCAGGCCCGGGGCATGGCCACTGGCCCGGTGCAGAAGGCGCTGGGCCAGGCTCTCATCGACAAGGACCGCTGGGACGGCGCGGAGGCCTTCGCCGGCACCGAGGAGGAACGCCTGTCCCTGTCGGGCATGAGCGATGCCGAGGCCAAGGCGATCGTGGACGGCTACAGCCCCGAGCAGCGCCAGGTGCTGGACGAGTTGGCCGCGCGCGTGGACCGCATCAACGACGGCACCCTGAAGACTCTGGAGAGCTACGGGCTCATGGACCAGGCCACGCTGTCGGCCTGGCGCAATACATACCAGCACTATGTGCCTCTGCACCGCGACGAAGCCCACCCGGACAGCAAGGCCCATCCCATCGGCCAGGGTTTCAGCACCAAGGGAGATGCATCGAAGAGGCGCACCGGCTCGAACGAGCGCGTGACCAACATCCTGAGCCACGTCGTGATGCAGCGAGAGGCGGCGCTGACGCGTGGCGAAAAGAACAACGTGGTCAAGCGCATGTACCTGCTGGCCGCTCAGAACCCTGACAAAGAGCTTTGGAGCCTGGAGCTGCCCAAGAAGAAGGCGCTGAACCCGGACACGGGCTTGGTCAAGACCATGGTGGATCAGGGCGCCAAGGCGCGCGACAACGTGGTGACGGTGCGCATTGGCGGCAAGGACCGGCACATCGTCTTCAACGAGCGCAACGAGAAGGCCGTGCGCCTGGCTGTGGCCATGAAGAATCTGGATGCCATGGAACTGGACCGCTTCACGCGGATTGCGGCCTGGATCACGCGCTGGTTCGCATCCGTGAATACCCAGTACAACCCTGTGTTCGGGGTCATGAACCTGGCGCGCGACTTGCAGGGTGCGATGCTGCAGCTTTCCACCACGCCCCTGGCCGGGAAGCAAGCCGAGGTGTTCCGCAACATCCGGCGAAACACGCGCGCCATCTACAAGGAGCTGCGCCGCGAGCGCAAGGAAGAGGGCGCACCCACCGGCCAATGGGCGCAGCTGTGGGAGCAACTGCAGCTCGACGGCGGCACAACAGGCTACCGCGACCTGTATGCCGATCCAAAGGACCGTGCCAAAGCATTGCAGAAGGCGCTGGACCAGGCTGGCCGGGGCACGTCGGCTGCCGCCGGCGGCCGGGCGCTGCTTGGCTGGCTGTCCGACTTCAATGAAACGCTGGAGGCGACCACGCGCCTGGGCGTCTACAAGGCCGCGCTGGACCAGGGCATCAGCCGTCAAGAGGCCGCCAGCATCGCCAAGAACATCACGGTGAACTTCAACCGCAAGGGCCGCAACACCTCCGTGGCGGGCGCGCATTTTGCGTTTCTGAATGCGGCGATCCAGGGCAACAAGCGCATGCTGGAGACGCTGGTGGGGCCTGCCGGGCGCAAGATCATGATGGGTGGCGTGGCCCTGGGCATGGTGTCGGCCATGGCCGGCTACCTCATGATGGGTGGCGGCGATGGAGCAGACGACGAATGGAAGAAGATCCCCGAGTTTGTGAAGGAGCGGGCGATCATCATCCCCCTGGGCCGCCAGGATTACGTGGCCGTCCCGCTGCCGCTGGGATTCCATGTGTTCCCCAACATCGGGCGGACCATCGTGGAGATGGCCATGCACGACGATCCCACCAAGAGCCGAATGGGTCACGTCCTGGACATGGCTGTGCTGGCCCTCGATGCCTACAACCCGCTGGGTGGGTCTGCTGATCTGGGACAGATGGCATCGCCCACCTGGTTTGATCCCGCGCTGGCCCTGGCTCGCAACAAGGATTGGACAGGCCGGGAGATCTACCGAGAGGACCGGAATTCAAACGACCCAACGCCAGGCGCGAGCCGGGTGAAGGATTCGACTGCGAAGCCTTACCGCTGGCTGGCCTCCTTGGCCAATGCTGCGACGGGCGGCAACGAATGGCGGCCCGGCGCTGCCAGCCCAACGCCGGAGGCCATCGAGTACTTGGTGGAACAGATCACTGGCGGCGTGGGCCGCGAGGTGAACAAGGCCGTAGCCATGGCCACATCCGCCTTCACTGGCGAGGAACTGGCGCCGCACCAAGTTGTTCTGGCTGGCCGGCTCTATGGGAACACGCGCGGCGCCAACGGCCAGAGCAACGCCTACTACGAGAACCTCAAGCGCATAAACATCAGCGAGAACGAATTCAAAGCCAGGATCCAGCGCGGCGAAGATGCTGATGCGGTGCTGGCGGATGTACCGCTGGCCAAGGCTCATGACGCATCGAAAGCGCTGGACAAAAAGATCTCCGACCTTCGCAAGTACCGCCGGGCGATCCAGGCTGGAGATGCTCCTGACAAGCGCGACCAAGTCAAGGCCATCAATTTAGAGATTGAAAATTCCATGCGTGCGCTGAATGAGGCGGTAGACGCAACACTCAGGCATTTTTAGGGGTAATGCGGGGCTCGGCTTGACAGGGCTCTTAGTTACCGCGAATTTAATGCTCGCCAGTTTTGGATCTTTCTAAATTATCTTTTTTTTGATAGTTATTTTATTGAAGGAAACGACTCACGGAGAGAAGATGAAAAGCACTACGCGCTCATCAGTTTATGCCTACGAATCTGGCCTCGCACCTGGTTCAATCTTAAGCACCGAGTATTTAATTTTGGAGTGATAAAATGGCTAAACCTCGATATGATGAGAAACAACTGAAAGATCTTCTTCTGCAAATGATGGAGACTGAGCTTGGAGGTGAGCAGGTATATCGAAAAGCTCTAACCTGTGCAATTAATGAAGATTTAAAAAAAGAATGGGGGGAATATCTTGAGGAAACACTTAATCATCAAAATGTAGTGCGTACAACGTGCGAATTACTTAATATAAATGCTGACGAGGATGCTCCTTCCCGGGGAGTTGTGAAGCACATTGGCCTGTCGCTTGTGAAGGCTATGGATTTGGCATTGAAGTCCGGTAATCCGGCCGCTGCGCAACTCGTTGCATGCGAGTGCGTGGTCCACGCTGAGACCAAGGACCACGCCAACTGGGAGCTCCTGGGCAAGGTCGCCGAGGTGGCTACAGGTGAGACGGGCAAGGCCCTCAAGGAGGCCCACGCTCGAGTGGAAAAGGACGAAGACCATCACCTGTACCACACCAAGGGATGGTGCCGCGAGCTGTGGATCCAGAGCTTGGGTATGCCCGCAGTCCTGCCTCCCCCTGAAGAGGTCAAGCAGGTTGAAACTGCCATCGGCGCATCTCGAGCGGAGCAGCAACGCGAATCCATGCTGTGATGCCCAGGACGAGGTGGTTAGAACCCACGCAAGTGCCTCACAGCGCGGAGGTGCTGTTGCTGGTGGATGTCATCAACCCGCTGCAATTTCCCAATGCCGGGCCTTTGCTGCAGGAAGCGGTACGGGCTGCCCGGCGCATTGTCCGGCTCAAGGCCAGGCTTCGTGAAAAGGGCGTGGCTACGATCTACGCCAACGACAACTATGGCACTTGGCACAGCGAGTTCAGCGACATTCTTGCCGCCTGCCAGGGTTTGGCTGGCGAGCGTGGCGAGATCGCTCGGCTGCTTGCGCCCGATGCGGAGGATCTGGTCATTCTCAAGCCCCAGCATTCAGCCTTTCATTCCACGCCGCTGCTGCATCTGCTGGGCAGAATGCAGGCGCGCAGGCTGATCATCGTGGGGTTTGCGGCGGACATGTGCGTCATGCTCACGGCTACGGATGCACGCATGTCGGGCTACGAGGTCTGGGTGCCCAGCGATTGCACGGCGGCCGAGACGCCTGCGCGGCGGCAGCAGGCATTGCGGCAGTTGAGGCAGGCCTTCAAGTGTTCAGTGCGCACCTCAGCGCGTAGTCCCTGGGCGGGGCGGAATTGAAGGGGCGTTGGTATGTGGAACCTGGACATCCATCCGTTTGAGTTGGCTGTACGCGCCCTGGCGGTCTATGCCCTGCTGCTGCTGATGATGCGTATGACGGGGCGGCGTACCGTGGGCCAGTTCACGCCTTTCGATCTGCTGGTGGTGATGTTGGTGAGCGAGGCGGCGGGGCCCTCCATGACAGGGTCTGATCAGTCCCTGCCTGGGGGGCTGTTGGTGTGCGTGATCCTCATTGCGTTGAATACGGCTGTGGGGTTCGTGACGGCACGTTGGCGAGTTGCGGAAAAGCTGCTGGAAGGCGAGGCGGTGCTGCTGGGACGCGACGGAAAGATCTTCGAGGGTGCGCGCAAAAGCCACCGGGTATCGCGCAACGATATCGAGAAGGCGCTGCGCGAGGCAGACTGCGAGGAATCAGAAATCCGTTGCATGTTCTTGGAGGCAGACGGATCCCTTAGCGTCCAGAAAATGCAGTGAACGGACACGGCAGTCCTCGGAGCGGTACTCCCCTTTCCCTCCAAGCCAGCGCTTCCGTCAGTGATAGTTTGCACGCGTCCCGTATCACATACCATTCAACCGCAATTGCTGTTTATAGAATAATTTTTCGAACTCTCTTTATGCAAAGTCCTATATCTAAACCATCGTCAAAATCCCCCTCAGAAGCTTTAGGTTCCATGCCTGAGACATCGAGTGCTTCATATGCAGATCATTCACGATTGTTGTCCGCCTTTGACCATTTCGCCAGTAAGGTGACGCGCTGGGCAGGTACTCCTGTGGCGTTTTGCGTGGCGTTGGTTTGTGTAGTCGTCTGGGCAGCTACGGGGCCAATGTTTAGTTTCTCAGAAAACTGGCAGCTTGTGATTAATACAGGAACTACCATTGTTACTTTTCTGATGGTGTTCCTCATTCAGCAGAGTCAGAACAAGGACAGCGTGGCATTGCATCTGAAGCTAAATGAGTTGCTCGCGGCTAACAAGGTGGCAAGTAACCGGATGATTGGAATCGAGGATCTTGACGAGGAGCAATTGAGAGAAGTTGCGGCGTTCTATGTCAGTCTCGCTGCCCGCGCGCGAACGACTGGCGCTTGCAAGGAATGTCACTCCATCGACGAGGACGATCCGACACTTCCTAGCAACTGAAGGATGACCCATGCCTGATATCCCTGACGGGCTGCAGTGGCCCGCCTTCCTATCCTCCATCGTGGGTGCATGGTGGGTGGGTTCTCGCTCGGCCGAGCGGCGCAACGTAGGCTTTTGGATACTGATGCTCAGCAACCTCCTTTGGGCACTGTGGGGTTGGTCATCGGGCGCTTGGGCGCTGGTTACCCTGCAAGCTTGCTTGGCGCTAACCAACATTCGCGGCTCTATGAAGGCGGAGCGCTGAACTTTCCGAATGGAGTCGTTGGCTGCTCGCTTGCAGTCAAGACTGCGCAGCCTCATCGAAGCACAGTTAGAAGCGCAACTTGGCGAGGGTGCAGCTAGGTGCTACGAGGAGTCGTGTAGATACCTCTAAGTTCCTGTCAGATAACGATTTTCTTCAAAAATCAGTTGATCCCAAGCATGAGGCTGCGGTCCCGGTGGGGCAAGATCTTGAGGAGACGTAGCACGGCGCACAGTTCTGCGGTAAGCGCAAGGGGGTATTTCAGGTCCGCACCGATAGCTGGCAGCCTATACAGGCCATTTGCTATGACCAAAACCTGCCCAAAGTAGGTTGAAACAGGGTGGAAAAGGCATGATTTCGAAAACACCAGGAGCGTGGCTATCGCTGCAAGCTGTTGATATGAAAGGTGTTTTCTCTTGTGCCTATTTCGGTGAATCGGACTTTTAATCCGTTGGTCGCGAGTTCGAATCTCGCAGGACCCACCAAAGAACACAAGGCCCCGTAGCAATACGGGGCCTTTTTTCTTTGCTATCGAAGAAGTAGCAAGAGTGGCGTTCAGGCCGCTTTTTTCTTGGCCGTTGTGCGGGGGTTTTTTGCCAACCAACGCAACAGCACTTTTCAGCGTCTTCGTAGCCAGATGGCTGTACCGCTTCGTGCTCACGGCAGACTTGTGCCCCAGCACGCCGCCCATGGTGTACAGATCCACGCCGGCGTTGATCATCTCGCCGGCTGTGCTGTGCAGCCGGGCATGGCTGTAGTCGGCCGCTCGCGCGCCAGCCTTGAACGCTTTGCTCACCTTCCACTTGGTGGGCGAGGGGACGCGCGCTGTGCACCTGATGCGCTGCACTGCCTTCAAGACCGGCGGGGCAGGGGGTCGCCAGCGGGCCGCTCCAGCGCCCCACGCTGCCCACGAGCTGGCGCGAGCAGCGCCTGGAGGCCCGCGCTGGCCGAGGCAAGGCCGCATCCAACCACTGTGGCGGTCATCGACCAGCACCAGGTCGTGCCCGCGCCGAAGACCGAGGCCCAACGCAGCCCGCGCTCGCGCGCCTTGGCCAGTTCCAGCTTCACATCCATCTGCGCCTCCAGCGCGCGGTCGCGCTCGATGGCCCAGGTGGTCAACATTGATGCCCGCGACCGCGCCGCTGTGCTGTGGGCGCTGGGCTTGCTCAACGCCACGCCAATTCTGGATTTTTGAAAGAGAACCATCTTGGAAAACAAGGCCGCGCAGATGAACCGCGACGACACACAAAAACAAGAAGTGGCCCCGCTTGAGCTGCATGGACTGGATAGCTGGCCAGTTGGAGGGCTGGCACGAGGAGGGGGCGCGGCATAACAACCCGCGTCCTGCGGGCGTCATCCGCCCGGGCAATGGCCTGACGTGCTGCTGCGGTTTCTGCGCCAGGCCCACGGGCGCTGGTTCTGCCATTCCGAGCTGGTCCTGGTTCTGGGCCGCAGCAAGGGGGAAATTGATTGGGCATTGCAGTACCTAGTGCGTGAGGGCCAGGTGGAAAGCCGGCTCACGGAGCTGCCAGCTCGTAAGCCAGTGCCTGCGGTATCGGCCAAGACTGGGCAGCACGCCACCTGACATTCAGCGTGGCTTGTATGGAACGCCAAGATCCCATCGAGACTGCCAGTGCGCCACGTACTGCAGGGAGACCTGAGGCATGCCGCGAATGACCACTACATTCTCGGAATTGGCAGTCTCGGCTGACGGCGCGTAGTTGAAGGAGCCGGTTTCTACTGCATCGCCATCCACAATCATTGCTTTGTCATGGTGGATGTGGAAATGATCGTTGGTGCGCAACTGTACGCCGCCGCGCACGACCAGGTCCATTGCGGCCTTGCTCGTCTTGCCTTCATTGCGTTTCTTGTCCACGACGATGCGCACGTCTACGCCGCGCTGTTGAGCAGCCACAAGTGCCTGTGCGATGTCAGGAGCCTGGAAGGCGTAGGCCAGCACCTGAATGCTTGTATTGGCGCTGGCGATTGTGTCCAGCACCAACTTGTGGGCGGAACCTTCGGGTGAGAACCCTACCTGCACGCTCGACTGGGCAAAGGAGGCAATCGGCAGAGCGAGCAGAGCCGCCAGTGCAATGCGAAGAAGTTTTTCATACGCAGATAGTGCTGCGCCCGCGCTGTCTGCGGGCGCGGCGTCACTTCAATTCACGACTGAAATTTTGAGCGTGTACGCGGACGACTTGCCCTGCCGGGCGGCCGCACGATTGAGGAAGACTCGCACACGGTAGTCACCGCTGGCGGGCAAGGCGCCGGTCCAAGTGGGCCCGTCTGCCATTTCGCCGCGGAACAGCGCTTCATCGCTGCCAGGTGGGAGCACGTTGAAGTAGGTCGAGGTGGATTTTGTCTCCATCTGCACGGTCATCGTCTGCCCGGCGCCCGCGCGGACCACGTAGTCGCGCGTCTCCACCTTGTTGCCTTGGAGCTTGCCCTGGACGGTGGCGCTCGACGTGCCTTTCTTGAAGTTCACCGCAGTAGAGGGAACATCCGCCTGAGCCATCGCTGGCACTTGCACGACCGTGAGGCAGGCGACAAATGCAGCTGTGCAAATTCTGGAAAGCATGCAGGTCCTTTCTAGGAGGCGCATATCGCCCCGTTCACATACAGGCTACCAGACGATCGGGCGCATTGTGCGACAGCCTCCGACGAGCCGCCTCGCAGAGATGACGGTGCCGCCCCAAGCCTGCCACGTTTGGCAGGATGAGCAAGGAACAGAAGCAAGCCCCCCAGTGGGAGCGCATTGAGCTGGACTACAGGGGCTGGCCCCCACAACGCGCCCGTAGGACTCTCGCCACCGGAATCTTGCTCAGGGACCGACAGCCTGCAGCCCGCTGGCGGGGCACCATGCAAGCTCTGAAGAAACAGGAGCAATGAATGGCGATTTCAGAAAAGATCCAGGACCTGCGCAAGTGGGATGACTCTCGCAAGGGATTTACGGGAGAGCACTGGCTGGTGCTCGGTGCTGGCCTATTGGCTCTGCGCCACGCCCGGCGGACGGAAAGTGGCATGGGCCGTGTTGTGAGTGGTGCGCTGGGCACAGCACTGATAGCGCGGGCGGTAACGGGCCGCGATGGTGTGCTGGGAACGGCAGAGCGCTTGGCTGCAAAGCCCACGCTGGCCGAGCGCCTGCAGATCGCCGCGCGCCGACTGTAGACACGCAGACGAAGAGAAGGCCCGCAGTTGCGGGCCTTGTTTTTAGGTCAGGGCTGCATCAACGCTGGCGGCGTATGCGACGCAGGCCGAACATCGCCAGCAGGGCAGACATCAGAATGACACCCCACTCGCTGAGCGTAGGAATGGCTGCAGCGCCGCCGGCTGGAGCTGCTGCCAGCACGGGCACGAGTGGGTCTGCGATTACGCCCACGGCAGGGTTGGTATCACCCGGGCCGTTGTCGGTGATGGTGTAGGTCACCGTGGTGCGCGCACCGTTCACGATCACGTTCAGCGCGGTCGCAGGGTCGAACCATCCGCCGGCTCCATCGGGCTTGCGGAACTGCACGCCTTCGGGGAGAGCGCTGGGATAGGTGAGAGTCATCGTCACAGATCCGGTGCAGTTTTCGGCGCTGAAAGCGAATTGACCGCTGGGCGCTTGGAGGTTCGGAGGGGTGGAGGTCACAGGTCCGAAGCCGCCGCCAGGTTGCAGCGTGCAGGTGGTGCCGCCGCCGGACATCGTGGCAGACGGTATGCCTGTCATGCCAGGCACACTGCCGGGCGCGCTCAACAGTTGCAGCTTGCGCGGCGTGGCTTGTGTGCTTGCAGAGGCTGCACCGGTTGTCCCATTGGATGCCACGACCATGAAGTTGTAGGTGAAGCCATTGCTCAGGCCAGCCACGACGATGGGGGATGTCGTTCCTTGCTGAGTGATCACACCAGGCGCACCGGGCACGGCCACGGGGGTCGCGGTCACGGTATAGCCCGTGATGGGGGTGCCGCCGTTAGATGCAGGTGCAGTGAAGGTCACCGTAGCCTGCCCGTCGGCTGCAGTGACGTTGCCAATGGTGGGGGCTCCGGGGGCCGCTGCATTCACCATGAAGGTTTGAGACACCTGTGATGCAGGCAGATAGCTTGCGTTACCACTTTGGTTCGCATCGACGGTGCAAGAGCCTGTGTTGACAAAAGTCAGCGTGCCGCCCGAGGTGACCGTGCACACTGCAGTTGTGGCTGCACTGAAGGCCACGGGCAGGCTGGAACTGGCCGTCGCGGTCAGTGTTGGCGTTGTGCCGAAAACTTGGTCGCCGGGGTTTGTGAACGTGATGCTCTGGGTTTGCTGTCCATTCACCAGTACGCCGGTCGTGGCGGCTACGTTTGCCAAATTCAGTACAACGTTGGTGCCTCCGCTCGTCATCGTGCTCCCATTGAGATTGATGGCTGTCCCTAACGCCACTCCATTTGCATCAAAGTCACCTGGCTGCACGGTGTATATGAAAGTCAGGGTGGAGGTGTTGCTGCCACCTACGAAGTTCGCTTGCCGGACAGTTGAACCAATCGTCAAAGGAATTGACGGTGGGCCGCCAGCTGTGACGGCGACGGGAGCGCTGTAGGTCACATTGAACTGCAGGTTTTGTCCAGCACTATAGGTTCCGTTGGGAGGAACGCTTACTGATTGCACTGAGGGGGCAGCGGCCGCAAGCATGTAGCTCAGCGCGGTTTGGCAGGCGTTGGCGTCTGTGATGGTCACCCAATATTGACCGGGAGCTAGTCCTGTCGCGGTTGCCGCTGTGCCCCCGGAGGGGATCCAGACGTAGGTGTAGCCAGGAGTCCCCCCGCTCGCGACAACTGCTGCGCTACCGTTGTTGCCTCCAGTGGGATTGATCTGCGACTTTGTGCCTGATAGGGCTGCTACAGGTTGTCCAACTGTGACAGACGCAGTTCCCTGTAAGTTGTTCGAGTCAGTAACTTCGACGGTGTAAGTGCCAGCCATGAGCCCTGAGGCGGTAGCGTTTGTGCCTCCAGTGGGTGCCCATGAGTAGGAGAAGGGCGCAACACCGTTCTGGATGCTGTGGGCCGTGGCTGTGCCATTGTTTCCTCCGTAACACGAGACATTGGTATGTGATGTGGATACGTTGAGCAACTGTGCGCTGGCGGAGCCAGCAAAGGCCACAAGAGCCACGGCGCTGCCCAGTGCCCATGTGCGGAAATTCCCGGATGACATGTTGGTTCCTTTTTAGCGAACGGCTCGCTCCCTGCAGCGCTCTATACCGAACCCATGTTCGATGGCCGAATTCGTTGCAAATTGTAGAAATTTGTGTATTTTGTGTATATCACTGAAACTTGGTAGTTATTTGGAGTGGGCGGCCTGGTGCTGTGGCGGTCGCCCCAAGCCTGCCAGCTTCGGGCGGATGAGCAAGCAACAGAAACAGGCGCCGCAGTGGGAGCGCGTCGAGCTGGACGCGCGCTGTCTCTAACGGCCTGCGCGAGCAATCTGCAGATGCCGCCCGCAGACTTGTCAGCGCTGCCCCCGCATTCGTCCTTGCGTACGCCACTGCCGTAAATGCCGTATATGAAGACTGCCGCGCAGCGTATGGGGACATGGCAGCAAAGGCTGCAGGACACGCAGCCGATGTCCAATCATTCGGTGCTGCATGGCTGGTAATATCCAGGGATTTAAATAACTTTCAATTTCTTGGTTAGATGCTTGATTATAGGAAATCAACTAATAAATTTTTAGGTCAGAGTGTGATTTATGGTTTTATCCCAAGCTCGTCAATTCCTGAAAGTGCCGCAGGATTAAATGATTCATATTGTCAGCTTGGGATTAGATTAGCTTGCGGCTAGGGATGTGATTTTTTTTCTGCAGCTCCTCTAAGAGTGGCTAACCCCACTTCACCAGATGGCTGCTCAGCGGTTGTGCTCGCTGCCCTCATGGCACGACGACCCGTAAGCAACGAACTGTGGCGATAGCTGCAACCCCTGATCCCAGCCTTCGTGCCTTCCGCCAAAGGTGCTGCGCGCAAGCTCGCAGTCAGCGATGAAGCCGCCCTCAACGGCATCTTGTTCGTGCTGCAAACAGGCATTCCATGGGAAGACCTCCATTGGAGCGGGGTGGATGCAGCCGGCCAACTCGTCCAACCGGCCAGAACGGTACTGGGCTTTTGCCATAGCAGTGCAGCCGTAATGCTGACGCCCATGCCGTGCTTGGGCGGCGGAAAAAACTACTACCAGGCTGAAAGGCATTGAAGGAATCACAGCGCACGCGCGCTGTGATCATTCCTTTTGGGGCGGGTCCTCAAAAATCCGTCCCGCTCCTGTGCTCAGTACTGGCGCCGCGTCCTGGCTACGCCGACCAAGGCCAGCAGACCCGACAGCAGCAGCAGGCTCCATTCGCCAAGCGTGGGGATGGCCTGGGCTGATGCGATTGGGGGCGCGAAGGTGATCAGAACGGACCCGTCCGCACCATTCGAATCTCCGACGCCACCCATCCCCGCTCCGCTGGTGGCTGCTGCGAATGTGATTCCGGTGCCGTAGCTGCTGCCACCACCACCAGCGCCGCCTATGTCGTCAGTGTTCCCGCCGCCGCCACCACCGCCGCCGCCGTAGCCGCCGCCACCACCACCGGCGTTGTAGCCGCCGGCTCCTCCGCCGCCAGCGCCGCCACCGCCCAAACCGGGGCCCATGCTGCCGGCGCTGGCGCCACTGGCTCCTGGTCCTGCAGGGCCCACGCCGCTGCCGCTGCCGCCTCCGTCATTGCCTGTGGCCGTGCTGCCGTCTCTGCTGCTGGTGCTGCCGCCAGCGCCTCCCGTGCCATCGGTGCCAATGCCACCGGCCCCGCCCATGCCAGCCACCGTGCCGCCTGCGCCACCGGGGTGTGCCGCGTTGCCCATCGCTCCGTTGCTGCCGTTGCCACCACCTGCGCCCACTCCCGCATTGCCACCGGAAACTCCAGCGGTGTCGTTGCGGCCGGCGCCGCCTCCGCCGCCCGCCACGGCCAGAACGGTGAGGGCGGATGTGTCGATGATGCTGCTGCTTCCACCGCCCCCTGCGCCGACAGGCCCTCCCGTGGCGCCTCCGCCACCGACGCTGATCAGCAGGTTGTTGGCAGGAGTCACCGCCAAGCTGCCTGTGCCAACGGCGGCGTTTCCTCCTGTCACCATGGATGAGCTCAAAACGCCCCCGCCGCCACCGCCGATGAGGGTGACGGTCATGGTCGTGATGCCTGCAGGTACGGTGCAAACCTGGGGTCCGCCAGCGACGGTGTACACCGTTCCGCTGACGCAGGGCGCCGCCCAGGCCGCAGGGGCCAGGCACGCAGCGCAAGCTGCCAGAAGACGCGCATTCAATATGCCCTTGCGCAGTTCAGGCCAAGGCGTGATCCACCTTTGTTGATTCGGTGTTGTTGCTCGCATTTTTCCTCATCCCTTGGTGAATATATTTTGCGAGCGCGATGCTATGTGATGGCTTGAATATTGTCTATTGATGAATTACTTGATTTAGGCTTGTAGGAGCCGTTATGATGTTGTTTATATATTGATATAAATCAATCAATAGAAAATTAAAATGTATTGAGTTTGAGATTATTGGATTTTATTTGTTTGGATTTATTTTTCCAGATGAATGCCAATAAGCCATCATGGCATTAGTTGGTGGCGATTAGCTCTGCTATTTTGGGTTTTCAATGGAAAAGGCATCGAATTAATGCGAGGCCTTTTCCTATGCAAAGCACAACGCGAAGTCAACATTGAGGCAGCAGTGCGCGAGCCCATGGCCTGTGCCTGAAGTTGGTTCTCACAATCCAAGAAACTCAAACGGTGCCGATTCCTGAAAATTCCGCGTGGCATCGCCCGAGAATGTGTGGTCCTGATCTGGTCCCAGGTCGAGCTTGAGCACCTTGCCTGTTTGCTTGCTGAAGTCCAGTGCCTTGAGGTCCACCCAGAAGGTATTCGGTGTCAGGGCCGACTCGAAGAAGTAGAGCTTGCGCTGGTGGTCGAACACGGTTCTCCAGCGGGTAGACGAAATGTTGGGCTCTTCGGGAGTGTTCAGGCCATATGGCACCGAGGCATTGCGGATCACGCTGAAGACGCTGGCAAGCGCCTTGTTGGGGTCCGGGCTTTTGGGGATGGCGTTGACGTAGAACGATGCGCGGGCAAAGCGGTCGGCGGCCCGGTTGGTGCCGGGCAGCATGGTGGTGCCACCCACTTGCTTCCAATAGGCGTTCAGGGCCAGTTGCTGATCGAAGGTCGGCGAGTTGGTCATGACCTGGTATTCACGACCGTGGTGTATCACCTGCCGGCCGTTGATGTACTCGACGATCGCGCTGTCGCCGCTGGCGTCGGACATCGAGAGGTGCAGCGTCGTCAGGCGGTTCTCTCCGGGCACGTTGTCCGAGACGATGGTGAAGGGCTCTTTCTCCAAAGCCGCGACGGCTTCCTTCACGGTGGCGAAGTTGTCCAGCACATATTGCGCCCAGGCCGCAATGGTCAGGCCGGGTTTGCTGCCTGCGCCGAAAGCGGGGTATTGGGATTCCACGAGCCATAGCAGGTTGGCATTCAGGCCGGCCTCATTGACTCCATCGGTGGTGGACACGTCATAGCCCGAGGTGACAACGCTGCCGTACCTGGAAGTCCAGCGCAGGGAATTGGGGCCGGCCTTGCCGCTGCGCTCCATGCCGCGCGGCAGTACCCAGAGATTGCTGACGATGTCGCTTTTCCAATCCATGGAGCGCGCCGTCACGACCTGGCCATTCGCACCCAAATAGACAAGGCGGGTACAGGCCCAGGAGCTGGAAAGGGCTGCAATCCCGGCAAATCCCACCAGCAATGCGCCCACGACGGGACGAATCTGCAATGTGCTTTTCTTCACGGGCAATTCCTTTGTAAGCAAATGGACTGGCGCAGTGTAGGCGGCAGGCATTTGCATCCAGAGTCGGATAAAGCCGCATTGGAGACGGCCAAGGCGATGGCCGATGGTGTTATGGGTGTGGTGCGGGCAACGGCACGCGCGCTGGCAGCACGGTCAGATGGCGTGGCTGAGCATGGGGCTGGCCAGCATCGCCACGGCAAAGGAAATGGCGCAGATGGCAGACCACAGAAAGACGAGGAAGAGGTGTCGCATCAGAAGGTTCTCGGCAGTTCGGTGGCGAATGCGGCCCGCAATGCGCGCAAGCCCCGCGCGTACAGGCGCCCCAAGGGCGAGCGTGGCTCCATGCGCAGCAGCAAAGGCTGGTTGCCGCGCACGGGAAAGGCTTCCAGCAGGCTGCGGTGGTAGCGGGCATCCGGGTCCGGGTTGAAGCTTTCTGTCGGAACGACTCGACTCATCTTGTATCTCCGTCACATGATTTGGAGAGGTTTCTGGGTACGTGCTCTCCTATGGGCTCTATTTCAATTGGTTGCGCGGTGTTTCTGTGCGGGCCAAGGCTGAGGTCGCATGTAGGCCGCGCCTGTACGCCGTGTATGTGTTTTGCGGACGCGCTGTGCGCTGCGTCCTCAGGCCTCGCAGGGGTGCGAGGAGTGGCCTGCAAGCCTCTTTGCGGCGGCTTGCCGTGCCTAGAATTCCTGGTCCCCATTTCATTTGTCTGCCAGGAGTTCCATGTCGTCCCTTGTTCCTCCGCTTCAGATCCGGCCTGCCACACAGGCGGATCACCACCAATGGCTTCCTCTCTGGCAGGGCTACAACGCCTTTTATGGGCGCGCTGGCGAGACGGCGCTGCCCGAAGGCATCACACAGGCCACCTGGGAGCGCTTCCTCAATCCGCTGGAGCCGGTGTTTGCGCTCGTGGCGGAGAGCGAGGGTGAGCTGGTCGGCCTGGCGCACTACCTGTTTCATCGCAGCACCACGCGGCTGGAGCCGGTGTGCTATCTGCAGGATCTGTTTGCCGATGCGCGGCGGCGCAAGCAGGGCATTGGCAAGTCGCTTATCCGTGCGGTCTATGCGCAGGCTGCGCAGGCAGGAGCGCGCCGCGTGTACTGGCAGACGCAGTCCTCCAACGAGGCGGGCCGCGCGCTGTATGACCAGGTGGCCGAGCACCGAGGCTTCATCGTCTACGGGCACGAAGTGCAGGACTGAGGCTGACGCTTTGTTGTCGGGTAGGTGGCCTGGATACGAAACCTGTTGAAACAGCGGGCGTGCGCTGCCGCTGCAAGGCCTGCGGGCAGCCCGGCAACCCTAGAATCACGCGTTGTCCTATCGCTGCTAGCGCTGCACCCCATGTCCAATCTCATCGTCCACGGCGGCACGCCTTTGCGCGGCCGCGTCGTTCCCTCCGCCAACAAGAATGCCGTGCTGCCGATTCTGTGCGCCACGCTGCTGACCGATCAGCCGCTGCGGCTGCATGGCGTGCCGGACATCACGGATGTGCGCAAGATCCTCGACATCTTCCGCACGCTGGGCAGCGAGGTGCAGCTGGACGAGGCCACGCGCACGCTGCAGCTGCACCACCGCGACACGCGCTTTGACGCGTCCTCGCACCGCCTGCCCGAGGAAATGCGCTCTTCCATCATGCTGGTGCCGCCGCTGCTGGCGCGCTTTGGCGTGGCGCGGCTGGAGGACAACGTCAAGGGCTGCACGCTGGGCGTGCGCGAGATCGATCCGCACGTGGACATCTTTCGCTCCTTTGGCGGAGAGGTGGAACGCGCCAGCGGCTCCCTGCTGATCCACAGTGCCGCGCCGCTCAAGGCCGTGCGCCACTGGCTGGACTATGCATCGGTCACGGCCACGGAGAACTTCGTGCTGTGCGCCGTGGCTGCGCAGGGCGAGTCCATGCTGACCAATGCGGCCTGCGAGCCGCATGTGCAGGAGTTCTGCCGCTTCATGGTGATGATGGGTGCCGATATTGACGGCATCGGCACCTCGCGCCTGACGGTACGCGGCGGTGCGCCGCTGGGTGGCGGCGATTTCACCTTCGAGGAAGACTTCCACGAGATCACCACCTTTCTCGCGCTGGGTGCGATCACGGGCGGCGATGTGGAGGTGCGCAATAGCACGCCGGACAACTTTCCGCTGATCGACCGCACCTTCGCCAAGTTTGGCGTGCAGGTGGAGCACAAGAACGGCTGGTCGCGCGCGCTGCGCTCGGGGCCGCTGAAGGTGCAGACGCCTTTCACCAGCAATGTGCTCACCAAGGTGGAAGCCGCTCCCTGGCCGTACTTTCCGGTGGATCTGCTGCCCATCTTCATTGCGCTGGGTGTGCATGCGCAGGGCAATGCGCTGTTCTGGAACAAGATCTACGACGGCGCGCTGGGCTGGACGGGCGAGCTGTCCAAGTTCGGTGCCCATGTGTTTTCTTCGGACCCGCACCGCGTGGTCACCTTTGGCGGCAATCCGCTGACGCCGGCCGTGGTGGAGAGCCCCTACATCATCCGCGTGGCGATTGCGCTGTTCATGGTCGCCAGCAGCATCGAGGGTCGATCGGAGATCCGCAACGCCACGCCGATTCGCCGTGCGCATCCGCACTTTGTCGAGAACCTGCGCAGCCTGGGCGCGCGGGTGGAGTGGACCAACGAGGAGTGAGGCCAGGCGGCGACGCGCAGGCCGCTATGCCTGCGGCGCCGCATCCGAGAATCTCTTGGCCGCCCTGAGCAGGTAGCTCACGGCATAGAGGATGGGGTCGTCCATCTCGTCGTCGTTCACGCGGTCAATGATTTCCAGCAGGCCTTGAAGGTCGGCCGACATCTGCGGCAGCACGCTGCTGGCCAGCGCCTCGACCGGCTGCTCTGCAGCGGCACGGTCTGCCTTGAGGTGGTAGCTGCGCAGCAGGTCGTGGACACCGACCACCATGGCGCGGTTGGATCTTTCCACATGCATTTCCAGCACGCTCAGCGCCGCGCTGATGTGGCATAGCGCATCGGTCGCCAGGCTCTCCGGATCGGGCGCTCTGGCGAGGGCCTGCGCAAGGCGCGCGGAGGCGGGCATGTCTGTGTCCGGCATGGTTCTGTTCTTGCGCAATAGGTCTGGGGTTCAGTGCTCGTACGCACGAGCATCGCCACGGGCATAGGCATGGGTGCTGGCTTGCCCGGTCCTCGGTCGGGTCGATTCAAATGTTATGCCAACTTGGAATCATGTCAACTAGGCATGAATCTGAATTTGCATCTGGCAGGTACCATCGCCCAATGCAACGAAAACCCTTTCCCAGCGAAACCCAGGAGCGCTTCATCGTCCGTTTCCCGGATGGAATGCGCGATCGCATCTCGGAAGTGGCAAAGGCAGGCCACCGTTCCATGAATGCCGAAATCGTTGCCCGCATACGGCGCAGCTTCGAATTGGATGAAGCCGGCGACACGGCCCAGGCTGGCCCGGACCTGGATGTGGCGGAGTTGAAAAAGGAAATCGCGCGCCTGTGTCGCTTGCTGCAAGAACACAAGGACGCCGCTGCAGGCCTGTTCGAGGCGCACAAGGAGGCCGTGGTGACCGAAGCCCTCAAGCGCCTGCGCTCCGAAGCGGGTGAGGCTGTGTCTTTGCCCAAGGCCACGGGGGATGGCGCGCAGGCCGCCCGTCGCACCAGCAAGAAGACCTGAGGCTGTAGGCCTCAGACCACGCGTATCGTTGCAGCGCGCTGTCGCGCGCCCCGGTTTGCCACGCGTATCGTTGCGTTGGGTGTTAAACAACCTATCCCTTTTTGAAGGCTCTTGCAGCAAAGGACGCAACTATGAACACGGATCAGATCAAGGGCACGCTCAAGGATGCCGCAGGCAAGGTGCAGCAAAAGGCTGGCGAGTTGATCGACAGCCCCGAGCAACAGGCCAAGGGCATTGCCAAGCAGGTCGAAGGCACGGCCCAGAAGAAGCTGGGTGATGTGAAGGAAGTCTTGAAGGACGCGAAAAAATAAAGCATTCACCCTGCCTTTGCGAACAAGCCCGCCACACCCTGGCGGGCTTTTTCTTTTCCACGGATTTCGACGAGTGGGCGTGCGAAGAAGGCGCTCCGCACTTCCTGTTTCAGACGGCCTGCGGCACCCTGCGGCCAGGGTCGGTGGCCACATGCACGCGGTCGCGGCCCGCCTGCTTGGCGGCATACAGCAGGCCGTCGGCTCGCGTCAGCGCATCGGTCAAGGCGGTGTTGGCGGCCACGGGTGCGATGCCGAAGCTGATGGTCACCCGCTGGCCGGCCGCCAGCACATAGCCGTCCGCGCTGAGCTGGGCGCGTATGCGCTGGGCCACGCGCTCGGCCTCCTGGGGCGTGGTGCGCATCAGCAGCAGCACGAATTCCTCGCCGCCAAAGCGTGACACCAGATCGTCGTTGCGCACGTGTTGCTGCAGGGTCTGGGCCACGGCCTGCAATACACGGTCTCCGCAGTCATGCCCCCAGCTGTCATTGATGCGCTTGAAGTGGTCTATGTCGCCTATCAGCACGGAGATCGGGGCCATGTGCGGATCGGCCAGGCGCAGTTCGGCAGCCTCCTGGAAGGCGCGGCGGTTGAGCAGGTTGGTCAGCGAGTCGTGGTTGCGCTCCTCGCGCAGCGCGGTGAAGACATCGCGCACCGTGCATGCCAGCAGCATGAGGGTGAACAGCAGCGCAAACGACAGCGTGCTGACCAGGGTCACCAGCCAGTAGGTGGAGCGTGCAATCTCGTTGAGATCGGTGCTGCCCAGGGCCAGCACCAGCAGCGGCCGGGCAGCGGTGTAGCCGGCAAACACCACGTAGGACCAGTAGAGCATTCTCTCCAGCCAATCCTGAGGTGGCCGGCGCCGCAGCATGGCGGGCGCCGGCAGCATCTGCAGCAGGCCCAGGCCGGTGTTGAGCCAGTGCACGCGCACCCACAGATCGACCTGGACCCGGCTGTAGTAGTACAGCGCAGCCAGGACGACGGCGCCTATGAGCAGCCCCAGCAAGGGATGGGCCGAGACGCCATAGCGCCCCGCCATGCAGCGCGCGAAGCACCAGGTGCCGAACAGATACATGGCGCCCGTGAACACGGCCCAGTGGTGCAGTTCTTCCCGGGGTGCAAGGCTTTGCCAGGCCAGCGCCAGAGAAACCAGGGCGTATCCGCCCGCAATCCACAGCAGGTAGCGCTGGCGCCGCTGCACCAGCCAGCACACGGCCAGCGTGCAACTGAGCAGCAGAATGCTCAGCGGCGCAATCAATACATAGAGGCGATCGGTATCGAGTGACACATCCACAGCGTGTTATGCACTTGCAGGTGCGGGTGGCGACAGCTTCGCGATTGCGGCATTGAATGGTGCTGCATTCCGAAGCGCCGGTCCATTTTGCATCCGTTGCCACGGCGCTTGCGGCCGCATGGCGCATGTTCTGCGTTGTGCACGGCTGGCGATATCGGGCCTACCCGTGCGGCGGCCTCAAGTCCCGGGCATTTGTGACGAAAAAGCAGGTCATCTTTTCCGGATTGGTGGCCTATGCCGATATGGCAAGGCGTTGCGCCGGAAAACGGTCGCCGCTGATGTGCGCGGCCTGTTGTTTCACCTTTCCTGTATTCGGTTTTTCCGACGAGAGTGCTACGAATGAAATTTGATCAATGGAGCGTGTCCGCCAAGCTTTGGGGCACGCTGGGCGGCTTGCTGGCGATGATGCTTGCGGTATCGCTTTGGGCACAGTTTGCGGCGGCTCGCGCCATGGACCACGGCATGCAGACGCTGTCCGAGTACGAGAGTCGTATCAGCCTGGCCATTCAATGGAAGGGCGCAACGGAGACCACGGGCGAGCGGGTGCTGGCCAGCAATGCCTCCACCGATGAAGAACTGACCCGCCTGCTCGACGGCCGGGTCAAGGAAGGCTCGGCACTGATTACCAAGCTGCAGGCCGAGATCGTCAAGGGCGCCAGTGACGCCGACAAGGCGGCGCTGGAGCGCATTGCCGCCATCCGCACCGAGGTGCTGGCACTGAACAAGCGGGCGCGCGAGATCAAGTTGACCGGCGATGCAGCGGCATTCCGCGAGTTCGTCCAGCAGCAGTACCTGGGTGCCATTGGCCGCTACGTGGACTCGCTGGAAGTCTTCGTGCAGCTGCAGCGCAGCCAGCGCGATGCAGCCCGCGAGCAGGCCCAGGCCGCCCGGCAGCAGGCCAGCGTGCTGGCCTGGATCGTCCAGGGCGTGGTCCTTCTGGCGGGCCTGGCCCTGGCCTTGGCGCTGACGCGGGCCATCACCCGCCCCCTGGAACGTGCCGTGCAGCTGACGGACGCCATCGCCCAGGGCGACCTCACGGTGTCGGCCGATGACAGTCGCAAGGACGAGTTCGGCCACCTGCTGCGCTCGGTCTCGGGCATGGCGGCGCGGCTGCGCGGGCTGGTGACGGAGGTGCGTGACAGCGTGCATTCCATCTCCACCGCATCCACCGAGATTGCCGCGGGCAATCACAACCTGTCTTCGCGCACCGAGCAGACGGCGTCCAATCTGGAGGAAACGGCCGCCAGCATGGAGCAACTGACTGCCACCGTGGGCCAGGCGGCCGACACCGCGCGCCAGGCCAATCATCTGGCTGGCAGCGCCGCCCAGGCCGCCGAGCGCGGCGGCGCCGTGGTGGGCCATGTGGTGGCCAGCATGGATCGCATCGGCGACAGCGCACGCCGCATCTCCGACATCATCGGTGTCATCGACTCCATTGCCTTCCAGACCAACATCCTGGCGCTGAACGCTGCCGTGGAAGCGGCCCGCGCAGGCGAGCAGGGCCGCGGCTTTGCCGTAGTGGCCGGTGAAGTGCGGGCCCTGGCCCATCGCAGCGCCGAGGCCGCCAAGGAGATCAAGGTGCTGATCAGCACCTCGGTCGATGCCGCGCAGGAAGGCTCGGCCCAGGTGGCCCAGGCCGGACAGGTCATGGATGACATCGTGGGCAGCGTGCGCAAGGTCTCGGACATGATCGGCGAGATCACGGCATCTTCCACGGAGCAGCGCGACGGCATTGGCCAGGTCAACCAGGCAGTCAGCCAGCTGGACCAGATGACGCAGCAAAACGCGGCTCTCGTGGAGGAGTCCGCAGCGGCGGCCGCCGCCCTCAGCGACCAGGCGCAGCGCCTGTCGGGCATGGTGGCCGTGTTCAAGGTGGGCCATGCCGTGCCAGCCTTGCGTTGACCAGCACCAAGATGCAATAACACACGCAGAAAAAAGGACCGCCCGAGGGCGGTCCTTGAAGAGAAAAGCCGGTGCCCTTGCGGGCCTGCCAGGGTAAGTCAGTGAGAGGGGAGGGAGGAGATAGTCTCCCTGGCCCGGCTGGAAAATGGTTCGTGGTGGCTGCGGATCGCTCCAGTGGCCGCCTGGACTTTGCCGCTGCGTGGTTGCATCCACATGGCTTGCGCTTGCTGCAAAGGCGTGGCCAACATGATTTTGGAGAGCAGGGCTGTAGGACAGTTCCCTGTGTGATACCTGCTGTTTCCCTTGTTGTGATTGCTTGGGTACCGAAACATGCCGGCACCCATCGGTTCACGCATCTGCACTACATTGAAGAATTTGTAACTTCTGAGCAATAGGGTTAACCCGTTGCTTTTGGCAGCAAAAAGCCCGCACTTGGCGGGCTCTGTCGCAGCTTGGCGGCTGCCAGGGGGCGGGCTGCGCCGGACCTCATATGGCGAAGGGAGTGCGGTCCTTGCCTTCGATCCAGCGGGGCTGCTTGCCGCGGCCGGTCCAGGTCGCGCCCGTGGCCGGGTCGCGGTACTTGGGGACGCCGACCACGCGGAAACCGCCGCCAGCCTTGGCTTTGGACGAAGGGAAGACGTCGGCCTCGGTCAATCCGTATTGGTCGATGATGGTGCGCACCTGGGCAATGGCTCCGGACTTCTCGGTCTTGAGCACTTCGGCGATCTGGGCTTCGAGATGGGCTTTCTGCTGCAGCAGTGTCTTGTAGTCGGTAGTCATGTATATCAATGGATGTTGATCTGCCAATATAAAGGAATCTTAGGAGACTTTTGGCAAAGTGAGCCTACACTGCCGCGCAACACCCGGACGACGACAGGCGTATTGCCTGGAACCCGTCTGAGAACGGATTCCCATCTTGCCCGAGTCTAGGCGAGTCGGACGCTGATTTTTGTAGCGTATGGAAACCGGGCCATCGCGTCTGCCACAGCGGCGCAGGTGCTGGGGA